>MTLC01001286.1_pt1 | contig 73269 bp, 54 predicted proteins | sample 1982451 | NCBI WGS metagenome assembly MTLC01 (sample SAMN05710165, study PRJNA340218) | biofilm metagenome | isolation source: sample SPH anode biofilm adapted to +100 mV | place: USA | collected 2012-02-03 | reverse complement strand
GATTTTAAGGAAGTAGAGGAAGTCTGTTCCCCGCATGCGCGGGGATGAACCGCAATTCTCTCGAAAAGTTGTAACTGTTGCAAAAACTGTTCCCCGCATGCGCGGGGATGAACCGGAACTCCGCGCCGAATTCGGGGAAACCATCGAACTGTTCCCCGCATGCGCGGGGATGAACCGGCTGATCTGCCAGGCGATTGTATCTCCGGCAGCTGTTCCCCGCATGCGCGGGGATGAACCGAATACCTCTTCGTCAAATCGCTGGCCACCTGGCTGTTCCCCGCATGCGCGGGGATGAACCGAGGCATTAGATTGAGAACTGTAGATTCTGCCATAACCTGTTCCCCGCATGCGCGGGGATGAACCGCTAGTGGATTGAAAAAGGTTGAGTAGTGATAACCTGTTCCCCGCATGCGCGGGGATGAACCGCTCTACCCCTCCAACTTTCAAGAGCTTTTCTAACTGTTCCCCGCATGCGCGGGGATGAACCGACGGGCTTTCGGTAGTCACTGCAATAATCCTTCTGTTCCCCGCATGCGCGGGGATGAACCGAAGACAAAACAAAAGCGCTCGACAGCTTCTGCCTGTTCCCCGCATGCGCGGGGATGAACCGTATAAACGCTTGACCGTTGAACCCAGGGCCGGCTGTTCCCCGCATGCGCGGGGATGAACCCCAATCGTGCCCCGCCATGATGGCGCTGACAACCTGTTCCCCGCATGCGCGGGGATGAACCGGGAGGGCTAACCAATGGCCAGTAAAGAATACGCTGTTCCCCGCATGCGCGGGGATGAACCGAAACCGCCGGTGAATGTATCGGCATACTCCACCTGTTCCCCGCATGCGCGGGGATGAACCGACCCGCTCACCGGCAAACCGGTCGCCTCGCAGCTGTTCCCCGCATGCGCGGGGATGAACCGATGTATCCGCTAAAATGCCGTACAATACAGTTCTGTTCCCCGCATGCGCGGGGATGAACCGAGGCCATTACACAAAGTGCTATCTCTGATAGCCTGTTCCCCGCATGCGCGGGGATGAACCGGATATCGTCCTGGTCGCCGCCATGAAACACTGCTGTTCCCCGCATGCGCGGGGATGAACCGTCTCGCTGGCCTCCGAATCCTACCGGGTGGTGCTGTTCCCCGCATGCGCGGGGATGAACCGAACGAACTCAGCCGGCTTGCTGTGGAGCAGGCCTGTTCCCCGCATGCGCGGGGATGAACCGCCCAGCTTTCAGGCGCCCCTGACCAACGCCACCCTGTTCCCCGCATGCGCGGGGATGAACCGCTATTTAATTTGGTCCGTAACTTTTATACTTGACTGTTCCCCGCATGCGCGGGGATGAACCGATATTGCCAGCATCAATAACGGCGGAGGCTTTACTGTTCCCCGCATGCGCGGGGATGAACCGATAATGCGTTGCGAATGTGTGCCGCGTAGAGTCCTGTTCCCCGCATGCGCGGGGATGAACCGGTGTGGTATCCGTGTCCACATCGCCCCAATTTCTGTTCCCCGCATGCGCGGGGATGAACCGCGCAGAATAATTTTTTTTACATTTGTGAGTTTCTGTTCCCCGCATGCGCGGGGATGAACCTTGAGGCGCGGCAGGGATTAACGTTGATGGGTCCTGTTCCCCGCATGCGCGGGGATGAACCGCATCCTGATGTGCTTTATCTTTTTGCGTATCACTGTTCCCCGCATGCGCGGGGATGAACCGGTCGGCAGTAGCCGGGGTTTTGGGCGTGCTACCTGTTCCCCGCATGCGCGGGGATGAACCGAACTGTTACAGATGCTTCAAACTTTCTTACATCTGTTCCCCGCATGCGCGGGGATGAACCGCCCCACGTACCCGTTTGCGGCTCCTTTATTTGCTGTTCCCCGCATGCGCGGGGATGAACCGAGATATATTTTGATGACAAATTGGTAGCTTCGCTGTTCCCCGCATGCGCGGGGATGAACCGCCGCTTCCGCTGACTCAATCGGCCTCCGCGCACTGTTCCCCGCATGCGCGGGGATGAACCGTTAGTGGTAGTTATACCCACGCAGCATTTTACCTGTTCCCCGCATGCGCGGGGATGAACCGACGTATCGCTTGTATCCAGGGGCGTAATAGCTCCTGTTCCCCGCATGCGCGGGGATGAACCGGTGTGGTATCCGTGTCCACATCGCCCCAATTTTCTGTTCCCCGCATGCGCGGGGATGAACCGCCACCTCGTCGGCCTATCCCTCCATCCTGGAACCTGTTCCCCGCATGCGCGGGGATGAACCGGTGACAAAAACAGTATTCGCTATCGCAAATGCCCTGTTCCCCGCATGCGCGGGGATGAACCGATAGAGGCGGCATTAGAAATATAACGACAAAGCTGTTCCCCGCATGCGCGGGGATGAACCGAAAGAACGATAGGAGGGGGCGATGAACTCTTACTGTTCCCCGCATGCGCGGGGATGAACCGTTGCACCAAGGGAGCCAGCACCGCAACCGTCACTGTTCCCCGCATGCGCGGGGATGAACCGTCCGTTTATTTTTCCATCACCAACGCGACCCGCTGTTCCCCGCATGCGCGGGGATGAACCGTATCCGGAAGCCGAAATTGTTGGTCACTGCAACCTGTTCCCCGCATGCGCGGGGATGAACCGCGAATATATCCGGCTGGCAACGCTGACCAAGGTCTGTTCCCCGCATGCGCGGGGATGAACCGATCGTAGAGGGGGGATTATGAAAGGGTGGATTCTGTTCCCCGCATGCGCGGGGATGAACCCTTCCACAGAAGTTGCAAATCATGCCAGACAAGCTGTTCCCCGCATGCGCGGGGATGAACCGAACTGCTGATGGCCGAGCTTTACCAAGGGCTTCTGTTCCCCGCATGCGCGGGGATGAACCGTTTTCATCTTTGACAATGGCAATCTTGGTGCGCTGTTCCCCGCATGCGCGGGGATGAACCGACGATTTAGAAAACTCAATATTCGACATCAACCTGTTCCCCGCATGCGCGGGGATGAACCGTTCTGAAAGGACTGATTCCAGATTGCGAACCACTGTTCCCCGCATGCGCGGGGATGAACCGTCAGAGGGTCCGCACCTTTGGCCAAGCGTCTGCTGTTCCCCGCATGCGCGGGGATGAACCGATACGTTCCTTCTTCGGGGTCCGGCATTTCGCCTGTTCCCCGCATGCGCGGGGATGAACCGATGGTGAAAAATATTGTAGGGGGATTGTGTTTCTGTTCCCCGCATGCGCGGGGATGAACCGGTTATACCCGCCTTGGATGTGTCGGCTGTCCACTGTTCCCCGCATGCGCGGGGATGAACCGGCATGAAAAAGTTTATGGCTGAACAGATCACCCTGTTCCCCGCATGCGCGGGGATGAACCGACGCCCTGATTGATGTTCGTCGGCTGGATTCCTGTTCCCCGCATGCGCGGGGATGAACCGACTGTTTGTCACTTTCTACAGTTATTCCGCCACTGTTCCCCGCATGCGCGGGGATGAACCGGCCATTTCGCCACGGTTAGCGAGAGAGCACCACTGTTCCCCGCATGCGCGGGGATGAACCGAAAACGGTAACATTTGAGGCATATGCTATGAACTGTTCCCCGCATGCGCGGGGATGAACCCGAGTAGATGTGCTTGAAAAACGAGTTTTTAGCCTGTTCCCCGCATGCGCGGGGATGAACCGGTACACGGTGAGGATTGCCGCATACTCATGGCCTGTTCCCCGCATGCGCGGGGATGAACCGGATTACTACGATATGCCCTGTTCAATTCAGGCCTGTTCCCCGCATGCGCGGGGATGAACCGCTGGTTAGATTGAGTAGGAGGGGGTTTAGGATCTGTTCCCCGCATGCGCGGGGATGAACCGGCGGGCAACTCTGCCGCGACTACATCCTCCATCTGTTCCCCGCATGCGCGGGGATGAACCGCTTTAGCAATGCCGCGCTTTGATTGCGTGTAACTGTTCCCCGCATGCGCGGGGATGAACCGTAGGTTGATCCGGTCACAGTCGGCTGCGCCGGCTGTTCCCCGCATGCGCGGGGATGAACCGATCTTGGATCGAGCTGTTGGCATCTGCGCCGTCTGTTCCCCGCATGCGCGGGGATGAACCGCGTAAATCAGTATTTAATGGCACGCAAGAGATCTGTTCCCCGCATGCGCGGGGATGAACCGGTACACGGCATATCTGCCCGTTAGCTTCTGCTCTGTTCCCCGCATGCGCGGGGATGAACCGGCGTTAAACCGACTCTGGATAATCCAGTGGTACTGTTCCCCGCATGCGCGGGGATGAACCGGCTGTATGGCACCGTGAAGTTCACATATCTCCCTGTTCCCCGCATGCGCGGGGATGAACCGCTGACACCCTCGGCCACCAGCGGAACAATCACCTGTTCCCCGCATGCGCGGGGATGAACCGCTCACTATGACTAATACGGACCATTTTGTTATCTGTTCCCCGCATGCGCGGGGATGAACCGTCTGTATGGGTCGTCGCTTGGTTACGTCTGCACTGTTCCCCGCATGCGCGGGGATGAACCGTACTCTACTGCGTCGGTGTCCAGGGCGAAGGACTGTTCCCCGCATGCGCGGGGATGAACCGTTGAGCACTGGATGATCTATTCAGCGGAGCGAGCTGTTCCCCGCATGCGCGGGGATGAACCGAACTGCGGTTTGATGTTCAGGCGGCGCTTGCCCTGTTCCCCGCATGCGCGGGGAACAGTGTTATTAGATTTCAAACTGGTGATGATAGGCGGGATACAAGACATAACTGCAAAACAGCATCCCTGCGGTCAGAAAGATAAGTAGGCAGGACACAGTAAGTCTGTGTGTGCTCAAAATATATGCATATTGCGCACAGCTATAGTGCCTCGACTTGACAAGCTCGATTATTGCTTGTACTTTTCGCATAAACGTAAAGCTAGTGCATATTTTTTGTTCAATCTGCATTAATTTAATGGACAGGAGGCAACATGCCAAAGGTAGATGAAAAGATCGAAGGGATGTATCAGGAAGTACTAAAGCGCAATCCGGGTGAGACAGAATTTCATCAGGCAGTTCTCGAAGTAATTGAGTGCCTCGGTCCGGTCGTTGTAAAGCATCCCGAGTACCTTGAACGCAAAATAATTGAGCGCATCTGTGAACCGGAGCGCCAGATCATTTTCAGAGTACCGTGGCAGGATGACAAAGGAATTGTACAGATCAACCGGGGATTCCGTGTCGAGTTCAACAGTTCACTGGGACCATATAAGGGTGGCCTCCGCTTCCATCCCTCCGTATACCTCGGCATCGTCAAATTTCTTGGCTTCGAACAGATATTCAAAAACTCCTTGACTGGCTTGCCGATCGGTGGCGGCAAGGGTGGTTCCGACTTCGATCCTAAGGGCAAGTCAGATGACGAAGTCATGCGCTTCTGCCAGAGTTTCATGACCGAAATGTATCGCCACCTTGGTGAACATACCGACGTACCTGCAGGCGATATTGGCGTTGGCGGACGCGAAATTGGCTATATGTTCGGCCAGTACAAGCGTATCACCAACCGATATGAACCAGGAGTACTGACCGGCAAAGGGCTCACATGGGGTGGTTCATTAGTACGCACCGAAGCTACCGGCTATGGCGCGACCTTCTTCGTCAACGAAATGCTCAAAGCTCGCAAGGATTCATTTGAAGGAAAGGCCTGCCTCGTTTCCGGTTCAGGCAATGTAGCCATCTATACTATTGAAAAAATTCACCAACTTGGCGGTAAATGTGTTGCCTGTTCTGATTCTAATGGAGTCATTTTTGATGAAAAAGGACTGGACCTCGATCTGATCAAGCAACTGAAGGAAGTTGAACGACGACGAATCGAGGAATATACAAAAACACACAAACACGCCAAATACATCGCTAACGGCAATATATGGGAGATTCCCTGCCAGGTGGCCATGCCGTCAGCAACCCAGAATGAGATTAACGGCAAGGATGCGATAATGCTGGTTAAAAACGGCTGCATTGCCGTTGGCGAAGGGGCGAATATGCCGACAACACCAGAAGGTGTAAAGATATTCCTCGAGGCAAAAATTGCCTACGGACCCGGAAAAGCGGCCAATGCTGGTGGGGTCGCCACTTCTGCCCTTGAAATGCAGCAGAATGCCGGTCGTGACTCCTGGAGCTTTGAGTATACTGAGAGAAAGTTAGAAGAGATCATGGTCAACATTCACAACAACTGTTTTGAAACAGCCAAAGAGTACGGTGCACCGGGCAATTATGTTCTCGGTGCCAACATCTGCGGCTTTATCAAGGTTGCCAATGCCATGGTAGCCCACGGTCTGATTTGATAAGACTAAAAAGAGCTGTAAATTAGAAATCACGCCAAAACAAGCTTATACAATTAAGAGTTGATAGCCTAATAGGACTCCTGAATACGGAGCCCTATTAGGCATTTTCAACACCTTATATCAATATGCTGATGTAGCAGGCTTTTAAATCACGACATCTCAACTCATGAAGTCATTAGCGTGTAAATAAATTATAATTAACATTCTTGGTCCATGTAGGGGTTATCCCAATATTCATGCAACCAGGGATCAAGCTGGCAAAAAAAATCCTACATAAAATTTTCCTTTCCTAACATTCCGTATTCTCAATATCGATCGTCGCAATGGCACAATCACACCATCAAGTCAGTAACGGGAAATCAGGAGGTTGTTTTCCTGAATACCATTCTTGAAATAATATTCTTGTTACTGTAGCTGTTGAGATCGGGGCAATATTGCCACCTCTTCTGATTATTGACTCTCCAATGAAGAACATTAATGGACTTGAGAACAGCACAATCTGAGGTTTTTTTGAGATGTTTTATGACCTGTGTAATTCTGAATTGAAAGGTACGCACCATACTTGTCGATAAGGAACTTTGTTCTCCGCCAGAGGATTCTTAGCCGACTTTTACAGATTGTCATATGACCCCTGAGAATGATGAATATCCACCGCTAATTTGTTGTTGAGTGCCACTACATCGTGGACGATTTTTTGTGCCAAGACATCGTGGACACTCAACTTGGTTAACGCAATTTGTAATCGAATTCAGCGACCTGTTTTTTATCCAGGAAGAGTTTCATTTTCTGTTCTTTGACATCGATAGTAGCCACCACGTATTCAAGCGCAGTCTCCGGCGGAACCGAGAAGCATTCTCCGAAGACGTTCAGTTTCAGGTCACTGCGAATAAGCCTCACAACGTGATATTTTCCAACTTCCGGTTTCTTCAGTCGGTGTTTGGGAGGTTCCTCTTTTGTTGGAAATCTCAGCTTTGCATTCGAGGCGGCAAGAGCTTTCAGCGGAGTATGTCCCTTGAGTTTGCTGTAGCGATATCTGCTATTGTGACGCTGTTCGAACTCAAGTGAACCGGTTTGCAGGTCTTCTAAAGATGCCATGGTGACTTTGCCAAGAAATCTCTGTTCGTAACGATTGTTAAAGTTTTCAATCATCCCGTTTCTCCACGGCTCGGCCATTGGTATGAACCAAGGCTCAACGCCATTGTGCAAGCAGAGTCGGATGAGTGGCCCCATTCCACGAGGATGTGTCGGGCTTCCAAAGAAAGACATGGCATTATCAACCTGAACTCGCTCTGGTATTCCCATCCGCTTCCATGCTCCCCAGAAACCGTCAAAGATTGTTTGGCCTGACTTGGAAAGAGAAGAATGCAGTTCACACCTGGCCGTAGCCGTATCAACGATATTCAGACTGTAGAAGCGAATTGGGCCTTTCAGGTAGCACGGCCCAACAAAGTCAGCCTGATAGGTCTGATTTGGAAACATTGATGGTAGAGCAGGATAAAGCGTTCCTTTGGCTTCATATTTACCGGTTCGTCGATGCGTCAGCTCGTTCTTGGCGAGAACCCGGTTGATTGTCCTGACCGACGCCAGCGGCTTGGCGCCAAGATCTTCCATCTCCCACAGGATCGCTTGGGCACCGCAGAACATATCCTGATTGTAGAGATTGAGGCGGACCATCTTGATAATCTCTATGATCTCTGACGGCGTGTGCGTTGGAGTAGAGATAGGACGTCTTGAGCGGGCTTCACCCCAGGCAGTATCGTTTTCAAGGTGACGTCCAACCCATTTGTACAGCCAGGCTTTTGACTTGCCGAGCGATATGCAGATTGCTTCAGGACTTTCTCCAGACTCGAATCTTTGAACTGCCAGAATTCGATGTTGCTTGTTTTCATCTTCCACGAACACCTCCAGAATAATTTTGGTGCTCACAGAATGACGTGGTGGTTATTCAATTGTCAGAGAGCTTTGTCTACGATGTTATGGCACTTATTTTCGTCCACGATGTAGTGGCACTCAACAATTAGTTAGTACAGGGGGAAGTAGTTATTGTTTTAAGCTTACGCACTTTTCACTTGCTTCCCGATATGATGTGGGGCGCCAGAAACCATTTTGATAAAGCGACTTGGTAGCATTCCGCCAAGGTGGGAGTGTGGAAAACGCATCTGCCTCCCGGTTGATGCCGGTGCTGATCCGATCTGCTGCGGAAACGGCCTCAGCGATAGTCATAAGCGGAAACGACCCGCGGTGATGACTTTTCCAGGTTAATAGGTAGCGCAATGCTATGCCACCATCTGCCCACTCATAATCGAGGCTTTTCAAATGAGGACCAAGAATTTCCAGTGTCAGGGCATCGTGGTTGAGTACAATTCCGGTACTGCTAAGTCTGATGCCGTCGGTAAGGGTCTTGATCTTGCCAATGTCATGCAGAAGCGCCGCTACAACACCCAGTTCTCTGTTTTCTCTTGAAAACAGGGACATCTGGCTGACTATTTCCGCGCATTCCAAGCTATGTTCGAGCAAACCACCCGCATATCCGTGGTGATGGGATGAGCTTGCGGGTGAGACCACAAAGGGAAATGCTATTGAATCGTCTCCAAATACTTTGGTAATAAAGGAATAGAGCGGCTTGTTCTCCAGAGACATAGCTACATCACTGAGTCTCGGCATCAAGTCGCTGAGAGGGCAGTTTCGTGAAGGTATCAGAGTTATTGGATGTGATGCACATTCGCTGACAGCCTCAATTGAAAGAATGTTGGCAATCCATTTGCCGTTGAAGAACCGCAACTTAGCACAAACTGAAACGCGTTCTCTGTCTGTTAAAGTCGGCGGGTCGTCATCTCTGTCGAGCCAGAGATAGCTCATTAGAGATCCGGTCATGTCGCACAGTTCGAAAGCTATGAACGGATAACCGTATTTTGTAAAACGGAGCAGGGGATAACTAATTCGGTACTCACCTGCGAAGTGCTCTCCATGACCGTGTGTGATATTTGTAATTAACATGGATCTTCTCCCTTCGGAGGAATTCTTCCAGAGAGCAGTTTCTCAAAGGCAGAGCCATCCATACGGGTTAGGTTGGGAACGAAGCGCGAGTATATGGTGAAAAGCATCTTGGTATTGGCGTGACCCATCTGCTGTGCGATCCACTCAGGGTTCTCACCTGAAGCGAGCCATAAAGTCGCAGTTGTGTGGCGTGTCTGATAGGCCCTTCTTCTTTTAAGTCCCAGTCGTTTCAGAGTGGGATACCAGACCCGGTTGTTCACATTGTGATAATCATGTGGAGTACCGGAGTGGTTGCAGAAAACAAACTTTGCCACGTTTCCAGTCACCAAGTGCTGGGCCATTAATGCCTCATAGACAGGCTGTGACATTTTAATAGTTCGTTGAGATTCAATGGTCTTGGTTGTGTCTTCCTGTCCGAGGACTTTGGTCTCGCGGATATAGATCTCTTTCCGCTCCAGATTGACGTATTGCCATTTGAGTCCATCGATTTCACCAGTTCGCATGCCGGTAAAAAAGCGGACTGTGTAGTAGTTCCGGAAGTCGGGACGTACATTGCCAATCAGCAGATTGACTTCATCCAAGCTGAACGGATCGACGTCAGTTTTTGGCACACGTAATTGTTTGATCCCTACAAATGGTGTGTTAAAGTCATATCGGTCCGCCGCTTCAGCCAATATCATGCGCAAAGGCGTCATGATGTGATTTATTCGGTCAGGTGATAGCCCTGTTTTGGTTCCGTTCGGAACTTTGGCGAGCGAGGAACGGAACTTCAGGGCATCTGCCTTGGTGATGCGGCTGACCACCTTTTCTCCAAACTCGGGAATCAGGTAGCGATTAAGGGTAACCTTCAGCGTCTCCTTGTAGGACCGCTTCCAGGATATTGCGTTTTCATCAAACCATTCCCAGGCAAAATTATCGAAACGTGGGATGACTCCCCTTTCTTCCTTAATAACCGTCTCCACCTGTTTTTTAGAAAATCTCAGCACCATTGGCGAATTGGGAAAATAGTTCGCGTAGTCGAATGTACCCAAAGTGATTTCCGCCTCGAGACGCTTGAAGACCTTCTCCATCTTTCTGCGGTTTTCGGCGGTGTCAGGTAGCGTGGTTAACTCTCGGCATCGCTGCCCTTGGTACCTGAAATCGAACATCAGTTGCCCACTTTCTTTCCTGACCCTGATGCTACCCATGGCAGATACCTCCTCTCGCAAGCGGAATAAAAGGCATTACCTCCAAGGAATTCCTGCTCATATCACGTTCGATCGTCTCCCAAATGTAGAGGATCTTCCTGCGGCCGAATGGTCGAATGTAATGCACTCCCTCCAGAAGAACGGAATCCTTCAAGAATTCCCGGATGTACCTCGGATCGTAGTGGAGCCTGCTTGCCAATTCCTCGGTAGTGATGTACGTTGAAGTTGCCATGAAAACCTCCGTATGAAATTATTTGTACACAACATACCAGGAATAATGTTGCATGGCAAGCATATTTTGTACTGCATGTGAAATATTTCTTGAAGAGCATACTTATGAGCTGTATGGTAGATATTAAATGGTCTACAAGAGCAATGGAGGGTTTATGATTCGCTTTCGTCTAAAAGAATTGATTACAAACGAGGAGTTTAGATCCGGAAAAAGAATCACTTTGGGGAAAATTGCAGAAGCCACCGGTATTAAGCAGCCGACATTGTCACGGATCGCTGGAACCCGCGGCTACAATACAACGACAGACAATGTGGACAGACTGTGCCGATACTTAGGATGCAAGGTAGGCGACATAATGGAATATGTTCCAGATGAAGAATTGTCAGGAGAAGGTTGATTCAAGGAGTAAATACTGTGCTGCGCTATTCGTGACCACTATACGGCAGGGCAAGTATCATGTTTGGGCACACTGAGGTAGTGGTCAAACCCGCTTGCAAAATCAATCTGATAAAATTTCAAAGGGCACAATTTGGGCACAGGGTGGGCACAGACTTGACTTTTTGAGTGTGGAATTGATTTGTTGGTGGTTCTCAAAGTGAATTTGTTTAATTGATACCAAGTTGTAACCAATTAAAACTTATAATAAAAATGGCCAGGTTTGTTGACCTGGCCATGCGTGTTTATTGGTGGGCGCTACTGGGTTCGAACCAGTGACCCCTGCCGTGTGAAGGCAGTGCTCTCCCGCTGAGCTAAGCGCCCGAATGCCTCGAGTTTCTAACAGAACTGTTCGTCTCTGTCAAGCTTGCACTGGACCGGAGCAACGGTAATTTCCCGGTTAAAGTCTGATTTGCTGAAGTAAAAGACCTGGTTGGTCTTGTTTTGTATATATAAATTGATATGTTATCGTGTATACGATATTCAGTTTTCGATTGACGACGAGCAGTAATGATGGCAGTATTCCGGACACTTTAGGTTAGATATTTTGCATCTAAAACCGGTTCGGTGAATCGGTTACATTCAAGAAAGCAGGAGGGATTGTAATGAAGAGTTTGGCTAAATTTATGAAAACCTTTGGTGCGGTTGTTGCGCTGATGGGAATAACGGCTTTTGGCGCCGTTGCGGCGGACGCTCCTAAAGCGACACTGACCAGTAACGATTGTGTGAAGTGTCACTCAAACCCGCCTGCGGATATTGCCGCCAATGGTGGCGCACACAAAACCAGTGTTTCTTGCCAGGATTGTCATGCGGGCCATCGTCCGGCCGTTAAAAACAATATTCCACAGTGCAGCCAGTGCCATACCGACAAGTCGCACTACAAGCTCTCCGGCTGCCTTCGTTGCCACAATAATCCACATACACCAAAGATCATCAAACTGGCCAACAATATTACCGATGAGTGTCTGACCTGCCACAGCCAGCAGATCGTCAAGTTGAAGCAGGTGCCAAGCAAGCATACCAAGCTGGCCTGTAGCTTCTGCCACAACGTCCACGGCAAGATTCCTCAATGTACTCAGTGCCATAAGCCGCATAGCGCTGACATGGGTGCTTCTGACTGCAAGCGTTGCCACCAGGCACATATGCCGACCGCAGTAACATACGCATCCGATACAGCTAACAAGATGTGCGCCGCCTGCCACAAGAAGGCTTCCGAACTGCACAGCAAAACAGCTACAAAACACAAGGATGTTGCCTGCGTAACCTGTCACAAAGACAAGCACAAAACAGTTCCGGCTTGCCAGAGCTGCCACGGAGTGCCGCATCCTGCTTCCATGATGGCACGCTTTACCAAGTGCGGCGAGTGCCATAACATCGCTCATGACCTGAACCACTGGAGCCCTGCTTCTGCGGCGCCGGAAAAGTCAGCGCCCGCTGCAGCAGTCAAAAAGGGTCACAAAAAAAAGTAAACAGATAAAATAAGCATGATGCATCTGAAGGGCCGACGATTAAAATCGTCGGCCCTTCTTTTGTTTTACGACAGAAGTTCAGTGGTTTAGATGGCAAACAATTAGTAAATTAACATTATGGCGGGCATGTAACGTGCAGATTGCAACGGAAATTGATAACGATAAATTTAATTAAACTTTTGCAAGATAAAATCCACGGTTAATTGATGTAGATATGATGGGGTTTGGAGGGCTAAATGTTTTTTTGGGGCAATTCGCAGATCAGGTTTTTAGTCTGGGTATGTCTGGTCGTTATTTCGTCTTTTGGCGATGCTGAAGCCGTCTTGCAGTGTTATGACTGTCACGGTACAAAAGGCTCTTTTGATGTCAGGCCTGAAGATTCTAACGGCAGAAATATATCTACCGGCGGATTTCAGGGTAATCATCGTCAACATCTGGGGGCCGGAGTTACGGTGGCTTCGTGCACGAAATGCCATCCCGGCAGCTCCTCTTACAACTCCGGACATAGAGATGGCCTCATAAAAATATCCGGCAAGATAAACGCATCTCCGCTAGTTACGCCATATAACAACTCAACTACCCCATTTCCCCAGACGGCGACTCCGTCTCTAAGCAGCTGCAACAGTGTTAATTGCCATTTTGAGAATATCACCCCCACGTGGGGAAGCAATCCCGCATCCACCGGATGCGGCAGTTGCCATGGTTCACCGCCGCAAGATGGCAACCACCCGGGCGTGTCAGGCGCCGGCAAAAAGCATGGAGACTATTTTGGAACAAGCGGTGCCGACAGTTGTGTGAAGTGCCATAGCAATAATACTACTTTTGCACATGCAACCAGCGTCGGCAAACGGGGTCTGGTCGTTAAATTCACCAAAGCGCCCAACAGTGGCGGCAATTACAGTGGTAATCTCAGCTACCCGAATTATCTGCCAAGCCAGAGTCCGGCCAGAAACGGAACCTGTACAAATATCTACTGCCACAGTGATGGACGGGGTGGCGTTCCCTTTATCACTCCGCAATGGTCCAGTACAAACCCGATCAAATGTTATGGTTGTCATGGTGGCCGCGTCGATGACAGCACTCAGTTAAATTGCAATGCCGTACTGGGGATCTGGTCTGCCTCTAAAACGAAATGTATCCCGGATTTGACGATGTCATCCAACGGGCATCACCGTCTGGTTGGTCCCCAGTGGATCAGGAAGTACCCCTGCTATTATTGTCACAGCAATACAGCAGATGCCTCCGGAGTGATCAAAAACTATTCGAGCCATGTGAACGGCATTAAAGATATTAAAATGGCTCCGCAGTGGAATATTGACGGCAGGCCCGCTGCCGCCTACAACCCGGCCACAAAAGTCTGTGGCAATGTCTATTGTCATAGTGACGGAACCAGCGATCCCGAGGATGTGCGACCGTTTGCCTGGACCGAGCCGAAGACAGAGTGCTACAGCTGTCATGGACACCCGGCGGGGAGTTGCTCATCTGTTAATTGTCACGATGGTCGTACTGACGGAGTGACCGGCAAGGTATGGACGGTTAAAAACGGTTGGCCGGTCGGCAGCGAGTGGATGGGCGCCATGCCGATGTTTCCGAACCAGGGTGCCGGAACACCCCGGGCCAATTCTCACACCCGGCATGCGCAGACTAACTTTACCTGTGACCAATGCCATTCCAAAACCATTAAGGGAGATTGTGGGACTTGCCATAAAAACGGAATACCCCCGGGAGGTATGGGAGAGGTCGCGCACATAGACGCAGCCTTCCATGTCAACAAAATCAAGGATGTCTCTTTCAAAGATATGCCCGGTGCCGTATATGACAAGAATGCCAAAACCTGTTCAAACGTCACCTGTCACACCGGCGGAGTTGACCCGGTATGGGGAGGTTCAGTCAATAGTGCCCAGACCTGCATAGCGTGTCACGGAACTACCGGCTCGGATGTGGATGACTACAATGCTTTCAACGGTACCCAGGGGAAAATAAATCTGACTGAGTGGGTCACGACAGGGCATGGCCGTTATTCATCGGCATCAAATACCGGCTCATACCCCAAATCCGGCAACCCGGCCGCCAATTTCCCTGGCAATCCGTGCTGGTATTGCCACGATAACAATGTTCTTCACAAAAACGACTCCAATCCCTTTCGTTTGCAGATGCATGCCCAATACAAACAGCGCTTCGAAAAGGAATGTGTTTACTGCCATATGGAAGGGAGCAACCCAGAGTGTCTGAGTTGTCATGTCGGGCAGTCCGAGTCACTGTCGCCGCAGGCAACCGCAGGCGGGGTCTTGTTCAAATTCAGAAACGGCTCCACCGTCACCAAGTATTCCTCTACCCACACCTATCTCAATAACTGTATCAACGGTGGGTGTCACGACTCAGACAGCAGTCGGCATAAGGTTAACGCGGGGGTCTGGACGGCCGAACAGAAAAACGATGTTAAAAACCAGTACATGATGATGGGTGTCTGTCTGCAGTGCCATGACGATGACAGCAGCAATCAATGCAGCAGCTGCCACGTGGCGCCGACAGATAAACCACTGAAGTATTCGCTCGGGTTTGACCCCGGCACCGGTTTCATCAAGCCAAAGAAAGCCAGGGCATCGGCAGGTCATTTCGGCCATAAACATTACCAGGATTTCAAAGACAGCGGCGGCTGGATGAAGCATTACACTTCGGCCAGATCACCGATTTTCGGGACCTATTCAATCGCTAATGGAACCTGGAAAGGCGGTAAGTTCTGCTGGGATTGCCATGACCCGCATGGCGACAGCAACATTTATATGATCCAGAGCAAGGTCGCCACTGAAACAGACGGCATATTCGGCATCCCCAAAAAACGATCAGATGTCGTTTTTACCGATAATGCCAGCGGCACCAACTATGTTACTAAAAGCGGGGCCGGTGTCACGCTGTTTAACGGTATTTGTAATGTTTGTCATTCGCCGGGTGGAAAACACTATACCAGCAGCTCCGGAGATGGCCACAATTTCACCCGGCGCTGCACCGGTTGTCATGAACATCGTTTTGCCGACAGCCATGCCAACAAACAGAGCTGCGACAGTTGTCATGCCAGTACGAAGCCGGTTCCGAAACACACCGCTTTCGGGTTGCCAAGGGATTGTACCAAATGTCATTCAGGTACGGTCGGGAACCGGATGGATGTCATGGGGCAGATGCGGTCAAATTCCCATCATGTTCAAAGTGTTGAAGTAAACAACAGGCATTGTTACCAATGCCATTGGGAAGCGACTCCGGAAGGTTTGATAGATGTCCGCTACCACGCCGGCTACAATTACAAGAATTACTCATCATTGAAAAACGATGTGGTTGATCTGGTTATTTACGGGCCAGGCTCTCGGCCCGCAGTTTACAAAAACAACAGCAGCGCCGTTCAGTTCAGGGCCAGTAACATGGGCAGTGGAGCGGAAAGAAATGAGGTTGCAAAAATCAGCAACCATTGCATTTCATGCCATAGTGATCAAAATAACAACACGGTTCCCTTCGACGATTGCAAAACTCCACGACAGTATTCCTGGGATCTGCAAAGCGTAGCTTCCCGCTACTTGCAGCTCGGCACAGCCACATGGGGAAAATATGCAGCGACCGCCAATGCGGCCAAGAAAAACATCAGCAAGGCATTTTCCGCCCATGGCAATGCCATAAACAACGGTGGCGGCTGGGATCCGGCCAATGGTCTGGACGGCACTGTTCCAAACAACCGCACCGGCGTTGCCAATGTCCAGTGTTTCGATTGCCATAATTCGCACGGTTCCAAAGTTGTCGGTATTACATCCAGCTATGTGACTTTCAACGGAACCAACAACGGTGCAAACCTGAAAGAAACCAAAAAAGATATGGGCGGATATGCCGCTGACTACAAGGCGTCTTCAAACAGTTCCGGCATCAATCCCTACGGCGCCGGCGCCGGGCAATGTTTTGACTGCCACAACAGCGCAACTGCCGGGTCGGTTGTGCCAAGCGGGAAAACCCCCTGGGGATACAACTCGACCTTCGGCGCAACCGCCCCGATCATGGGATACAAAGATACACCCAAGTTTGGTCAGGCAACCAAGGGGTCAACAGCCAGATTCGCCGAACGTGAAAGCCGCAAAACCATGCTTGGCGGTCACCTGAAAGCTTCCGAGCCTGCCGGTTCACTGCCCAATCTTGTCAAGGATGCCGGTACGGTCAGCAGCGGCACTGCCACTTCTATGGCTGACGGCGGCAAAAACTGGACTCCGGCGGATAAGTGGAAAAATATGTATCTCCTGGCGGTTGGCGGCGTCAACAGCGGCCAGTTGCGTAAAATAACCGCCAGCAGCTCCACTGCGCTGACAGTTGAAGCCTTCGGCGCTAATTTTGAGGCCGGTAATAGCTACAAAATCGTTCCGTATTCCACGACAATTAACGGGCTTTGCACCCCCTGTCACGATCCGCACGGCGTAAGTCCGACTTTGGGAAGCAACCAGGCTTATGCGCTGCCGCTTCTCAAAGGCACCTATATGACCACTCCCTACAAGGAAGATTCTCCTCCTCCCGATCCGACCGGCACAAATGTCATGCCTGCTTCTCCGGCAGTGGCAAAGTCGTGGGGGAAGGTAAAGACTTATGGCGGGCATCCGACACCTAATCAGCCGGTTGCCAAATATAATCTGGATCGCACCACATTCAGCGGTTCCAACCGCATATCTGAAAGCGATGACAAGTTCGCCGGTTTGTGTGTGAACTGCCACAAGAAAGAAAACCTTACGGACGGCATCAATAAAAACCAGAATTTCAAGACAGTGGACCGGATTCATGAATCGGTCAAAGGATGGGGGGCCAATACGGAGCATTCCTTTACCTGTTCCAAATGCCATCAGCCGCATGTATCCGGCCTGCCAAGGCTGATGCAGACCAACTGCCTCGACTACAGGCATCGTGGTAACAGGCCGTCCGGCGGAACATACTGGTCGGCTGACTCCCAAGCGTCAGGAACCGCACATAATTATAACGAACATCGCGGTTACCCAATCGCCAGCACATTGGGCACGACCGGCACTCCGGAGGCGACTGCCAGTTGCCACGCCGGAGCGCCTATGAATGCAGGAACCTGGCCGGATAAAAACTACTGGAACAGTGTCACGCCTTGGTCGTTCCCGTAGTGGAAGCAAGCTTTACGGGCGCTTTTGAGGAAATGTTTGTGTTTAAAAATGCCGGAGGCAATTTTATATGAGCCGAAATTTTGAAATTAATAGCAAGAACCTGATATTCAGCTTCTCCACCATCCGTTATTCCCGCTTCGGACTCTGTCTGCTGGCGTTATTAATGCTGATTTGCACATTAATGCCGGTGTCAATGGCGCATGCAAAGGGTGGTGATACTGTCTCACCCTTCCCGGCAATCGATGTCAGAGCAGGTTTGCAATACGCCAAGGCGATGGCCGTGGATTCCACCGGGAACATCATCGTGGTCGGTTACATGAACAGCGGTTCCAGCAATGATTATCTAATTGCAAAATTCAAGGCTGACGGAAGCGGACTTGCCGCCTGGGCTCCAGTTTCCTATGGCAGCGGCGGAGACGACGTCGCAACGGCGGTGGCGATAGATTCGGCAGACAATATTATCGTGACCGGCTACGTCTGGAACGGAGTTAATAATGACATCCATACCGTCAAGTACAACGGGGCCACCGGCACTGTGCTGTGGCAGCACACATACGACGTTGCCGGCGGCAATGACACCGCAACCGCTATAGCTGTGGATAGTTCCGGCGACATATACGTGGCCGGATACTCGTTTAATGGAACCAGGCGCGACGACTTTCTGGTTGTAAAATACCCGTCTGGCGGGGCAACTCCGGTATGGACAGAACTGTATGACGATACGGCCTATCCGAATAACGATAACCGTATCCAGTCGATTTACGCAGGTTCCGGCGGTTTTGCCGTAACCGGCTATTCTTCAAAGGGGGGGGCGGATTTTGACCTTCTTACACGCAAATACGCTTTTGATAAATCTCTGATCCGGGAATGGCGCTACTCTTCTTCCGGAAGTCGTGACGACCGCGGAGTCGCTGTAAAACTTGATTCTGACGGAAATGTGATCGTGACCGGCTTTATCACAAATGCATCAAACAATACCGATATCTACACAGTCAAATACAGTCCCGGCAGTTCCACTCCGCTATGGGAGCAGATCTACGACGGCAACGGAAATGATGAACCGAAAGGGTTGTGGGTAGACAGCGCTAAGGACGTATATGTAACCGGTTATACAACCACGCTGGGGGGCAATCAGGACTACTTCACGGTTCGCTATAGCAGCAATGGCGCGGAGCTGTGGAAAGCGATTCTGGATGCCGGAAACGGGTCAACTGATATTCCGGTCGGGATCGTCGCGGATAATTCGGCTGACGGAGCTGTTTTTGTGACCGGTTACAGCACGGTTTCTGGCAGTGAGGATTATCTGACGGTGAAATACAAAAAGGATAACGGAGCGCTGCTCTGGGAAAAGAGCTGGAACGGTTCCGGCAACAAGAATGACCGTCCGGTTGGAATCGCACTGGAACCGGCCGGTGGGGCGAACCCCGGAAATGTCTGCGTGGCCGGTTGGTCTGATGGTGCAACAGGTTATGATTTCGCGGCGGTCAAATATGACTTCGGCGCGTTGAACGCTCCCGGCGGCTTGTCCGCCGTCGCCGCCTCCAATAGCTCAATCACACTGAACTGGAAGGATAACTCTTCGAATGAAGACCGGTTTTATATCCAGCGGAAACTGGGGGAATCCGGAACTTTTGCCGATATAGCAACCGTTCCGGCTACTTTGCCCGCCAATACGATCACTTATACAGATACCGGGCTTGCCGCCAATAATTACTATTATTACCGGGTACGTGCTTTCAACGCTTCCAACGGAGATTCCTACTACAGCAATGAAGCGCGCGCACTGACAAAAGTTGTAAGTTATGATTCGCCAGTTTGGAAGTTCATCTACAATAATGCCGATAATCTGGAGGATATCGCCACGGCAATTACGGTCGGCAGTGACGATCATCCTGTTGTAACCGGCTACAGCAATCAATCGGAAGAGGGTGTGCCGGGACAGTATTCATACGATTACATGACCATCAAGGTTGATCGTGCCAACGACCAGCTGATTAAATGGAAGGCGGTCTACGATAGTGGCGACGGCGGCACCGACATGGCGTCCGGTGTGGCGCTGGACAGCAGTGGTAACGTGATTGTGACCGGTACGGCCTACCTTTCAGGCGGTTCGGAGAAAAGCGACGATCTTTATACCATTAAATACGAAACTTCCACCCATACGGATCCTGTCAGCAACCCTCCCTTCATGTGGGACCACCAGTACGGCACGCAGGCCGGTATCGATTTGGCCACGGCTATTGCAATGGTGCGGGACGGCTCCAATAACAGCGTCGTCATCGGTTACGGCGGAAATCCCGCCGGTAACGACGATATCTTTATCATTAAATACGCCGCCGACGGCAGCCGGCCCTGGACGCCGATAGTTTACGACAGCGGGCGAAATGACCATCCTACGGCTGTGGCGCTGGACAAGTCCGGAAATATTTTTGTGACCGGCTACAGCTACGATACCGCTGCCGATCCTTCCGGCAGCTATGACTGGTTTACTGCCAAGTATGATGGCAGCAGCGGCGCTTTGATCTGGTCAGATACCTACAACAGCAGTTACGGCGATGACGTTGCCACTTCGATAGATGTGGATAATGCCGGAAATGCGTACGTTACCGGTTATGCCGAAAATGCGGCTGGATACTACGATTTCCATACAATCAAATATGACGGGGCGGCGTCGCCGACCAATCGCAGGATTTGGGAGAAGAGCTACAATAACCCGGCAAACCTTGACGATCAGCCTGTGACGGTCAAAGTTGATCCGATCGATGGAGCGGTCGTGGTGGCCGGCACCAGTTTTGTAAGCGCAACCGACAGTGATTTTCACCTGATCCGTTATAACTCAGCCGACGGCGCGGTCATCTGGGACAGGAATTTCGACGTGCCCGGCAAATACGATTATCTGATGGCAATGACGATGGATTCATCCGGATACATTTATCTGGCAGGAAACAGCCGTACCGGACCGTACACCAATGCTGCGTACGATGATTCCTCCGATGTAATGTCGCTGATTTACGATCATGAAGGTACTTTTCTGGGAGCGATGACATACAATGGCTCGGCCAACAAACAGGATGAGGCAACCTCGATCGCAGTCAATTACCAGGGTGAAGCCTTTATCGCCGGATCGACCAAAAACGCGCTCAATGATGACTATCTGGTCTACAAGCAGAAGAATAACTACATCCTGGTTCCGGCTCCTTTTGTACCGGCGCCGCAGCCTGATTACAGCAAGGTTAACCTGACCTGGCGCGAAAACACTCCCGGCACGTCATTCCGGATCGAACGGACTTTGGGGCCATCCACTCCCCTCAGTGTCTGGGGTCTGGTAACCACAGCGTCATCAGGCACAACCACCTATCAGGACAGCGGTTTGGCGGCAGGCACTAATTATTGTTATCGGATTGACGCCTATAGCGGCAGTCTGAATTCCCGTAAAATAGAAAGATGCGTTACCACCAGTCTGGGCGCTCCAGCTCTGAATCCGCTGTCGGTTGACTCGGCAACCCAGATTACGCTGGATTGGAGTCAGGTGGCCGATAATGCCGGATACAGAATCGAACGCAAAATAACCGCAGGGGGCGTCTGGGCCGAACTGACCACCAAAACGGCGGGCCAAACTTCCCATGTTGACAGCGGTCTTACCCCGGGCACGATCTATTATTACCGGGTCAGCACGATTAGTGAAGCAGGCTTTTCACTGCCCGGCAGCGAACTTAATGCAGTTACAAAACCGGCTGCGCCTTCCATGTCAGCCAACGGAACTGTTACTTCAGCCTCGGTGGTGGTCAACTGGACCGACGTTGCGGGAGAAACCGGATTTAAGATCGAACGCAAGGAGGGGGCGGCCGGGAGTTGGTCTCAGGTTAACACACGCGGGACGAATGTTCTCACCTACACAGATACCGGTCTGAATGCGAACACCCAGTATTATTACCGGGTCAGAGCCTACAATGCATCCGGAGACTCCAGCTACAGCGGAGAGCAGGTCGCTTTAACCAAATTCACCAGTCCAAACCTGTCAAGCGCCGCAGGTACAGCTACCAACAAGGTCGATCTGGTCTGGTCAAATGTTGCCGGTAATACCGGATATACAATTCAGTATTCGGCCTGCTCCCAGAACGGTGCTACCTATGGGGCATCATACTGTACCAATCCGGCCTATTACTCGACCTGGAACAATCTGGCAGCGGGGACTGACGTGATTGGTTACCAGGTTGGCTCTCTTGTGCCCGGTTATGCCTACAGTTTCCGTGTCATTGCCAACACTGCCGGCAACAGTTCCGATCCGAGTAATACCATCATTGGATGGACCCAAATGACCGGTCCGACGCTCACTATCACTCCGGCATCGGAAACGTCCCTGACAATCAGTTGGGGGGATATTGCGGGAGAGACCAATTACACCCTGGAACGTAAGTTGGGAGTGGCCGGAACCTGGGCCGAGCTGGCCGGTTCCATCGGCATGGCTGCCAACACTACAACCAAAACAGATACCGGCCTTAGTCTTTCAACCCAGTACTGCTACCAGGTCAAGGCCTACAGCACAAATATTAACGGCCCTTCGGCAGTCTATAACTCCAACAGTTCACCGGAACAGTGTCTTTTTACGCCTCTGGCCGCACCGGTTCAGAATGCGCCATCCGGTGTCACCTCCGCCCAGGTTGCTCTCTCCTGGAGCAACGTGACCGGCAACACCGGTTACGAGGTGCAGCGCTGCAACTACTACGATATGCAAATCCCGCAAAATTCGACTAACCCGGCCTATCTCAATAATGATACTTATTGGAATACCTGCTCCACTGTTGCCACTTTGGCAGCTGACACACTGACCTATCAAAACACCGGGCTGGTTGCGGGATATACCTACCGCTACAGGATTCGGGATTCCTACAGCGGCGGATATTCGGCCTGGAGCAACGCACAGGCGATCACCACCATTCCCACAGCGCCATCGCTGAACGTTCCCACGTCTCCTTCGACTTCCCAGATTAACCTCGTCTGGAACAACACCAATGGCGAGACCGGCTTCAATCTGGAATGGAAACAACGCACCGGCGCCGATTGCAGTGCCGGAGCCTGGGGAGGGCCAATCCCCATGTCGCAGAACCTGACAACCTACAGCCATGCGTCCCTCGCCGCCGGGACCTATTACTGTTACCGAATTTATGCCTCCAACAGTGCGGGGAACTCTTTCTACAGCGCGGAGCGGAGCCAGACAACTCTGGCAGTCCCGCCATCCGTGAGCGATCCGAGCGGCGTGACCGCGGCACAAGCCATTTTGAGCTGGAGCCAGATAAGCGGAAATACCGGATACAAAATCGAGCGCAAAACCGGTGTCAGCGGTGCCTGGAGTACGATAATCACGACCGCCGCCGACGCAACTTCTTACACCAACAGCGGATTGTCGGCCGGAACTAATTATTACTACCGCATAAGCACCAATAATGCCGCTGGTTCATCGGCGGCCAGTTCCGAAGTGTCAACCACCACGACCCCGCTTGCTCCGTCAGTCACGGCAACGACCGTTTCGGCTGATCGCATCGATTTGTCGTGGACGGTCAAATCGGGGGCAACCAATTACAAGATTGAACGAAAAACCGGGGCGGGCAGCTACAGCCAGATAGATGATGTGACTGCGGGGTATGTTGAAAATTACTGCGGCTATGATTTCCCCACCGTCGCCTGCCCATCGCTGTCATCAGTTGCAACAGTTTATGCGAGTGGCGGACTGACCGGAAATACGACCTATTGTTATCAATTGAAAGCCTGGAATCTCACCGGCGGCGATTCTGCCTACAGTGTCGAAAAATGCGCTACAACCTCTGCCGTGTCGAGCCAGAACCTGTCAGCATCCGCCGTCAACTCGGCTAAAATAAGACTGGATTGGACAGCGGTGGCATGCGTTCCGATTGGCTGCGACAACCCTGACGGTTTTGAAATCGAACGGCAGGTCCGTTATGGCAACTGGGTCAGGTTGGCTGTCGTTGGAGGCACAACCTTGAGTTACATTGACACGATTTCGATCGAACCGAACAAGCAATACAGTTACCGGGTGAAAACATTCAAGGGGAGCGATAAGTCCCCCTACAGCAACACCGCTACGGCGACCACACCGACTTATGCTTCCAGTCCATCGAGCTGTCCGTAGTTTGCGACAGGGCGATGGACTGCCGATATCAGGAACAGGTGTCAGAAGAATATGAAAAAAAAGCTTGGCTTGTTAATGCTGTTCTTGTTGTTGCTTGCGGCACAATTCGCAGCTGGTGAGGAACTTGGGAATGGGCGTTTGACCGGAATTCTGGCGCGCCAGGATGGCCGCCAACTGTCGCATGGGGTACTGTACCTGTTCAATGGCGCCGCCGGGCCTCCGCCCGTCATCGAAAAATACTGGCGGATTCCGGATCAGACCGCCGAGCTTGACGATCAGGGGCGCTTTGACCTGGAACTGACTCCCGGGACTTATTATCTCGCCTATATCAAACATGACAATCCGAACGATGTCGGACCTCCCAAAAATGGTGAGATTATCTGGGTTGGCAGGGATTTGAACAGTCAGCCCATTGCATATCGGCTTGGGCCCGGGGAGATGCTCAATCTCGGCAGGCTCTCCGAAGCTGTCCCCTACGATCCCGCTATGATCAAGGTCGGAAATGGGGTGATTACAGCAATCGAAGGGCGAATTGTCGGCGAGGATGACAAACCGATTGCGGATGCGGCCGTATTCGCTTTTATGACACCAACCACAGTCGGAAGACCGTTATTCACATCCGAACTCAGCGACAACCTCGGCAGGTTTCTGCTTCGTGTAGAGAGAGGCGGAACCTATTATTTGAAAGTTCGCGGAAAACATGGTGGCGGGCAGCCAGGACAAGATTCGATACTTGATGGCGAAAGGGATGAAAGGCTGGCCGCAGTTACCGTTGCAACAGGCGAAATTGTGAAGGGTGTTATTCATAAGGCGCTAACCCTGCGCGGGCGCAAATCCAAAAGAAAATCGCCGACCGGCAACGAATCAGGCCGGTCATCAGGGCGCCATGCTGATCTGGATAATTAATGTCAAAGCAGTGAAGGCGGGTGGACACGTGAGCAGTAACGTTTTGATGGAAAACCGGTTAATGATTTTGCCGATTTTATTGGCCCTGACAATTTTGTGGTTGCCTTTGGAGTGTTTGTCCGCAACGGAGCCGGTTACGAATATTTCCGGCAGGGTTCTGACCGAGACAGCCCCGCTGGATGGGGCACAGGTTTACATTTACAGAAATTATGATGACATCAGGGCCGGCCGACACATTCAGGTGTCCGCTGCCGCTGGTCCGGATGGAGTCTACAACTCAAGCTTGCCGCAGGGAAAGTACTATTTTGTCGCCAGGGGGAGCCGGAACGGCAAAGATTATTTTTCTTATCACGGCAATAATCCGGTCAGGATCGGAGGCGAGGATACTTGGATTACCATGCTTGCCAATCCGGTTGAAAAACCGGTCTTTTCAGAAGCGGCAGAAGGGGACACTTTCCTGAAGGGAGTTGTAACTTACAAAGGGCAGCCGTTGAAGGATGCCTATGTGACTGCCTACAAGGCGGGAACTGGAACTTTCAAGGGACTTGGTTTCAGGACAGAGTCGGTCAGCGAGGAGGGGCGATTTGAATTCCCGCTACAGCCCGGCAATTATGTAGTGGTTGCGAAAAGAATCGAAAGCGGGAAAGGAAACCGGCCGCCCAAGAGTGGGGACCTGTACTGCTATTGTCCTAATAATCCGGTCGAAGTGCTTGCGGATAAAGCAACAACCGTTGAGGTTCCCTGTTACCCAAAGGATAACAGGTCGTCATTTACAGATATTCCCCAGCTCAAAACCGGCCGCTATAAAACCATCGACCAGCGCGACCTGAACGGGAGTTCGGGAATCAAAGGCAAGGTCACAAATTCGTCCGGAAAACCGGTCGCCGGTATATTGGTGCTTGCCTACCGGACTACAAAGCCGGTCTTTCTGACCTATCACTTGAGTCACGGGACCGAATACAGCTCCGAAACCGCCGCTGACGGATCTTTCTTTATCCCGCTTGATGTGGGTGGCGACTTCTATCTGGTTGCCAGAAATACGCTCGGGGATGGACCGCACCGGGGGGAGTTGTTCGGACTTTATAACGGAAACAGCAGGCATGTGGTGGCATTCAAGCAGGGCACGGTCGTTGATTCTGTTGACATAACGGCTGGAAGGGTCATGGACGAATCGGGTCAGTCCGCTGAGTTGTCAAATTCGACCTCAGAGGCGAATGCGGATATGCCCGGGCAGAGCCGCTTTGATAAGGAATCGTCTAAAATCAGTGACACTGTTCTAACCGAAGATACTGTTTGGCGGGGTGATGTTGTGATCAGCGGAGTTGTTGTCGTTAAAAAAGGCGTGACTCTTACGGTAATGCCGGGGACATCAATCCGGTTTGCCAAGGTTGACCGCGATCAGAACAACGTGGGTGATGGTGAGCTCAGAGTTGAAGGACGCATTGTCGCCAGGGGGACAGCGGCTGAACGCATTGCATTTACTTCCGCCGAGAAGTCAAAGTCAGTCAGGGATTGGTCCTATATCCATCTGTTAGCATCGCAGGAGAATAACGTGTTTGAGTACTGCCGTTTCGAATACGGCTTTTCAGGGGTGCAGGTGCATTATTCAAATGTGCGGATTGAAGACTGCCTGTTTTCCAATAATCACGAAGGGTTGCATTTCAATACGGCCAATGTAGTGGCAGAACATAATACGTTCACAGGCAACGGCTCGGCAATCCGTTTCAAGAGGTTGGAGGGGAGGGTGGTCATAAGAAACAATGAAATTTACGGCAATGAAGTCGGAGTGCTGTTCGGGCGTCAGCAGATTAATGCGGTGGATTTCAAAAATCTCAACAATCCGATTGATTATCCTCTTTTTGCAAAAAACAGCTTCCACAACAACAGAAAGTATAATTTTTCCATGGGGGAAGGGCAAAGCCTTGATATCAAGGTGGAAAACAACTGGTGGGGATCTGATCAACCGGTGAAAATCAGTGAGGGCATCTTTGACAAGGGTAACGATAGTGAACTTGGGGAAATATTTTTCAAACCGTTTCTTTTGTCTCCGCTGCAAAATTCCGGAGTCAGGGGTGGCGTAGTTAACATGTCGAGTGTCAAATGAAGAAAATCAAGCGTATGGCAATCCTGATGTTGCCCACGGTCATGTTTATGTGTCACGGGATGGCAGAAGCAACCTTGAAAAGCGCCGTTTCAAACTTTTATTCGCGTAATTCACCGGACACTCTGATCCGGTTGTATGAGGATCCAGGTCGCCAGGAATGGCAGAAACCAATGCAGGTGGTGGATCTTCTGTCTGTCAAGCCGGGGGATGCTGTGGCCGATATAGGTGCCGGGACGGGATATTTTTCTGTTCTTTTTGCTAAAAAAACCGGCGATTCCGGAATGGTCTATGCCGTAGATATCGACCGGAACATGGTCGAATATGTCAAGCAGCGCGCGGAGAGGGAAGGGTTGTCAAACCTCCGGGCAATACTTGCAAAAGCGGACGATCCGATGCTTGCGGAGGACTCCACTGACCTCGTTTTTATCTGCAACACCTACATGTTTATCGAGGATAGAGAAAGTTATCTGGCACGCCTGAAGGATGCCATTAAGAAAAACGGCCGACTTGTTATTATCTCGTACAACCTGATCGATTCGCCGGAAGGTCCTCCGATCCACACCAGGATCTCAAAAAAGATAACCGTCAGCGAAGTTGAAAAAGCCGGGTTCGTGCTTGAAAAGGAGCATTTTATCCTGCCGTACCAGCATTTTCTGATTTTTACAAGACGGGATTGAAATGACTGGAAGAACTTCTTTCACACATTAATTGTTGTCTGGAGATGTTTATGAAAATGATTGCCTTAATATGGATAATTATGATGTCGCTTGCCGTAACTCAAAATGTCGACGCATGTGTCGGCAGGATTCTGACGATAGGAATATCCAATTCAGTTAACGAACAACTCCTGGCCGAAATAGTTTCGCAGCTGGTCAGCGAAAGGACCGGTTCAAATGTAAAAATTGTTCACTTCAACAGTCCCCAGGAAATGTATTCGGCCGTAAAAAAAGGAGAGGTAAGCCTTGTAATCGAAAATCTGGACCGGGGTTCTCTGATGGTTGCCAGGGCACAGGAAAAACCTTCCAGAGCAATCTTTGATGCGGTGAAGAAGGAGTACCGCAAAAACTATAATCTTATCTGGTTTGAGCCTTTTGGGGAGAGTCAGTTTTATGCGCCGGTAGTCGCAATTGATGTGCTTGAGATTCTGCCGGCCCTGCCAAAGCTGGTTGGTAAGCTGGCGGGTGTGTTGACAGAAGATACCTACGCGAAATTGTTGAAAACTGCAAAAAACAATGGCAAGGCGCGAGAAGTTGCGAAGGATTTTCTGAAATCCAGATGTTTGATCTAGCTGTTAGACGATGTGGAAGTTGGCGTGAATTATTTTTTGCAGTTCTTCTATCTTGATCAGCGCATGTCGAATCTGCTCGCGCTCTTCAGCCGGCAGTTGATATGGATTTATGTAATAGGAATCTCGTTGGATGCCCTTGATATTCTTGATCTGCAACAGGATGCGATGTTTGGTGAGAACATGATAAGCGTTGGTAAGGTCGTTTGCGAAGTGTGCGGAAAAGCTTCCTTCTGTTTGTAAAAATGATATCCGTTCGATGGTGCTTGTGGCTGGTATGCTCTGATTGATAGCCAGAATACGGACGTTCATAACGAGTGGCGCCCAAGCCAGAAGCTTCAAGTTGAACTCGCCTTTGTGCTCACCACTCCCTTCTGTCCAGATCCGTTTCAGAAAACCAAGTGCCAGCTGCATTTCAGTTGCCGTTTTAGCCATACCCCACAGTACCTGGAAATAATCCTTTTCCATATCTCGAATCATTGCTATCAGCCGTTCTGCCAGGCTTTGATCCCCAGCCACATAGCGGGCGTCTGACAGTACGATCAGGTCCATCATGTTTTTTCCAAGATCTTCCACTTCATATCTGACAATCGAGAGCAGGCGCTTGCGCCATTGGCTGAATGATCCGCGCCAGCTCAGGTTGATCGGCATTATGCCGCCTGTGCAGCGTTGAAATCCGGCCTGTTCCAGTTTGTCAACCAATCGAGAGGCAAACTCCTGAAAATAGCTGTCTGCCTCTTCACCGCCGTCGTCACCATAAACAATCAAATTGTCCTGGTCAGTGATCAGAGTTTGTTCCTTGCGCCCATCGCTTCCCATGCTTATCAGGGCATATGGTACCCCCGGTTTTGGCAGGCCGCTGCTTTCCATCTCTTTGTTGACGATCTCCAGGGCACGCAGAGAGAGAGCATCACGGTAATGTGTGCATGACCGGTGTAGTGTCGTTACGGAGTAGTTCAGCAGGAACCGATCCATTTCTATTCGATTCAGTTCGTCGTGAATCTCTTTCAGCTCGGAGCCGTCTGCTTGTTGAATTGATTTTATCAAGGCGGACTGTTCGTTGTTCCAGGCGGAAAGCTGAAGCTGGTCTGACGAAATGGCTGAATTGATCAGTTTCAGCAAGGATGGGATGTCTTCCGCAGAGCAATATCTCGTAATCTCTTTCAAATCAGTCACATTGCTGGTTGCGTGATTGCTAGATGATCGCATGTATTAATATCCTTGTGGAGTTGCCAATGATGGCATACGAAAATACAGTAACAGCTGAAGCCCGTCCACTATATCATAACCAGCCAAAATTAAAAGTAACAGTCCGGCATTGTATTCGGCTTACGAATTAGTTTCTTGTGTTGTGATATCAGCAGGTTTGTGGCATATGTCTTCACGCTGCTCCGGAGTTGTTCCCCCTGTTTTTCCATAAGTGAACTGGCTGGTCGTCAAGTTGTCGCGGAGAATGTATAGCGGAGAATGTAATAAGGCGAGTCGTCAGAAAGCGGAAATAAACATGACTCTTTCCCAACGCACAGTTCTTATTATTGTCAGCACATTCATTGTCCTGCTTATTATTCTGGCGGCTACTTCCGACGTTATTCTTCTAAAAAGTTTTGCGTCACTTGAGCGAACAGTGCTGACTGGAAATGTTCAGAGAGTAAGAAACGAAATAGACAAGACGTTTGACGAACTTGATTCGACTTCACAGGATTTCTCAGATTATTTGTTAAAAAGTGGCACCACAAATATATCCAACTATAATACGCAAACATTTGTTAACCATCATGTCGATATTGTCTTGGTTTTTTCATCTTCAGGTCAGATTCTGTTCTCTCAGGCGGTCGATTTCCATCACCATAAGCCGGTTACCCTCCCGGAAAATTATCTTGTTCAATTAGCTCGGGTTCCCACACTGGCCGCACCCACAACTAACAAAGTCGTCAGTGGAGTAATCCTGCTGGGAGACGAGCCACTACAGCTGTTTTTGCGTCCTGTACATGATTCGGGTGTTATGGTGCTGGTGGGCCGTTATCTGGACGATGACGAGGTCCGTCGTATTTCGACGTTAACCACTTTTTCAGTCCAGCTGTTTACGACAGTTTCCGGCACCAAGACTGCTGAGGTCGCCCATGTTTTGGCCGATTTTAAAAAAGGTATTGTCAGCCCCCACATGGTTCTCGACTCGGACAGGATAGCGGGATATTCCCTGTTCAAAGATCTTTCCGGTCAGCCGGTTCTGATAGCCAGGCTCGTGGAAAAACGCGTTTTGTATGGCCAGGGTAAAGCGGCCATTGCCTACGTACTCCTTTCGCTATTGATAGCTGGCACTGTTTTTTGTTTTGCCATGCTCTTTTTTATAAAGGGAACCATCCTCAAGCGAATCGAATTTCTTAGTGGAACCGTTAAAAAGTTAAGTTCAGAACCCAACCCGTTTTCCCGTTTGCCATTGTCCGGCGAGAATGATGAACTGACCGAATTGGCAGGATCAATCAATGCCATGCTCGATTCGATCGAAGTCGCTGAAAATTCTACGCGTGATAGCGAAGAACGCTACCGGATTCTGTTTGAACGTGCTCCGGACTCGATTTTTATCATCGGTCTTGATGGAGAAGAAGTCGGGAAAATAATTTCGGCTAACAGGGCGGCCGCAGAACAGCACGGCTACACAATTGACGAGCTCTGCAAGATGAGTATTTTTGACATTAATATCGATGTGGACAAAGAGAATACCGCCTCTTTGATCAAAAGGATTTCTGGCGGTGAGTGGATTACCAAGGAAGTCTGGCACAGCAAGAAGGATAAATCGCGGTTTCCAATGGAAGTACACGCAGGTATGGTAAAAATTCAAGGCTGTTCCTACATACTCGCTTTTGATCGAGATATAACCATCCGGAAACTGGCTGAAGAAAGTGACCGGATGTATTTAGAGCGGATCCGGCAGCTCAATGCAGAGCTGAAACGCAAGGCAAATGACCTTGCGGCAGCCAATTATGAACTGGAATCATTCAACTACTCGGTATCTCATGATATGCGCGGCCCTCTGACAAGGATTTCAGGCTACTGTCAGATTATGCTGGAGGAGGATGTCGTTCTTGACCCGCAAATCAAGAGTTACATAGGGCGAATCCATGAGTCCGGTTTGTGGTTGAATGAGATGATTGATGCCATGCTTCATCTGGCGCAACTGGCTCGTGCAGAGCTTATTCCGGAGCTTGTTGATCTGAGCAAGCTGACTGAGGAATTGACTGCCGAATTGAAGTTGCTTGAGCCTGACAGGAATACTAAAACGGTTGTCATGAAAGATGTTATCGCTGCCGGGGACCCGAGCCTGCTGAAAATATTGATTACCAACTTGTTGAATAATGCCTGGAAATATAGCTCTGGAATCAAGGACGCGTGCATTGAGTTTGGAATGCGCAAGGAAGAAACCGGACCCGTATATTTTATCCGGGATAATGGCGCCGGTTTTGACATGAAACTTTCGAGTAAGCTCTTCAAAGTGTTTTCCAGGCTGCACGACTCTTCCGAGTTTAGTGGCACCGGAATTGGCCTGGCAACCGCACAGCGAATAGTTGCAAGGCATGGCGGGCGTATCTGGGCGGAAGCGGAAATTGGCCGGGGCGCCACATTTTTCTTTACACTGCAGCCAGATATGCCTTCGATTGGCCCCCGCAGTTAAAATCCAGGACGCGCCCTTGACGCCGATACCTGAATTTGTTTTTAAAACCGCTTTAAACCAGGTGGTTAAAATGATAAATGATCATATGTTGCAACTTTAATTTGACCGGAGGAAGTAATGTCTCAGCAGATTGAACTCACTGTAGGGGCCCTTTTGGACGATATGGCCCGTCGTTATCCAGAAAACGAGGCGTTGGTTTATCCCGAGCGCGGCTTGCGATACTCATACGCCGAATTTAATGAGGTCTGTCGCCAGACAGCTAAAGGTCTCCTGAAGATGGGAATAAAAAAGGGCGATAAAGTCTCTATCTGGGCTTATAACGTCCCGGAATGGGTAGTCTTGCAGTTTGCCACAGCCAAGATCGGTGCAGTTCTGGTTACTGTTAATACCAACTACAAATCCGCTGAGTTGGAGTACATTCTTAATCAGTCCGATTCCACAACGCTTTTTATGGTCAACTCTTTTAAAGATACCGATTATGTAGCCACTTTGAATACGGTAGTCCCGGAACTGCCAGGTTCTGCGCCCGGGCTGTTGTCGTGCGCCAAATTGCCCTTTCTGAAGCATGTTGTCTTTATTGGTGACAATGCTCCAAGTGGGATGCTCAGTTTTGCCACCCTTGCTGAGATGGGGAAACTGGTTTCGGACGCCGAACTGGAGTCGGTAGAGGCAACCCTGGATTGCCATGAAACAATCAACATGCAGTACACATCCGGCACAACCGGTTTCCCCAAAGGGGTCATGCTGACCCATTACAATATTGTCAACAATGGCTTTAATATCGGTGAATGCATGAAATTTACCGAAAAAGACCGACTCTGCATTCCGGTCCCCTTTTTTCACTGTTTCGGCTGCGTGCTGGGTGTTATGGCCTGTGTCACACACGGTTCGACAATGGTTCCGGTGGAAATATTCGAGCCGCTGGCTGTATTGAGGACGATCGAGGCGGAAAAATGTACTGCCGTGCATGGCGTTCCGACTATGTTTATTGCCGAACTGGAACATCCCGATTTTCACAAGTTCGATTTGACCTCTCTGCGCAGCGGTATTATGGCCGGTTCCCCCTGTCCGATCGAGGTTATGAAAAAAGTGATTCGAGATATGCACGCCACTGATATAACCATTGCCTATGGCCAGACAGAATCATCTCCGGTTATTACCCAGACGAGAACTGACGACCCGATTGAATTGCGAGTCGCAACAGTTGGCCGGGCGCTGCCAAATGTTGCAGTCAAAATAGTCGATATCGAAACAGGTGAGACCCTTCCGCCCGGCAAGCAGGGCGAGCTTTGTACTCAGGGATATCTTGTTATGAAAGGTTATTACAAAATGCCGGATGAAACCGCCCGGGCCATCGATTCCGACAACTGGCTGCATACCGGCGATCTGGCGATTATGGACGAAAACGGCTACTGTAAAATAACAGGACGTATCAAGCAGATGATTATCCGTGGCGGCGAAAATATCTATCCACGGGAAATAGAAGAGTTTCTTTATACTCACCCCAAAGTTTCCGATATCCAGGTTTATGGAGTGCCGGACCGGAAGTTTGGTGAACAGGTCATGGCGGCGATTATCCTGAAAAAAGGGGCCGAGATGACGGAAGATGAGGTGCGTGATTTCTGCAAGGATAGAATCGCCAATTACAAGATTCCAAAATACGTAAAATTTGTGGACGGATATCCGATGACAGCTTCCGGTAAAATCCAGAAGTTCAAACTGCGTGAGATGGCTATGAAAGAACTGCAATTGGAAAATGCCAGCGAGACCGCTTAGCTTAAGTTCTTATACTGGCAGGAAACGTTAAGGCTAAAAAGGAAAATCAATATGATCAAGAGAATCAGTGCCCTGCTGTCCGGATTTGCGACCGTGTGGCTGCTCTCGGCCTGTGCAATCGGCAATTATGCGCCTCCCGATACGTCTGCTTATCATGCGTTGCGCAAAAACTTTGACGTAACGATAGGGTGGAATGTTGCCGGAAATGACCGCCAGACAACGATAGACGGTTATGTCCGCAACAACCGTTATCATATCATGCAGGATCTGGAACTATGGATAACTCTTCTTGGTACTGACGGCAGGGAACGTGCGCAAAAAAGTTTTTTTATAATACCTTCTGAACTTCCCCAGGACGATGTCGCCGGTTTTTCAATTGATTTTGGAACAGGATTGCGGCCCGGCGATAAACTCCGGTTTTTCTATCGCTATAAGGGTGTTGAGGATAACGAAGAGGCCTCTTCGTGGGTCAACAGTTTCGAAGCACCGCTCCGATAGTGGCAATGGCTACATCTCCGCTTTATTCAAGCTTTTTGAAACAGCAGCCTGGCAGTTGGCATGTCACCGCTATGGTTTTCCTCGGAAAAAAGTATTTTGCCGGCATAGCTTCCAAATAATTGCTCCAGTTCGCCTTTGCGAAGCAGATAGGCCGGGTTGTGACTGCTCAGCAGTTGCGGAGATTCCAGTATTGTGTCAAACAGCAGCAGTCCTCCCGGCTTAAGTGCACGAACCTCGGATGGTATTAAATCCCTCAACAGAAAATTAAAATTCAGTATCAGGTCATACCGTTCGATAATTTCGAATTGTTCAAGATCAACCCGCCTGAAATTTACCACAACGCCGCCCGCTTCAGCCCTTGCCACCGCCTTTGACAAGCCGATGTCCGAAATATCCAGTCCCGTAACATTGAATCCGTTCTGAGCCAGAAAGACACTGTTTCTACCTTCACCACACGCGATATCCAATGCTTTGTTACCTGGTGCAAGCCGCTTGATCCGCTCAATTTCATTCATCAAAAACAGGGAAGGGCGTTCTCCGAGATAGGAGTCCTCTGATTCGTAACGTTTATTCCATTTGATTCTGTCCGATTCCATTTTCTCTCCATTTTGGTTTGCATAGTTGCAAATGAACGGAAAAAACCGGTTTGCAATTGTGCAAATAAAATCAACGTGCTGTAAGTGACTGTTATTACACTACTAATATGCAGTGTTGAATCTGCGTATATCGTCTGTGCCCTTGGCTGCTACAGGCATCTAATGCATAAACATTTGCAATATTGCAAATTCGGCAACTGTGTTTCATGGATCAGCATCGCTAAAATACCGATATTACGCTGTTAATTTGTCTGAAGAGCGGGTTGGCACGCAGTGTGCTGTATACAGTATCAGAATGGTAATGAGGAGAATATGAAAACAGCCAGCATCTGTCCATTTTACGGCAAAAACGATGATTACTGCGACGTTGGCTGCGGTTATATCTCGCCGCACGATGTGAACATGATCATCAGATACTGTAGCGGCCGCCATACGGAATGCATGAAGTACATGGAGCTTGCCGACCGCTTTCCTGGCGAACTAAATCATTTGGTAACGAATTGATTCATAATTAACATCCGAGAAAGGAGAAGGCAATGTTGTACAACCTGACGCTTTATTTCAATCAGTTTCACGCTGTTCTGGCACTTACCGTCACAACGCTGTTTATAGTAATTCTACTTGCAAAGGAGAAAAACGATGAGCGAAAAAGAGCTTGAATTGATGGCCAGGATTGAGTTTCTCGAGCGTCACACATGGCGTAACAGCGCAATATTGAGAGCTGTGGCAATGGTGGCCTTCACGGCAATGATTGGAATCGTAATTGCCTCTGGTGTTGTCGGTGGCGGTCGTGGAAGTCACTGGTCCGGACCGGCCTGGAATACGATGTGGCTGTATGGCCTGTTTGCCGCCAATGCGGTGTCGATGTTCTGGACAACTCACAAGGAATAGGGGGGAGATTAAAATGCCAATGAAAATTTCGAATGCCATTCTTCTGCTGGTGGTCTGCATCGTATGCGCCGCTTTCAATATGCAGATTTTTGCAGGTCTCGATGAAATGATGGGTGACCAATACTGGACTGTGGACACCACCCAGGGTGATAACGGCTGGTACGCTATGGGACTGTTGCCGCACGTAAAGAAAATGCCTAAGGATGAGGTCAAGGCACTCAACACCGATGCCGATCCCAAAAACAATGTGATTATTTATGCCCAGAGCGGTGACTTTGCCGGTAAGGCGGTTTATGGCATCTGCTTTGGCATACCGCTGATCATGTACCTGATCTGGTTTGCCTTTATTCTCGGATTTCCAGACAAGGTCGATCCCTACCTGTTGCCGCGAAAAATATTTACCATAGCAGTCATTATCGGCTGCTCTGTAGTTGCCAATCTGTTCCTGATGCGAATCGCCGGTGATTTTGCCCGTGATCCAATGTCCCGTATTGCTAATGTAGCCGGTAATCATGCTTCACTGCTTTTCCACAATGCCGGCATCTGGTTTGCGATCCTCTTCTCAGCCCTTGGAACTCACAGCCATTCCTACAATGAAGTTCAGGCACCTGACAGCCGCCAATGGCATTCCCAGGCCAACGAGAAGTTTAACTGGATGTTTTGTCTGCTGGGCATCGTGACTGTGCTTGAGGTTATACTTGTCAAAAACAAGTTGGCCCTGCCGGATGCCGCCGTCGATTATTCGGTCTGGATTATCTGGGTTGTCATTTTCATGCGTATGTACGGATTCTCTCCCAAATACTGGGTCAAGCGACCGACCGGTATTGCAATCATGGTGGTTGGAACATTATTGACACTGCCGGCGTTTTATCTGCTGGAGCGTCTTACTGGAACCCTCGGCGCAGGTTTTGCGTCTCCGATCCTGGCCAAGGCTCTGGGAGCTGAAAACCAGAATATCGGGTTGTCGCTGATGATATCGATCTATCTTGTGTTCTGGATGGAGTTTGCAACTGCAATCCGAATGAACGGCCCGATGAAAAAAGCCGTTGCCAAACAACCATAGACCAGGGGGAACGGATATGTCCGATATCAAGAATAGAGGTTGGCAGGTTGTTATAGCCGGAACCGGCATAAATCTGGCGCTGGGTGTATTATATGCCTGGAGTATCTTCAAGGGGGCCATCAAGGCTTCGATCGAAAAGGGCGGGCCAGATGCTTTTCAATGGGATCTGGCATCGGTAAACGATCCCTATGCCGTATGCTGTCTGACATTTGCCTTTGCCATGATCATCGCAGGCAAGTGCCAGGACAAGATCGGACCTGCCAAGACCGCCCTTATCGGCGGATTGTTGGTCGGAACCGGATTTACTGTATTGGGTTTCTCGACAAGTTACATGGCCTGGGTGCTTGGGTTTGGTGTCCTGGGTGGCGCCGGTTTCGGCTTCGGTTATTCAGCTGCCACTCCTCCGGCAATCAAATGGTTCTCTTCCGCTAAAACTGGTTTGATTGCCGGTATCGTAGTAGGCGGTTTTGGTTTGGCCCCGGTTTATATCGCACCACTGTCATCCTGGTTGCTGGGGAACTTCGGTATTCAGAATTCCATGTTAGTGCTTGCCGCCGCTTTTACAGTCGTCGTTTGCGGCCTGTCATTCTTTGTGGTAAATCCGCCAGCCGGTTATGTCCCTGCGGAACCATCCGATCCCGGTCCGGTGGCCGCTATGTACGCCGCCAAACCGAAGGTCAACGCAGCCCCCAGTGAAATGCTGCGCTCATACAAGTTTTATGTTCTCTGGCTGACCTATTTCATCGGCGCCGGTGCCGGTCTGATGGTTATCGGCAGTGTGGCCGGCCTGGCCAAGAAGAGCATGGGCAACATGGCCTTTCTGGCGGTTGCCATTATGGCGGTTGGTAACGCTGGCGGCCGTGTAGTGGCTGGTGTTCTGTCAGACAAGATCGGTCGCCGCGCGACACTGTTCATCATGTTGGCCTTCCAGTCTCTGCTGATGTTTGCCGCCATGCCGGTTATCGCTACAAATAATGCAGTGCTTCTGGTGGTGCTGGCGACGTTCATCGGTTTCAATTACGGATCCAATCTGGCCCTGTTCCCCTCCTTCTCCAAAGATTACTGGGGAATTAAAAACTACGGCATGAATTATGGCATCCTCTTCAGTGCCTGGGGGGTGGGCGGTTTTGTAATGGGTAAGGTGTCAGGAATGCTGAACGCCCAGCCGGGCGGTATGGCTACGTCTTTTGTACTATCAGGCGCGCTGCTTGCCGCCGGTGCAGCTTTGACAATCTTCCTTGCCGAACTCAAGCCTGCAACGGAAGGTCAGGAAGAACCCTCGCAATGGAAAGAATTCTGGGCTGAATTTATGCTTGGGGCCAAAGTGTTTGCCGGGTATGAACAGGCTCAGGTTCGTCTTCCGAGAGAGGCCACCGTTTCTCGTTAGTTTGTGAAAATCAGACGGTCGTCCACTGCCGTCTGATTTGTTTTGTCAAGGTGGAATCCCAAACATAGCCAATCGGCACTGTTTTCTGCCAAAAACAGGAAAGCCCCGGGGAAAACCTCGGGGCTTTCAAATTTTGGCGTATCCCGTACATCTTGACTTTTATATATCAACTCTCGTATTGTTGACCGGTTAACTTATTAAAGATTGGAGAAAATATGTTCAAGTTCATCAAGCCTTTCGTTTTGGTCCTACTGATAATGATATCTCTTCCGTTGACCTCTACGGCCGCGCCCGCCAGCAAAGTTGTCGCTGTTGTCAATGGTGTTAATTTGTCCGAGGCCGATCTTAATCAGGAAATTAATATACTCATGCCGATGAATCAACCGTTCCATGGGAAAATTTCAGATGAAAAACTGAAAAAAGTCCAGTCGGATGCCATGAAAATACTGGTCGATTATGAACTGAAAGCTCAGGATGCCCACAGCAAAGGAATGAAAATTCCACAGTCTGTCATTGATGAAGAGATGAATAAGCTGGCAATAAAATTTAAATCCAAAGAAGGTCTGGTTGCTGCTTACAAGGGTGCCGGTTTTACAAATAAATCTTTTCACAGGATAATGGAACGAAGGTTGCTGGCGGAGAAGATACTGGCCGCAGAAGTGGATGACAAAGTTTCAGTAACTCCAGAAAAAATAAAAGAGTACTACGACACAAATCTCGAAAAATACAATAAACCGGAGGAATTCCGGGCCAGTCACATACTTTTAAAAGTGGACCCGGGATCCAATCAGGAACAGCGCTCTGTCTTGCGCGCCAAGGCAGAAGCATTACTTAAGAGAATAAAAGGCGGAGAAAAATTTGAGGAAATTGCGCTGAATGAGTCCGACGACCCGTCCAAAATCAAGGGTGGAGATTTAGGCTATTTCCACGCGGGGCAGACGATCGGAGAGTTTGATGCTGCTGTCACAAAACTTAAAGTCGGAGAAATAAGCGACGTTGTTGAATCCCTGTATGGTTATCATATTATCAAACTGACAGATAGAAACCCGCCGCGCCAGATACCTTTCGAAGAAATCCAGGATAAAATCAAGAAAGATATGATTGCATCCCAGAAAAAACAGTTGCTGGAAGATTGGATGGACGGATTGCACAAAAAAGCCAAAATCAAGTATCCCGGAGTTAAGTGACTGTTGATTGCTCTTGTCGTAATTCCAACTTACAACGAAAAAGATAATGTAGTCAGATTGGCATCCTCCATTCTTGCCCAGCATGCTGATCTGCAAATACTATTTGTCGACGATAACTCGCCCGATGGAACCGGCAAAATAATTGATGATCTGATTCTGAATAATGATCGAATTCATGTTTTGCACCGGAGTGGCAAACTTGGCTTGGGGTCTGCATACCGTGAAGGTTTCAAGGTAGCCATTTCCATGGCCGCTGATTATATAATTGAGATGGATGCGGATTTTTCACACGATCCGGCCGTACTTCCCGAGTTTCTGTCTGTTGCCAATGACTTTGATCTGGTGATCGGTTCACGTTATCTGAATGGAGTCAGTGTCGTTAACTGGCCGATCCGGCGCTTGATTCTAAGCTATTTCGCTAGTGTGTATACCCGCTGGGTTACCGGACTGCAGTTAAGGGACTGTACGAGCGGCTTCAAATGTTTTCGCAGAGCGTCTTTAGAGGCCATAGATTTGAACAGTGTTAAATCGGACGGCTATTCGTTTCAGATTGAAATGAATTATCGTTGCAAGGAAAAAGGCTTAAGCATTAAGGAAATTCCGATTATCTTTATAGACCGCCATGCCGGTAGTTCTAAAATGTCCCGAAGGATCGTCAGAGAAGCGGTGATAATGGTTTGGAAATTGCGTTTGCAAACCTTGTTGTCAAAGCTCTGGAGGAAATAGACTGCGTATGTCACATGACTTATGGTCGATTGTTTTAATAATTGGTGCAGCAGGCTGGATCACATCCAGCATCTTCTTCATGTTCAGGGCGTTTCCCGAACGGGACATATTTAATTCGGCTTCGGGAATGCGTTGGGGCGGCGCCGTAGTTGTTTCCTTTGTTGTGTGGATAATCGGAATGCTCAATGCGTGAGGGCTTTTGATAAGATGATGTTTAGAACTACCCGTTTGATTTTCATGGTCATAAACACACTGTTGATTGTTGTGACAGTTAGTGGTTGCGCATCATTGAAAATGGATGACGCCGCCTGGCACGACAGCCGTTATGAGATGATATGGCCTCAGCCGCCTGAAAAAGCCCGCATCAAGCTGCTTAAAGTAATCCGGGGCGCTCAGGATGTGGTTGTGTCCGCTTCGAGTGCTGTCAGCAAAATGTTCGACTTCATTGTCGGAGCAAGGGAGGAGTACGCTGATTTTTTCACTCCGCAGTGCATTGCCGCTGATGGTGACGGTTTGATTTACATTGCCGATCCGTCAATTGGATTGGTGCACGTTTACAATCTGGCGACCAAGGAAGTCGGTTATATATTTCAGGCGGGCGATAAAAGACTGGTTCGTCCGGTCGGGGTAGCACTTGATGGGAAGAAGAATTTATATGTGACTGATGCCCAGCTTGGTTCCGTATTCAAGCTCAGATTGGACGGTTCATTGATTGCGGAGCTTGATGGCAAAGGCAAACTCAGGAGTCCGGTCGGGATTGCCATCACGTCCAGGGGCCAAAAAATTATAGCCGATTTGCAGGCTCGCAAAGTGTTCGTATTTGGCGATGATGATACTCTGCAATATGAAATCCCCGGTTCTGATTTTAAGGGTGAGTTGCGCATGCCGGTTTATGTGTCTGTAGACAACAAGGATAATATTTATGTCACGGATACAATGAGTTTTACGCTCCATATGTTTGATCCATCTGGCCGATACATACGCAGTATCGGCCAGATAGGTGACAGTCCCGGATCCTTTGCCCGCCCCAAAGGGGTTGCTGTTGACAGCGATCAGAATATTTATGTCATGGACTCTATCCTGGGTAATTTTCAAATTTTTGATCAGCAGGGACGCTTGTTGCTTTATGTCGGGCAGGAAGGCACTCTGCCAGGTGAAATGATGCTCCCAAGCGGCATTTTCATTGATAAAAACGACAGAATATATGTTTCAGACACATTCAACCACAGAATCCAGATATTTCAGTATTTGAAAGAGGATAAAATCAAATGAGCCATAAATGGTTTCCTTTGCTTTGTGCCGGATTACTTACGCTAGCTTTTGCCTGGAGTGCCTGCGCAAAAGGTCCCATGGTTTCGGGCATGGGTAACAAGCATAATCTTTCAGCACAAAACACAGCGGTAACATTTCGAGCTGTAGATGATGCGGTGAACAATCCTGGCGGACAGCAAGTCTGCATCTTCTGCCATACTCCACACAATTCACAGTCGCAAGGGCCGCTGTGGAACCGCCGCGACACATCGCAGGTTTTTGCCCGCTACACCTCAAATACGCTAAATATAAAAAATATAGCCGCTTCGCAGTATTCCAATACTGGTGATGCCAGTGGACAGCCTAATGGTTCTTCACGTCTCTGTCTATCATGTCACGACGGGGTCACCGGTCTCGGGGATGTTTTTAGAAGCGGCCAGATGGGCGCGATTCAAATGCTTGGCGGAAACAATATTCCCCAAGCCAGTGTGGCCTCATTTCACCCCTCTACAAACAAAATGAAGGTCGGTCATCATCCGGTGTCATTCGTATATGCGACCTCTTTCGATTACAAAACCCAGACCGGTACAATGATCGGATTGAATGGTGCCTCGTTCACAATCCCAAAACTTAGTGCTCAGCCGCAAATGGCCGACAAGGTAAAATTGCAGGATTCAAAGCGGGATGCTCGCGGGTGGATGCAATGCACAACCTGTCACGATGCACACCAGAATATGGGGAATGATACAACTGTGTATCCTTCCACAACCCGAAAAGTAGTCCCATTCTGGGTTTATAGCGGAGCTACCGCCGTTGCCGGTCATGATGCTGTCTGTAACAGTTGCCACAAACTGGCGGTTACTACGCCAGCGCCGTGGCCGTCACCTTAAACATTATCCGGGAAGGTCAATATTATGATCATGCGGCTTTTACCAGTTATGTCCTGTATGTTTTTCCTGTTTTGCTCAGCTGTCGCCAATTCTGAGACCATAGTTCCATCCCATCTTAACAAGGACTATCTGCCTTTTGGCTGCGGCAGTTGCCATGTGGGCATGGAATTCAAGTACGGTGGCGGCGCCAATCGCTGTTTGCTGTGTCATGGTAAAATGTCCCAGGAATCGGTAGGCTGGATGAAGGACCGCCAACCGGTTGCCGACATTTCCAAGGATTTTGGTAAAAACTACCGTCACCCAGTTTTTGACAAGTCCGGCATTCACGATTCTAAAGAAATCCTGCCCGAGATAAACCCCTCTACGCCCAGGCACTCCGATTGTGTTGATTGTCACAATCCTCATCAGCTCGCGCCTGAAGCCCCCTACAATGGAATCAAGGGCAAAAAAACCGGTAACTTTAACACCCAGATTACAAAGGAATACGAGTTATGCTACCTTTGCCACTCCGATAGTGCAAATCTCCCGCTTAATGCTGTAAATAAGCGAGTTGAGTTTTCAATGAGCAATCCATCCTTTCACCCGGTCGAAGGCGAAGGAAAAAACCTCGCTGTAGTTAGCCTTATGCGCCCATACAGGGAAAAGAAAAGTTCACCTAGCGATATTTCTGTAATTAAATGTGAAAGCTGTCACGGTAGTGATGATCCGAATTCGCCGCGCGGACCGCATGGGTCGAAATATCAGGGACTGCTGATTGATAACTACTATACAGGCGACAAAATTGCTGAAAGCAGCTTTACTTATGCACTCTGCTATCGTTGTCATAAACGCTCAAGCATCTTGGGCAACGAAAGTTTTACCGGTCACTCTCGTCATATTACCGGAGAGGGGAATTTTAAAGGTGGCGGGACATCCTGCTACACATGCCATTCTTCACATGGAAGCGTGGAAAACCGCTATTTAATTAAATTTAATCGCGCCTATGTCACCGAAAGTTCCAGCGGCAAGCTCAAGTTTGTTGAGAAAGGTACCTATACTTTTCATGGCGAATGCTGGTTAAGTTGTCATGGTGTTGACCATAATCCAAAGTCTTACTGACCGGTGCATGTCTAAATGCGTTACTTAATCCTCTCTACAGCTTTACTTTCAAGTTTGCTGGTTTCGGTTGGTTACTGCTCTGCAGGGGATAAAACTGCCAGCGAAAAGTTTGGTGCCAGTCCGCATACGGAAACAGGTGACTGTACGATATGCCATCTATATTCTGCTGAAACATTGCGGAGTTGGTTTGTTTTCGGATCAACTAAAAAGTTGTTGAATGGAAACTTGAATGAAGTCTGCCGGAATTGTCATGGGTCCGGTTTTGGTCATGGCGTGGGTAAAAAGACAAAAGTCAATCATGCCAATCTGCCACTGAACCATGATGGCGAAATAACCTGTGCGACAACATGTCATGATATGCACGTTCGAACAGAGGATCAAAAACAGAAATATTTTCATTTACGCCGGCCTTTTGATTCTCTTTGCATCTCCTGTCACGATACTTAGTACGCTGAAAACGATAATCTGTTGACGAGATGATAGATAGCGACCACTGGCATGATGCCAGTGGTTTTTATATTTTATTATAATGCTAATTATGGTATCAAATTAAGGTTATGGCGCTATTTACCTGCAAACTTGGAGCATCGGACGGTAAAATTCTTTACAGGGAATTTGAAGCTGCAGACGGTGCTGCCTTGCGCAAAAGCCTTGAAAGCCAGGGGTTTTTTGTTTTTGAAGTCAAGAAGAAACCATTTCAGTTTCTTTTTGACAAGGGGATAAAACGCCGCAAAATCGACGGCAAGGCTCTTCTGACATTCAATCAGGAGATGCTGGTACTGATCAAGTCCGGTATACCAATCATGCAGGTGCTTGATGCAATTCTGGAACGTCACGATTCCGGCGCTCTTTCCGAGGTGTTGCAGCAGGTGCGCGAAGATGTCAAGGGTGGCGCTGCCTTGTCGTCAGCCATGGAAAAGCATGGTCGCGCCTTTCCCTATCTGTACGTGGCTTCAATTAGAGCCGGCGAACGCACAGGTGATCTGCCACGAACAATCCGCCGATACATACAGTACCTAAAGCGAGTGGGCGGCATACGCAAGAAAGTAATATCGGCCCTCTTTTATCCGACTATTCTGGTAGTTTTCGCTGCGATGGCAATAACCCTGCTTCTGGTTTATGTCGTACCTACGTTTAGCCAGGTATATACCGACTCAGGATCACAGCTTCCACTCTTGACTCAACTGTTGATCACGTTTACTTCTATATTAAGACGCTACTTCCTGTTTGGAGCAATATTGATCGCCGGGGTGATAGCAGTTTTTAGAAAATGGAAAAATACGGAAGCGGGAAGTTACGTGTTTGATCGTTTCAAATTGACGATGCCGCTCATCGGTGACGTGTTTACAAAGTACTCTGTAGCAAGCTTTTCCAGAACATTGGCAACTGTGTTGGGAAGTGGTATCCCGATTATAGAATCGCTTAGAATGTCGATAGGCACACTCAATAACGTGTATATGGAAAAGAAGCTTTTCGAGGCGGTGCGACATGTGGAGGAAGGGGCCCGTCTCTCTTCCGCACTTGAAAAAATCAATATAATGCCTTCTTTAGCATTGCGAATGTTAGGTGTCGGAGAATCGACCGGCTCTTTGGAAGACATGCTGATTGATATTTCAGATTACCTGGAAGATGAACTTGAAGAGCGATTGCAGATTCTGACCACGGCCATCGAACCCGCAATCATGGTAGTTATGGGCGTAGTAATAGGCGTGATAATAATAGCGATGTATCTTCCAATATTCAAACTTGGCGGAACGGTAGGTTAGTGGGTTATGCAACCTTTTAGACGCAAAAACATAGGTGCGATTTTAATTGAGCGTGGAAACCTGACTTCCGACCAGTTGGCTTTCATCGTTGATAAACTCGGCTCAACCCGGATGCGGTTCGGGGAAATCGCCGTTCATGAAGGTTTTGTATCTGAAGAAGATATAGCCATGGCTCTATCGGAACAGTTTAGTCTTCAGTACGTTGATTTGCGCAATTTCAAAATGAATGAGGAACTGCTCAACTCTCTGCCTCCGGACGCTATTTATCGGTTCAGGTTCGTACCTATTGAAATGAATTCCCACTCAATAGTGGTTGCTGTCAGTGACCCGACCGACGTAATCAAGCTTGATGAATTAGAACTTCTGCTTGACCGCCAGATTCAGATCAGAATCGCTTCTGAAACAGCTATTGCGGGTGTGATTAAGGCTGGTGAAGGAACCCGCCGCGTGTTGCGTGAGGTCTCGGAAGATTTTATGCTCCAGTTGGTCAAGGAGACTGACCGTGGCGAAGAAATACTGTCGGTTGAATCAATTTCTGACGACACCAGCCCGATTATAAAACTGATTAACACCACTATATTAGATGCGCTGAATCGCAGAGCCAGCGATATTCATATTGAGACCGGTCACGATGGTGTTGATATAAAATATCGTATAGATGGTGTGCTGTATAAGGCAAACGAAACTATAGACCAGCATTTTCAAGCTCCGATCATATCCAGGCTTAAAGTCATGAGCGAGTTGGATATTTCAGAGCGCCGGATTCCTCAGGATGGTCGTTTCAAAATCCGGTTTGGCGAGAAGTCGATTGATTTCCGGGTGTCAATCATGCCCAGTTCGCTAGGCGAGGATGCCGTCATTCGTATTCTTGACAAGGAAAGTATTGCCAGTGACCTGAAAGGTTTGACCCTGGAGAACCTGGGTGTCAGTGAAAGGGAAATTAAGCGTCTGCGCAAGAAAATCCGCGAGCCGTATGGAATGGTTCTGGTGACCGGTCCGACCGGTTCTGGCAAGACGACAACCTTGTACGCTGCACTGACAGAAATTCATACTGGCGAAGATAAAATCATTACCATTGAAGATCCTGTTGAATACATGCTGCGTGGCGTTCTCCAGATACCAGTTAATGAAAAAAAAGGTCTGACTTTTGCGAAAGGATTGCGCTCGATTTTGCGACACGATCCAGACAAAATCATGATCGGGGAAATACGTGACTCTGAAACAGCCCAGATCGCCGTACAATCCGCTTTGACGGGTCATCTTGTCTTTACGACCGTTCATGCCAATAACGTATTCGACGTTATTGGCCGTTTTATCCACATGGGGATTGACCCTTACAATTTTGTTTCCTGCCTCAATTGTGTTCTGGCTCAGCGCTTGGTCCGCAGGGTCTGCGCTTCTTGCCGCCGTCCGGTGCAATACTCCGACGAGGAATTGATTGAGGGGGGCGTTGACCCGGAAAAATTTCGAGGTAAAACTCTGTACGAGTCAAAAGGATGTGATGAGTGTCACGGTACCGGATATCGTGGACGTGTCGCTATCGTTGAATTGTTGGAACTAAATGACCAGATCCGGGATCTGATTATTGCCAAAGTGCCGGCGACCCAACTTAAACAGGCAGCAAGTGCCGCCGGTGTCATGTTTCTGAGGGAATCGGCTGAAGAAAAGTTTGCTGCCGGAATAACAACGCTCAAGGAGATAAATCGCGTCACATTTGTTGAGTGACGGGGACAGGTTGATTATGTTGTTTTCCAAAACTTCAGTTGGATTAGAAATCAGGCCGGACGGTGTCAGGTGCGCGATGGTGGCCGGTTCTCAAACGACACCGCGAGTCGAACGGATCGCTTCCGCTCTTTTCCCGGAAAATACCGTCATGGTTTCGTTGAAGGAACCAAATATTATTGAACCGGATCTCTTTGTGGAGAAGGTAAAAGAAGCTCACAACCTTCTTCTAAGCCGCTCAGATAGAATCTCTGTCTCTTTGCCGGACTCTGTTGGCCGCATGTTATTAATTAACCTTGAAAGCAGATTCAAGAGCCGTGCGGAAGCTCTTGATCTAATTCGCTGGAAATTGAAGAAAAGTATTCCGTTCGATCTTGCTGATACTCACCTCGATTATCAAAAGCTGGCTGTTCGTGAGAATGGTGAATTGTCACTGCTGGTTGCACTTGTTTCAAAATCGGTGATTTCCCAATATGAAGAGTTACTGCAAAAAGCAGGGTTGCAGCCGGCCCAGATTGATTTTAACTCATTTAACCTTTGCCGGGTATTTGACCGCAATCTGTCGCATGACGGTAACAGTGTCATGATTTCGTATTACGATAACACCCTTGGTGTAATCGTATTTGCCGACGGTATTCCCGAGTTTATTCGAATAAAGGATCTCAGTGGCACAGTTGCGACGGACAGTCGTGTCTTTATGGAAATCAACAGCTCCCTGATGGTGTTTCAGAATCGGTTTCCCGACCAATTGTCAAAGTCTGTATTCTGTCTGGCGGCTCCTGATGTCATACATGATTTTCGGGAAATGGTAGCGGAGGCAACCGGATTTAATGTGACTGCATTAGAAGTAAAGGGAATTGTTACTCCAGGCAACTCAGCACCTGGTGACCAAGTCGCCTTGTATCCTTACACTGCCGCCATCGGCGCTGCCTTGAGGAGCCTCTGATGCGATACAGTATTAATCTCGCCTCAACCACCTATATCGACAGACGCCTGATTAACAGGAGCTGTTTTGGTATTATTGCGTTACTGGTTGTTCTGCTTTGTTGGAATGTTACGAAGGCTTCTTGGACTTTTAGTGAACAACGCCGGATTAATACTGAAATCAAAGCTCTTGAAGGTCGTCTCATCAATAAACCTGGCGGAGTATCCGATAAAGAGTTTGCACAGCAGCGATCTCAAATTGGTTTCTACAATGAAATTATAGATCGTAAGTCGAAAGATTGGCTCAAATTACTCGATATGATTGAAGGTGTTACACCGGACGGCGTCTCCCTCGCCACTATTGCACAGGGGAAAAAAAAGGATGAACTAGCTCTGGAAGGTCGTGCAAAATCATTTGGTAATGTCCGGCAATATCTTGAAAAGCTGGAGGAATCCAAGGGGTTTGCCAATGTTTTGCTTTTGTCGCATCAAGAGTTTGTAACTGCTGATAAGGGACGAGCTGTGCAATTCAAGATATCGTGCAAGGTACAGTATTAATGACTCCGATCATTATAGAAATAATACGTCAAAAAAAGATTATGTTCGCGGTAATACTGTTGCTGTTTTTGTTGAATGCAGCATTAATTGTGCTGACCAGCTATTACCAGAGTTCAGAACTGGCGGTCGCTCAGGTCAAATGGAGCGACTTAAGACGTAAGAATGCATCTGCCGGGCATGTAGATTCGAGCGTGTTGTATCGACAGGGTTTGAGTGACCTGGAAAAACTTAAGGCAAACATTCCGGCAAAACACGAATTTGGCCGTGTGTTAAGCGAACTTCTGGAAGCGGCTTCCGCCAGTGGAGTCACGGTCGGATCAATCACTTATAAGCCGACTGTGATAAAGGAGGAGGGGTTGCTCTCCTATCAACTTTCATTTCCTGTTGCCGGTGGTTACGCAGCCATTAAAAGTTATCTGGCGGACTTGCAGAATAATTCTGGCTTACTGGTTATCGACGACGTAGTTTTTTCGAATAGTGATCCCTTTGTTGAAAAAGTGGTTATGGATCTGCATTTGACGGTTTATCTTCGGGGGGGGGTATGAATCGTCAGCGCCTAATACTGTTCGTTCTGGTGATCGTCTTTGTGCTTGCAGTCATATGGAGTTATACTGCAATACCGCGCCCCAAAACTGTCGCAACGCTTAAATATTCTCCGAACAAGCAATTAAGGCCACCCGAATTGACGACTAAAGTGGTTTCTGCTGAAACTGCAGACAACCGCGTTCTTAAGCTGGCAGTTTTGGAGCAGGAACATTCGAGTTTCAAAGGGTATCGTCGCAATATCTTCAAGCCTATTTTTGTTGATGAATTTAAGATGCTAAAGCAAAAGGCAGTTGCGATAAAACCACCAGCGCTTCCGCCTCCGCCACCTCCGGTAATTGCACCGGCAGAACCGGTTGTTGCAAAGCCTGTGTCTGCGCCTTTGGCACATTTTACATTTCTAGGCTTCCTCAAAAAAGATTCTCAGAGGACGATTTTTCTGGCCAAGGACAAAGATATTATTCTGGTGAAAAAAGGTGACAAAATAGCTGGCCGTTACGAAGCCTCTTCAATTACTGACCAAGCTTTGACGCTGCTTGTAACTGATACCGGCGATGAAATAGTAATACCTCTAATAGAGAACAGATCGCTTGCAGGATCCAAGTAACACATTTAATCAATACGTTAAGGAGACGCTACTAATGCGCTACCTGAGCCTGACCATATCAATTCTGTTTTTAGCATCCATTGTTCTCCTCTCTGGCTGTGCCGCGGGAACCAAAGCTTTTAACAAAGGTGAAGATTTCGAAGCCGAAGGGAAGTTCGAGGATGCCATGTATAGTTATGCAGAGGCATTTCGTAACGATCCATCTGTCAATTTGTACAGGATGCGTTTTCTGACGGTCAGGGAAAAGGCGGCTGAACAGCGTTTCAAGCTTGGCGTTGCGCTGTCTGAAAAAGGGAAATATATAGAAGCGTTACCCGAATTCCAGGCTGCATACGGGATTGACCCAACTCAGGGCAGGTTCAAGCAGCATATGGAAACAACTGCAATTCTTAAGGATGCCCAGGTCGCTTTCGTTGAAGGCCGTGACTTTGAAAAAGCCAATAAACTTAAAGATGCCTATCGTCTGTATTTGCGTGCTTTAGACCTGTCTCCCAAAAATAATGAGTATCAGGAAGCGGTCTCGCGGATTACCGGAATGAAAAAAAGCAAGCTTGAAGGGCAGGAATTAAGTCTGAAATCCTCCAAGCCGATCACCCTCAAGTTCAAAGATGCAAAAATGAAGGATGTCTTCAACATACTTACCCAGCTTTCAGGAATTAATTTCATTTTTGATGAAGGCGTGAAGGATACGCCGGTATCAATTTACCTTGAAAATGCATCTTTTCAGCAGGCCTTCGATCTTTTGACCAACATGAACAAGCTTGGGAAAAAAATACTCAACGAAACCACCGTGCTTATCTACAGCCGCACTCCCGATAAAACCAAGCAGTACGATGATATGACCGTGCGAACATTCCATCTTAATTACATGGATGCCAAAAAAGCGGTCAATCTGATAAGGACCATGATTCAGGTCAGAAAAGTTTATGTGAATGAAGATTCCAATTCAATCGTGGTACGTGACAGCCCCGATGTTGTAGATGTCGTAGAAAAAATTCTTGACGCTAATGACATGCCGGAAGCCGAAGTTGTTCTTGATGTTGAAGTTATCGAAATGAGCGACAAAAATGCCCAGAATGTCGGGCTGTTGCTTAGTAACTATAATGTTCAGTTAGGCGCATTTTCACCAAGTAACTCGAAGCTTATGGGCACCAGTCTTACATCGGCAACCACAACCTCAACTACGAGTACTCAGACGGTTGATACAAGTGCGACAATTGACAACCTTTTAAGGGTGTTTACACTAAAGGGATATGGCGGGTTTGTAACAGTCCCCAATGCAACCTATAATCTTGGAAAAACTTTGGCCAAGGGGGAAGTTCTTTCGAATCCAAAAATAAGGATAAAAAACAAGGAAAAGGCGAAGTTCAATGTTGGCACCAGGGTGCCGATTACAACCACAACGCTGAATGGAACGCTTTCACAGGTCAACGTTCAGTACGTGGATGTTGGTGTCAAAGTTAATGCCGAGCCGACCATTCAGCTTAATAATGAAATTACCATCAAACTTAATCTTGAAGTCAGCTCAATACTGACAAAAGAAAAAATAGGCGATGCGAGCAGTTTGACAACGGTCGTGACAATAGGAACAAGAAATGTTGAAACGGTCCTAAGTCTTAAAGATGGCGAGACCAGTATAATCGGCGGATTGATTCAGAACACCAGCAACAATGACAAGACTAAAATATTCCTGTTGGGTGATATTCCGCTGATCGGGCCATTGCTCTCCAATCACAACTCATCCAAGGACAAGACAGAGCTACTGCTGGCTATAACTCCCCGGTTGGTTCGAGGAGTATCTGTACCGCTGCCAAGTCTTGCTTCATTTGTTTCAGGCAAAGAGGACGACCCATCGCTTGAGCGCTCGATGGCTTCCTTTGATCAGGAGGCTGTCTTTGACGCTGTCGCCAAGTCCAAGCTTAAGAACCAAAGTGCCGAAAAGGCAGTTGCCCCTGCAGTAAAGACTTTGCCAGTAGCGACAGCACCAACACCGGCAGTACCAGCCGTACCAGCCGTACCAGCCGTACCAGCAGTACCAGTAGTACCAGCAGCACCAGCAGCACCAGCAGCACCAGCAGCACCAGCAGCACCGGCAGCACCGGCAGCACCGGCAGCACCGGCACAGCGCGCGCTGCTTCAAATCGCGGCACCATCCACGGTAGCTCTTGGACAGCAGTTTAGTGTTGATCTTAAAGTGACCGGCGTAACAGATCTGACCACAGCTCCATTTGTACTAACCTACGACCCGATTTTTGTTGAATATGTATCCATGACAGAAGGGACGTTTATGAAAAATGACGGCAAACCGACTACTTTCAGCAGCAAAGCGGACTCGGCCGGTGGTGCGGTATCAGTCAGTTTGTCGCGTGCTGCTGGAAACGGCGGGGTGTCTGGAGGCGGAACTCTTGCAACGGTAATGTTCAGAGCCAAAAATCAGGGGCCTGCAAGTTTTGCATTCCGAAATGTTGCGTTCAGTACGGCAAATGGTACTGCTCAGACCGTCCTGCCGTTCAGTACAGCGGTTGATATCAGGTGATGAAGGCTTCTATGCGATCCCCTGCCTGCTTGTCTTCCCGACGGGGTGTGTCGCTGGTGGAACTGGTTGTCACGCTCACCATACTGGGAATACTAGCCTCTGTTATACTGCCTCTTTCGAGCATGACCGCAAAGCGCACACGAGAATTGGAACTGCGACGGGACCTGCGAACAATGCGTACGGCCATTGATGAATTCAAAAAAAACTATGACAAAGCGGTTGACGAAAAGAAAATCTTGTCTTCAATGAACAAATCAGGGTATCCCGAAACGCTTCAGCAGTTGGTTGATGGCTACGATTTCGGAGGGTTGACTTCAGGTAAGAAGAAATTTCTGAGGAAAATCCCGAAAGATCCGTTTAATGTCGTAAAACCCGGGGAAGAACCCAAGTGGGGTTTGCGTTCTTACGCCGATAAACCGGATTCGTCCAGTTGGGGGGGCGAAGACGTGTTTGATGTTTACTCGTTGAGCGAAGGAACCGCTATTGATGGTACGAAATATAATGAATGGTAACTTCATGTTAAAATATACTGCCAATGCAATCAGGTTGCACAAATCTGTCACTTCACAGCGCGGTTTTACCCTGATCGAGCTTATGATTGTAATCTCCATAATAGGGATTCTGGCAGCAATTGCCGTCCCTAATTACCAAAGGGGTATAATCAAAGCCAAAGAATCTGTGCTTCGAGAGGATTTGTACAACTTTCGTACAACCATTGATCAGTTTCATGCTGACCAAGGTAAGTACCCGGATTCGATAAGTGAGTTGAAAGAAAAAAAATACATGCGGGACATACCCAAAGATCCGTTCACAAAATCCACTGAGTCATGGGTGACCGTAGATCCGCCACCGGATAGTTCGTCTTCGCCCTCCGGATCCGTTTCCGTTTCCTCGATGGGGAGCGATTCTGGCGGAGGAACAGGCCCAGGAAAGGTGTATGACGTACACAGTGGTTCGAATCTGATCGGTACGGATGGAACCCCATATAATGAATGGTGAAATATGATTCAGCTCCACAATGTATCAATGGCTTACCAACAAGACGCTTCTGCCCTTAATAATGTCAATTTGAAAATTGGAAAAGGCGAATTTGTTTTTTTGACCGGGCCATCCGGCGCTGGTAAAACAACGCTGTTGCGCTTATTGTATGGCGCACTCGCTCCAAATCGTGGTCAAGTCCTGATAGACGGCCAGAATATCTCCCGTTTGCCCGCCTCCCAGATCCCGTATCTTCGCCGCTCGGTCGGCGTAGTATTTCAGGATTTCAAGTTGTTGCAGAATCGTACCGTATTTGAGAACGTTGCCATTACTCTGGAAGTCCTGGGCTGGGGCAAGGCTGATATTGGTAAAAAGGTAATGCATATCCTCAAGCAGATGGGAATTGAATCCAAATACAGTCTCACTCCTCAGCGACTTTCAGGCGGCGAACAACAGCGAGTGGCGCTGGCCAGAGCTCTTGTAAACGATCCAAAAATTCTTCTTGCGGATGAACCAACCGGAAACCTGGACGATGCAAATAAGAATCAAATTCTGTCAATATTCAAGGAAGCGAATGTAAGAGGCACGACAGTCGTTGTTGCAACCCATGACCGTCGTTTGATCGAGCAGAGCCATAAACGTCTTGTTGTATTAAATAAAGGGGAAATCGTTGAACAGATGGAAAAAGGAAAAAACGGCGACGATCAAGCCTTATAAGAGGCCGACGCTTTCTGGAGACGGTTTTGGTGGCAGGTTCGGTTATTTTGTTGCCAGGGCGATCACCAATATCCGGCAGAATATTTTTGTAAATGTTGTCACAGTCGGAACAATAACAATTGCCCTGTTGATTGTTTCTCTTTTTCTACTGGTTTTTATCAACCTCGAAGGGGCTGTTGAAAATTGGAGTGAACGGGTTCAGGTAACCGTCTATTTTGACAAAGAGCTGACGACTTCAGAGCAATCCGTATTTCGCGACAAAATTCTGGCGCTGCCTGGCGCACTGCGTGTTGGCTATGTTTCCAGAGATGAAGCACTGAAACGCTTCAAAAATCGACTGCGCGGGCAGGAAACCCTCTTGGAGGGAGTCCGGTCAGATGTGCTGCCATCATCATTTGAAATTGCACTTAAACGTGCCAGTCGCGAAACAGAAAGTGTAGAAACTTTTGTGTCGGCGTTAAAACGGATACCCGGTATAACTGAGGTTCAATACGGGGAGGAGTGGGTACGGCGGTTCAATTCATTTCTGAGTTTTGTGCGCCTGATGGGAGTTCTTGTAGGTGGATTCCTGGTCATAGCGGTCTTGTTTATTGTCTCTAACACAATCAAGCTTACCATTTATGCGCGTAGAGACGAACTCGAAGTCATGGCGCTGGTAGGAGCCACCCGTTTTTTTATTAAGGCGCCTTTTTTGCTGGAGGGTTTGCTGCAAGGGCTGGCCGGTTCCACAATATCAATAGCACTCCTTTTCGGATTGTATGAAGGATTTTTGCATAATGCTGATAGCTTTTTGACATTCAATCCTGTTACATCCGGCCTGGGATTCCTTCCCTTGGAATATATTGTGGGCATTTTTGTTTCTGGGGCCGTCCTCGGTTTCGTTGGCAGTTTCACTTCGTTGAGACGCTTTATAAATGTATAACTGATGAAACTGCTGATATTTACACTCATAACTGTTGTTTTTATAGTGTCCCAGTCTCTTGCTCAGAATACCAAGGATGAATTGAGCGGAGTCAAGCGGGAGATCAAAGCAAAAAAACAACTTATCAAGAAGACTCGCAAGGTTGAGGCCGTTATATCGACCGAACTCCAGGAAATTAATAAAAATCTGGATCAGAAAGTGACAGATCTGGGGCGTCTCAATAATGATCTGCTGGGTGTTGAGCGCAACCTTGGCCGGATAGGACGTGATATCGGCAAGGTCACAGCCGATGCAAACCTTAAAAGGGCTGATATTGAACGGCGTCTGTCCTCCTTATACAAAGCTGGGGAACTGGGCACTTTACGCATGTTTTTTTCCGCAGAGACTTTTCCGCAAATAGCTGAAAATATACGCTATATGAGTTCGATTCTGGATAATGACAAACGCATTTTCGTGGAGTACAATCAGAAAATAGAAGAACTTAAAAAGCTTAAAACTGAGATGGAACGTGATGCGATAAAAAAAGAGCGCATTATGGGTGGAATCGAGCAGAAGAAGCTTGAAATAGAGCAGGAAAAAAGAAAAAAATCAGATTACTTGGTTAAGGTGCGGCAAGATCGAAAAAGCTACGAATCTTCGCTGAAAGAATTGCAGGTTAACGCTTCCAGATTGCAGGCTATGATGAATCGTCTTGAAGCTTTGAGTCGTCGCAAGTTGTCGTCCCGCCACGAAAAACCTGGCAGTAAGTTAAAACATATGGATGAGTTGCCCCCCGTTCCGGATCGGGGTTTTGCTTCTCAGAAAGGTCGCATGTCACTACCCGTAAGGGGGGAAGTGGTGGAGTCTTTCGGCAAACATAAACATCCGGAATTCAACTCATATACATTCAGCAAAGGTCTTTCCATTTCTGCTGGTTCCGGCGCCGACATAAAGTCCATATACGAGGGAAGCGTCATATTTGCAGATTATTTCAAGGGTTTCGGTAACATGATTATTGTGGATCATGGCGGTGGCTATTTCAGTCTGTATGCTCATGCTTCGCGCCTTTTGAAAAAAGTCGGCGCCAATGTTTCACGCAATGAATCAATAGCAAGTGTTGGCGATATTGATTCAACCAAAGGTCCAATACTTTACTTTGAAATACGCCATCAAGGCAAACCGGTTGATCCGGCTGGATGGGTTCGATGAAAATAATAAATGACATATATAAAACCGGAGGAATGAGATGAGTGCACCAGGTAGTAGAAAAACACGAGTAATTGCAGGTTTTGCAATGATAGTCGCTGTGCTGGTTTCTTTTATTGCAATTAGCTCGCAACAACGTTGCTCGGCTGAAGGTAAGGGTAGCGACTATGAATCAATCGAACTTTTTACTGATGTGATGGCGATTGTCAAAAAGAGCTATGTTGAGGAAGTTGACACAAAGAAACTCATATACGGTGCAATCAACGGCATGTTGTCCTCGCTGGATCCGCACAGTTCGTTCATGCCTCCGGATACATATAAGGAAATGAAAATAGATACCAAAGGTGCTTTTGGCGGTTTGGGTATTGAAATATCAATAAAAGATGGGGTGCTGACTGTCATTTCTCCAATAGAAGATACCCCGGCATTCAAGGCCGGCATCAAAGCTGGCGACCAAATCCTGAAGATAGACGAAAAGTTTACTAAGGATCTGAATATCAACGATGCTGTCAAAAGGATGCGTGGGTTAAAGGGTACAAAAGTGACCCTGACCATCATGAGAGATGGTCTTGACAGACCGAAAGAATTCCCGCTGATTCGCGACATTATTCAGGTTAAAAGTGTTAGATTCACCATGATGGATAGTGGTTACGGATATGTGCGCATTGCTCAATTCCAGGAAAAAACCGATGAGGATCTTGGTAAAGCACTTAAAACTCTAAAAGATCAGAATAAGGGCGAGTTGAAAGGACTTGTTCTTGATATGCGTAACGACCCGGGCGGGCTGTTGGATCAAGCGGTCAGAGTTGCCGACCACTTTGTTCCGGATGGTCAATTGATTGTTTATACCGAAGGACGTGAAAAAGATTCTAAAATGCAATTTACTGCTAAAAGAGGCGGGAAAGAACCTTCATATCCGATCGTGGTGTTGATTAATGGTGGCAGCGCCAGCGCTTCTGAGATTGTAGCCGGTGCCTTGCAGGATCACAAACGGGCAATTGTTATGGGTACCCAGAGTTTCGGGAAAGGTTCGGTCCAGACCATCATCCCGCTTTCGGATGATTCAGGGCTTCGTTTAACAACTGCCCGTTACTTTACACCCAAGGGTCGTTCAATTCAGGCCAAAGGAATTACTCCTGATATCGTTGTGGAACGAGTCGAACTTCCAAAAGAATCTGCCGCGAAAAAAGACGGCATGCATCTGAGGGAAAAAGATTTGGAGAATCATTTTGAAAGTGAAGATAAGTCTGAAACAGCCGGTGAGGCAAAAGATGTAAAGAAGGATGAAAAGAAAGAGAAAAAAGAAGACAAAAAAGACGAGCGGACTCAGAAACTTGATGAAAATCTGAAAAATGATTATCAGGCAATGCGGGCGCTTGATCTACTCAAAGGATGGGAACTGATAAAGTCGATGGATGGTTCTAAATAGATTTGTGGTTTTGTGGGGTTCAGCGTGAAGTTGATTGGAACATGCATTGTTGTATTGCTTGTCAGTTATTTATCCAGCGTGGTTGAATCGAATGCGGCTACCAAAGTCACAGTCACTCAATCGTCCGAGACGGTTTACACTGTCTATGTGAGTGATGTTGCTAAAGCCTCTGCCATAGATTTTACAATCTATTATGATGCTGACACGTTAAGTGATCCGGTTATTTCAAGCGGGCCAGTGGCAACTGGTGCTGGTGCAATGCAGTTTCCCAATGTTGCGAAGCGCGGGGAGCTGAGAGTTGTTTTTGTCACAACAGCCAAGGGTGCCTTTATCAGGGACAACGGTCTGCTTGCCACAGTTACATTTACCAAGAAAGGAACTGTGCCGTCGCGTCCGCCTGAGCTAAAATCTGAAATGTTTTCAGATACCGGCGCACAAGTATCAGTTGAGTCAATTGTTACCCCTCCAGCCGGTGCAGAAATTGTGGGTACTCCGGGGTCTACGGACTCGACTGTTGCTGCTACTACCAACAATAACAGTAACAATAATAGTAATAACAGTAATATAGAAGCTGGTGTCAATCCGGTATCTGCCAATCAAACCGTGCAAAACCCGGTTGGGACTATGGGCAGTGTGACGAAGGTGGCTCCAAATCAGAGTGGCAGTCAAACAACGATTGTTGAGTATCAGTCAGCATTTTCCAGTGTGGCGCAGGAAAAAAGTTCCACTCAAACTGACGTTGGCAGCGTAGCCGAGAGTACACCACCGCAATCAGGGCAACTTACTCGTTCAGAAAAATTGCAGAGCAGTGCCGATCCGGTTGATCGAGATAAAGAAAATTTTCCCGTTTCAAAAAAAGCAGCTGAGTTGCCACTTGTAAATATGAAGTCGCTAGATAGTGTTGCTGAGCGTTTCCGCGTTTACAAGGGGCCACGAACCTTGAAGGGGTTCTCGGCTCTGTTTGATGACAAAAAATACAAATCTGCCGGCGTCGTGCAAATACCGAAGATAGCAGTTTCCGATGGCAAAAAAATGGTCACTGTCAAGATTACACTTCCTGCTGGTTCTGCTGTCCCCAGTTTTTCGCTGAAAGGGGCCAATTTAAAAGGACTCAAGAGTTCTTCAGATAAATATCTGGAGTTGGAAGCAGTCCCCCAGAAAAACAAGTTAGACGTACGTTTGTCATTGATTATGGCTAAAGAGATGGCTGAGATACCTTTATTGGTTGTGCCACCAGTCTCAATTGATATTGCTGCCCTCTCAGATCAGGCCATGGAAAATTTGTTATTAAAAGCTGTTTCCGGAAATAAGGTTCCTGTTTACGATCTGAACGCAGATGGCAAACAGGATTATCTCGATGATTATATTCTTGTTGCCCATTGGATGCTTAAGCTGAAAACGGATAAACATACGCCCGCCGTAAAAACAGTTGTTCCCCGCTGATTGTGACAAAATCAAAAAATAACAAATTCAGTAAAAATAAATCCGGGGCCAGAATTGCCGCATCGGCGGTCTTACTGTTGCTTGCCTTTGTCGTGATTGGATATTGGGTGTTCTCTCTGGCAAGGAAACCAGTGCCACCGGCAGTGAAACATGTCCTGCCACCGATCCAGGTCGTGACACCAACGTTGCCGTTCGCCAATGCTTCAGCAGTTAAAACAGTGCCTCATGCGGGTAAAATTCAGACTATACCACCACTCGAAAAGTATTCTGCAGCAACTGCCACGCCAGAAAATAACATACCTATCCGCTCGAAAACTCCAGGATCTGGCCGCCTTGCCATTGTAATCGATGATATGGGTGGCAGTCTCTCCGAAGCTCGCTCTCTGGCGGCAATTGGTGTACCGTTGACTTTTTCGATCATCCCCGGCCTGCAAAAATATCGCGAAGTGGCTTCTTTTGCCGCTTCGGGCGGGATCGAAACCATGATCCATATTCCCATGCAATCAAAAGGGTGGCCAGGCAGAAGGCTGGAGGCCAACGGCCTGCTGGTGACAATGGCGGATGACGAACTTCGGGAGCGGGTGGCCGGATTTATAAAAGATATTCCAGGGGCGGTAGGTGCCAATAATCACACCGGTTCTGAGTTTACCGAGCACGCTGACAAGATGCGCAGTGTACTGGAAACTCTGAATGAGAAGGGGCTGTTCTTTGTGGACAGCGTTACTACTCCACAAACTACAGGCATACTAGTGGCGCACGAGTTGGGGATGAGGTCGGCTCGTCGGAATACCTTTCTGGATAACGAGCAGGAGCGAAATTACATACTTGGCCAGCTAAATCAGGCGGTCAGGTTGGCGAAGAAAAACGGTGCAGCTATTGCCATCTGCCATCCCCATCCGGCAACTATTGCGGCGCTGACTTCGGCGTTGCCCAGGCTGTCAAGTCAGGGGATAACTCTGGTATCAGCGTCAAAACTGGTCAGGTAGGCATTAACGCATCGGCTATGCGCGACTGAGCTTTTTGAATTATCTTGTAGTAATCTTCGTGTAATACCGCTTCAGGATTGGCTGGGTCGACCGGGTAGACCGACAGCCACCCCCCTTCACGCAATTTCCCCTCAAAGCCAGATAAGGCTTCATTCAGTAGCAGGTACAATTTGTCGTGCAGGCCGTCAAACTCGCCGGAATCGAATCCTGGCATTTCGATGTTTTTTTGAAGCAGTTGTTCTCCCGCCATGTTGAACTGCCGGTAATCGAGAAGGTTTTCGCCATTATCAAAGCGTGGTGCCAAGAGTGAAACCGCCCGCCCAGCCTTGTCTGCAACGGCCATTCTGGCTGCAGTGTAGGCGTCGGATCTGCTGGTCAGGCCATAAAGTGTCGAGCAAAGCATATCGCCCACGCAATCGCCATGCAAAAAACCTCTTGCTGCACGATCTGATGTTTCAAAATAGAAGCTGCGACCATCCGGTTTTTCTGCCAATAACGAACCGCAGATCAGGCAGCGGTCTGCCAACCCCTCCAGTCGAGCCAGATATGATTCTTTTTTTCGAGATTCCTTTTCGAGCAGCCAGTTGTGATAAAGGCAGGCTCGGGTTTCGCTCGTTGCGTCAACAGTTCTCAAAATATCACGGGTTATTTCCATGAACTGACTATGAACCTCCGTACCGCGTGCATGGGTCAGTATCGGATAAATCTTGCCGTCAGGATTTGTATTGAGGCTTTCTACTTTTGGACTCTTTGAAATGTAGGAGTCAAGGCAACGATATCCGCGATTGACAGCAAATGCCCTCAGCAGCGTTTTCTGGTCTTTGAAAATACCTTCAAATTTTATGCGTGAGTCTATCAGGCACGGAATTAGAGCCAGTGATTTTTTATCAATTCCCCGCTGGTCGAAAAGGGTGAATATGTTCTTGCAATTTTCGAGACTCGGCATGTCCTTGACAGGAATTAGTACTCTGTCGGCTGCATACAAAGCATTCTGGGTCAAAATGTTAAGGTCGGGACGAGTGTCAATGATAACGATGCCGGAAAGTCCGGACTCAGCCAGCATTTTCGTTAGTGACATTGGTCCTTTGAAGCGTTCGTGGATATCGCCTAGTTCGGTCGAAGAAGGGATATAACCAACTCCGTATTGTCCGGTACGGACTACTTCTCGAGCCGGTGTGCCCATCAGCAGGGCGTGTACGTCGGCCGCATCGTCTGAATTCTTTTTTATCTCAAACATCTTGTCGATGGTGAAGTGATTGTCAAAAGATAAAATTGTTACCGGAAGGTCCTCTCGCATGGCTTTTAAATAAATGGCCAAATTCGTGGCAAGGGTTGTTTTTCCGACCCCTCCCTTTTCAGATGAAATAGTTATTGTGTATGGATAAGGATGCATTGTAGTTACCGCCGTAGTATATCGTATTAAGTGTTGTTCGAGTCGCAGGGAAGCAGATACTAGTCAATTTATGACGACCGGTCAACCGTTTGATGCTGCACATTGTAAGCGGTCAGTGACGCTTCTATTGCATCTCTAATTATCCCGGTTATAATCATGCCACTTGCGGGCATTTGTTTAGCAAAAAATATATGATCCAAAGGAGAAATACACATGGGGCTGTTGGATAAAATTAAGGGTGAGTTGATTGATGTCATTCAGTGGCTTGATAATAGTAACAATACCATGATCTACCGTTTTGAGCGCTATGGAAATGAAATCAAGTACAATGCCAAGCTAATCGTGCGGGAAGGGCAGATGGCAGCATTCATCAGTGAAGGTCAGTTGGCTGATGTTTTCAAACCGGGCACTTACACGCTGGAAACCGGTAATCTTCCTGTGCTTGCAACCATTCAAGGCTGGAAATACGGGTTTGAAAGCCCTTTTAAGTCAGAAGTCTATTTCTGTAGCACTCGTCAATTTACTAATTTAAAGTGGGGAACGCCTGGCCCGTGCACGATGCGTGATCAGGAATTTGGTGCGGTACGCGTGACCGCCTTTGGCTTGTATTCAATTAAAGTTAAAAACCCCGCAGTTTTTATTCGCGAGATCGCAGGGACAGATGGATTGTTCACCACTCAATCGATTGAGGATAATCTGCGCGGTAAAATAGGCACGCGTATAAAAGAGGTTATGCCTGAAACCGGCATCCCCGTAATTGATTTGGAGGGTAAAGTTGTGCAATTAGGGGAGACTTTGAAGGATCGAATTTCACACTCCTTCGATTCTTTCGGATTGGAGCTGCTTGAGGTTCAGGTGCAGGATATCGGACTCCCTGATGAGGTTGAAAGGGCTATCGATAAAGCTGGAGCTATTAGAGTAATCGGTGACATGCAGGCATATACACAATATGAGGCAGCCAGTTCTATTCGAGATGCAGCCAACAACCCGGGAGGGCTTGCTGCGGCCGGAGTTGGCGCCGGCATTGGATTGGGCATGGGGAGTCAGGTGGTCGGGGCCATGGGGGGGCTTCTTAATTCTCAAGGTAGTCATAATTCCGGGCAGAGAAAAGATTTTGCACAGACCCCGAAGACGCAATATTTCTTGGCGATCAACGGCCAGCAAACCGGCCCATTTGATCTTGACGGACTTCTGCAGATGGCTCAGGCAGGGGAACTCAGCCGATCCAGTCTGGTTTGGAGGCAGGGAATGACTTCCTGGGATAAAGTAGAAAATGTGCAGGAGTTAGTATCCTCATTAGGTGCGATTCTACCACCGCAACCACCCGTCTGAATCTTCAGGCACTAACATGATTTCTTTTAAATATTAAGACATGGCACAAAGTCAATTAGATAAGGAGATTGTCATTCATGCGTTTAACACCCGCCACCGAACTAGAGTATCGCTGTAAAAAACTGCAGGACTATATGGCCGCTGATGGAGTGGATGCCGTTATAATAATCCAGAATGCAGATTTGTTTTACTTTACCGGTACTGTGCAGAGCGGCAATCTATACGTTCCAGCTCACGGCCAGCCTATTTTCATGGTGCGGAAGGATGTGGGGCGGGCACGCATGGAATCAGGATTAAAGGAAGTCCTGCCTTTTGGCTCTATGAAAGAGATTCCAGGCATACTGAGCCAGTATAATTATCCAGAACCAAAACGAATCGGCCTGGAGCTGGACGTATTGCCGGTAAATTTTCATGAGCGGTACAAAAAGGTTTTCCCTAATGCGGAATATCTGGATGTCACACATCTTATCCGTAAGGTCAGGATGATAAAGTCGCACTACGAAATTCATCTGATGAAGGATGCCGCTGACCAGAACGACCTTGTTTATCAACGCGCCAAAGAGATTATACGTGTTGGTGCCACTGATCTGGAAATTGCTGCGGAGCTGGAATATACCGCCCGAAAAGCGGGACACCAAGGGTTGGTACGCATGCGGGGCTTTAATTCAGAATTGTTTTATGCGCAAATATTTTCTGGCGTGGATAGCGCCGTTCCTGCATACGCTGACACTCCTCTTGGTGGACTGGGCCTTAATTCCTCCTTTGGCCAGGGTGCCGGCTTGAAGCGGATTGAACCCGATGAGGCTGTCCTTGTTGATTTTGTCAGTTGTGTCGATGGCTACCTAAGCGACCAGACACGAGTCTTTGCTGTAGGTAAAATATCTGATCGATTGCTCAGAGGTTACGAAGATATGCTTAAAGTACAATGCAAGATGAAAGAAATAGCGGTCGAGGGTGCCACGTGGGGATTTATCTATGAACAGTGTCTGGCATTGGCGAGTGAAATGGGGTATGCCGATAGTTTCATGGGTATCCGTGGTTCACAGGTTTCTTTCATTGGACACGGGCTCGGAATAGAGATAGATGAATACCCGTTTATTGCCAAAGGTTTCAACGAGATGGCTCTAGAAGTAGGAATGGCATTTGCTTTTGAGCCTAAACTTGTATTTCCGGGTGAAGGGGCAATCGGTATTGAAAATACTTTTTATCTTAGTAATGAAGGTCTTAAACAACTAACTCACTCAAGCGAAGAATTAATTTGCATTCATGTCTGATGCCATGAAATTTTTTGTTGCATTTTTTAAATGTAGTCAGTATAAGTGGAACAAGTAATTGTATACAGTATCCTAAAAAAAGATTTCCCAATCGTTTCATTAGTTTGAATTGTCAGCGTTTTTTTCATTATGTTATCCAGTCTTATCCAGCCGTTCATCCCAGCGTAGTCCACACCACGAAAGGAGAGTACCCAATGGCATTGAAAGACACACTTAAGCAGAAGATCGAGGAACATCGTCCACGTATCACCAAACTCACCAAAGAGTTCGGCAAGGTGAAAATCGATGAAGTCACTATCGACCAGTGTATCGGCGGAGCCCGTGATATCCGTTCGCTCGTGACAGATATCTCCTACCTTGATCCACAGGAAGGTATCCGTTTCCGCGGCAAGACTATCCCTGAAACTTTTGAGGCGCTGCCGAAGGCTGCCGGATCAAGCTATCCTACGGTTGAGTCATTCTGGTATATGCTCCTTACCGGCGATGTTCCGACTCAGGCCCAGGTTGACGAAGTTGTTGCCGAATGGAAGATTCGTCAGGCAGTTCCCCAGTATTGCTTCGACGTAATTCGTGCTCTTCCGAGAGACAGCCATCCGATGGTAATGCTCTCAGTTGGTATACTCGCACTTCAGAAGGACTCCAAATTTGCCGGTTTCTACAACTCTGGCAAGTTCAACAAGATGACAGCATGGGAGTATGTGTACGAAGATGCTTGTGACATAGTTGCCCGTATCCCCGTCATTGCCGCTTTCATCTACAACCTCAAGTATCGTGCAGACAAGCAGATCGCCATCGATCCTACCCTTGACATGGGTGCCAACTTTGCCCATATGATCGGCCAGAGCGAAGAGTACAAAGATGTTGCACGTATGTACTTCATCCTGCATTCCGACCATGAGTCCGGCAACGTGTCTGCACATACCACTCATCTGGTACACTCTGCTCTTTCTGATCCCTACTATGCATACTCCGCAGGTCTGAATGGTCTGGCCGGTCCGCTGCACGGCCTTGCCAACCAGGAAGTTCTCGACTGGACCCTTAAGTTCCAGGAGAAGTACTGTAAGGATGTTGAGCCTACCGCAGAGCTCATTAAAGCTGCTCTTTGGGATACACTCAATGCTGGTCAGGTCATTCCAGGTTACGGTCACGCAGTTCTTCGCAAGACCGACCCGCGCTATACTTCGCAGCGTGAATTCTGTCTCAACACCCCGGGTCTCAAGGACTACCCGCTCTTCAAGGTTATCGCAATGATCTTCGAAGTAGCCCCTGGCGTTCTTACAGAGCACGGTAAAACCAAGAACCCATGGCCGAACGTTGATGCACAGTCCGGCGTCATCCAGATGTATTATGGTCTGACAGAATTCGAATTCTACACTGTTCTCTTTGGTGTAGGCCGCGCACTGGGCTGCATGGCTAATATTACCTGGGACCGTGGTCTGGGTTATGCGCTTGAGCGTCCGAAGTCTGTTACAACTGCAATGCTTGAGAAATGGGCTGCTGAAGGCGGACGTAACATCGCTTAATCATTTGTTAGGCATGTATCATCACGGGGAAGCAGAAATGCTTCCCCGTTTTTTTATTAGTGCTTGCAAAAAAAAATATGTATTGTATAAAGGACTGGATAAGTCGTATTTGGATGCGGCGATAAATAAACTTTATGCAAAGGAGACAACACCATGCCAAAGCTTCTTGAGGTCTACAAATGTGAACTGTGCGGTAATATCGTCGAGGTTATCCACGCTGGTGGAGGAGATCTTGTCTGCTGCGGACAGGAAATGAAGAAGATGACTGAAAACACTGTAGACGCTGCCAAAGAAAAACATGTCCCCGTTATTGAAATCGGTTCAGGATTTGTCAAGGTAACTGTTGGCTCTGTTGCTCACCCGATGGAGGAAAAGCATTACATCGAATGGATTGAACTGATTGCAGATGGCAAGGCTTATCGTCAATTCCTCAAGCCGGGTGAAGTCGCAACCGCTACATTCAACGTTACAGCATCCAGTTTAACTGCCCGTGAATATTGCAATCTGCATGGATTATGGTCTGCGTAGACACGCCTAATATCAGATAAAGCTAGACTTGCGGGATTCCGGTAAAACGGGATCCCGTATTTGTATGCAGAACGCCTTTACAGCCACTCACCTCTCATGTATCATTCACGCCGATGAAGCGCATACTAAACTTTTACATAATTCGTGAAATAGCATCTTTGTTTTTGCTCGGCATCACTGTGTTTACCCTGATTCTTTTGATGGGGCGACTGATCAAGTTGACCGAGTTGGTCGTATCACGTGGCGTACCGTTCTTGGATGTTGCCAGAATGATTATGTATCTGATGCCGTCTTTTCTCGTGTTTACCATTCCTATGGCTTTTCTGCTGGCGGTTCTTCTGGCATTCGGTCGGCTTTCTGCCGACAATGAAATCACCGTTATCAAGGCAAGCGGAGTCAGTTTAGTTCAGATTATGCCTCCGGTTTTATTCTGTGCAATTGTTGCAGGGCTGCTGGCGTTGTCAGCCAGTATTGTCGGGATCCCGTGGGGCAACAGCGCTTTCAAGGAGCTGAGTTTCAAGGTGTTGAAACAGAACGCATCAGCCACAATACGCGAAAAGGTATTTTGGGATGAAATTCCGGGCATCATTCTGTATACGGATCAATATGACGACCAGAAACGGGCATTGAAAGGGATCATTATCCATGATGGACGCAATCCTGCCCGGCCGATGACAATCTTTGCCAAGCAAGGTTCTGTCAGCGGCGGAAGCGAACGTCAGTCGCTAAAACTATCGCTTGCAGATGGAAGTATTCACTCTGCCGGTAAGGCTGATGAATACCGTCTGGTTCGTTTTGGGGAATACGTCATGTCGGTTGGAGGCGATTCCAGTGCTGCTGGAGCGTCGCATAATGAGATTGATATGAATGTCAAAGAGCTCCAAAGTCGGATAAATAATCCGGCCACTGCCGTCAGAACTCGTCTGAAAATGCTTTCCGAATTGCATAGTCGCTTTGCCTTTCCATTTGCGTCGATAGTTTTCGCATTCATTGCAGTGCCACTCGGTATTCAAAATCGTCGTTCCGGTAAATCAGCCGGATTTTCGGTTAGCATCGGCATACTGCTGGCTTATTACCTTATGCTCTCTTTTGTCAGGACACTGGCGGAAAAAGGCAGTATTCCACCAGCAATTGCGTTATGGCTCCCCAATATCATTTTCCTGGCACTTGGCTGGTACCTGTTGCGTCTGGCTTCACTAGAGCGGAGTGTGCCGCTCCCATCGCTGAATGATTTTGCATCTTTGTTTAAGGGCAAGGCCCGTTGATATGTCAATTCTGAGCCGATATATAGCAGGTACATGGTTACGCCTGTTTGCACTCTGTCTTGGCAGTTTCGTATCTATTTATCTCGTACTTGATATGATGGACAAAATTCCGCGTTATCTTCGTGTCGGCGCTTCTATGGGAGATATTACCGGATTTTTCTTGAACAAACTTCCAGAAATGGTCGGCCAGACCGCCGCTTTTTCCACTCTGATGGCAACTCTCCTGACACTTGGCCTTTTATCGCGCAGTTCGGAAATCACAGCGATGCGTAGCTGCGGAATCAGTCTGATGCGAATTTCATTTCCAATGCTTTTGCTGGGTATGCTCATCAGCGCCTTGTTGCTTGTAAATGCTGAACTTATTATACCTGCCAGCTATCAAAAGATGGATTATATAGAACGGGTCAAAATAAAAAAACAGGGCGTCAATGCTGTCTTCAAGCTAAACAATATCTGGTACCGGAACGACCGGATGATTCTTCAGGCGATGGCTTTTGATCCGCAAAAGAGTATGCTGAAGGGTGTGACAATCTGGACAATGGATGATTCCCTAAATCCGGTGAGCCGTATTGATGCAGAGCGTGCCGAATTCAAGGATGGTCATTGGACTCTCAAACAATTGCAAGTTAAGGACTTCAGCACAGATGTCGGTTATCGGGCAACTGTAGTTCCAAGTATGGAGGTTGCTATTAATCTGAAGGTAGACGATCTCAAAGTGCTTGATAACAATGCCGACAATTTAAGTTATGGAAAACTTCGCGATTACGCCGAAAATCTGCAACGCGGCGGATTCCAGGCTTTTCGTTACCTGACGATGATGCATTCCAAATTATCAACACCTTTTGCGGCATTTGTAATGGTCCTGTTGGGAATCCCGTTTGCGATGAAAAACAGCCGCTCCGGCGGAGTCGCTCTCGGTATCGGAGCCAGTGTGGGGATCGGTTTTGGTTATTTTGTGATCAATGCCGTTCTTTTGTCCTACGGTCGAAGCGGGGTACTACCTGCTTTACCGGCAGCATGGGGAGCAAATTTGATTTTCAGTCTGGTGGGAGTCTGGATGGCCATGACTGTCAAACGCTGATCGAGAAGGGGTAATTTATGACAATACATAAACTCTCGCTTGTTATTTTGGTATTGTCTTACTTTGTTAACAGTTCCGAACTGCTGGCAGCCGAACGACCGCAGCGTGTCAAGACACAAGCGGCGGCACCTGTTGTGCCGGATCAGCCGGTCATAGCTGTTGCGCCAACCATTCTCAGCATAATTCCAGCCCAAGGGGAACCGGGCGGTAAGGTGACTATATTTGGTAGCGGCTTCGGAGAACAGTCGGCTGCCTACCTGGGGAGCGTTGAAATTCCTGCCAAGGTAACTGATGGCAGGCAATTGGAGTTCAATATTCCTCAGTTGGAAGCCGGTTTGTATGCGCTGTATATCAAACGTAGCGATGGTATAACCGGACGGGTCTACAATTTTACGGTCCAGGCGCTTCGGCCGGTTCTATTGTCGGTTGTTCCCGAAAGTGTAAGCGCCTGTGCGCGTGGCAGTGAACGTGATGTTACGGCCAACGGTAAAAACTTTGCTGAAACGGCTTCACTTCTTTTTGACGGCGCGGTGATCAATAGTCGCTACATATCTCCCGAACAGATCGCCTTCACCGTTCCGGCAGCAACGAGCGGCATCCACCAGATAACCATAAAAAACGATCCGGAAACCGGTACGTTGCCGAGAACACTTACTATTGAAAGCCGACCTGAAATCAGCCAGGTCTCAATTGGTGACGAGTATGTAAATTATTATGAATTGAATATTTATGGCAGGAATTTCCAGCAAAACTCGTCTATCTATGTTGACGGACAACGTATTGGCGGCAAAGGCGGCCAGGAAATGGTAGAGCGTGAAAAGTTGATATTCGTGGATTGCACAAGACTTATTTATCAACGCCATCCCTACTCATCCACAAACAAGGACTTTCATATCCAGGTGTTGAACCAGGGAGGAGAGGGGAGTCAGGTTGTTAATGTGACTGCTCCTTAAATCTCCTAACGGTTTTTGTTACTAAAGAACAGTTTAAAGTCATTCCGGCTTGCCCCTGACTACAAACTTCTGGATTGATATGTTGATATCACTTTTGATTTGTCCCTTTTTAACCTCAACTACAGCCGGAGCATCCGGCCTTCCATAACCTCCCATAAATTCACCATCTACAGGTTTGCCGCCGCCGTAATGGCTTCTTACCTTAAGATAGTACGTCCCCTCGTTATTGACATTAACCAGGAATTTTCCATCGTTCCCTGTCCCTTCGGAAGCGTATTGCGGCTTGCCGACCATTTCCGGCGATGTATATACAAACACCCGCAAACCTTCCAGCGGTTTCCCTTCTTCGTCGGTTACCGTTCCTTCAATTGCCGTCATCCCTTTTTCATATTTGGTCTGGCGCTTCTTAAATACGGAAGCTTCTGAAATTGTACCAATCTTGGTTTCTTTGCCGGATTTTACAATAATGAGTTTCGCTTTGCCTCTATTGTCACGGCTGTAGTACTGCAGGTCGCCGTCACGGGGCGGTCCAAAGGTGCTCTCATCAGCGCGCTTTCGCATCACCAGATAATACCTGCCTGGAGGCACCTGAACCGAGAACTTCCCATCATTGTCAATGCTGGTTGTCACATCCGGTACCCTCAGGTATTTCTCACTGGCAGGCGGAGGGCCGACGGCCATATCGAATAGCAGAACCTGTGCGTTGGCCATTGGGCCATCGTTTTTGGTTATCCATTTGCCGGAGATAGTGCCTTGTTTTATCTCAGCAGCAAAGCAGGTCGCAGTTACAAAAACAAACAGGAGCAAACAGTAAGTAATATATCTTCTTATCATAAACACCTCTGCGGAAATAACTTGCGTATGTCCTGCGTCTTTAATGTAACAGCCATTAGTAAGTCTTGCAAATAATTGTGGTTCTTGTGTCACTGCCTGCCGGGTTGCCCCGGAAAGTAGCGATTCAACAAGTCTCCAAAGCGCGGATCGTTATCGAAAACCGATAGCTGCGGGTCAGTTCTTAGCTTGAAATAGTCTTCGTAGCCACGCTGCAAGGCCTTCTCCAGCCACATGAGCGCGTCATCCGGATTACCTGCTGCTGATTCTGCACAAGCCAGGTTGTAAGCATTTACGACATTGTCCCTAACCTTTGATTCCACCTGGATAAAATAGTCACGGGCCTGTCTGAAGTTGCCTTGAGTTAGTGCCAAAGTTCCCAGCATGGACAGCACCTGCCAGGCTTCAGGTTGCAGCGATTGTGCGTGTTTATATGCCTTTTCCGCTTCAGCGTAATTGCCGCGCTTCATATAGTTAGTGCCCAGACTCGACCATCCAATGACATGGGTCGGAGTCGTTGCTAGAAGCCTTTTGAGAAGTACAAGACCTTTATCCAGTTGACCCTCTTCAGTATACAGATCACCCAAACCAGCCAGTACTTCTGCGTTGTCTGGTTCACTTGCCAATACCCTCTCATAGGCATGACGGGCGGCATCAACCTGACCGGAAAATCTGAGCGCCTCGCCATAGCAGGCCCAAGCCTTGTTACTGGCAGGCTGTTTGGCCACTGCATCGCTCCAGAGGGAGAGGGAATCCCGCCAGACTCCGACTCTTTGAAAGGATACAATCGAGAGGGCGATCAGCCACGATGCGATCACACCGTAAAGAACATGCTTGCCGCGAGAGCCGAAATGATTGCGCAGATATACTGCTGCAGCGCCGGCAAGAGCTGCAGCAGCTATTATGGAGACATTGATGTAGCGATCGGTGATCAACCACAAAATCGGTACAATCTGTGCGAAGGGAAGCAGCCCAATCCAGAAAAAAAGGAACCAGAAACCCAACCTCCGATCAAATTTGTACAGACGGACTCCACACCAGGCAACAGCAATTAAAAGCAGTCCCGCTACAAGCACAGTGCCATCCGCTGTTGAATGGACAGGGGGTGAATAAACTGCGCTCAGTCCAGTTGGCCACAACAGTCGCCACAGATAAAGGCAGAACACCGGCAGCATTGTATAGGCAGTAGCCAGTGGGCTTCCGCCATGATATGGCATTCGGATGCCACCCTGAAAATCCGTATTCTGAAAATGCATGGATAGCAGGGCAAAAATAACAGCTGCAATGAAGTAGGTGATCTTGTCTTTCAGGGATAATCGACGCTCTCCAACCGGAAAACAGATATCATATAAGATTAGGATCAATGGTAGTACCAGTGTGGTGGATTTTGCCATCAGCGACAGGATAAAGGCTGCCAGCGAGGCGAGATATGCATTTCTTCCCTGGCCAGGTTCACTGGATTTATAACGCCGGTACGCTTCCCAGGAGATTAAAAATAAAAACAGTGAAAGCACATTCTTACGGCAGGAGATCCAGGCTACCGATTCAACCTGCAAGGGATGTACAAGAAAAAACGCGGCAGCCACCAGGGCAAACAGTCGCTCACCATGCAGGCTGCGAAATAAGCGGTACAGCAGCAGACCGTTCAGTGTATGAAAAAGGATGTTGGTAGCCAGAAAACCACCCGGATTCATACCCCACAGGCTGTAGTCCAGCATGTAGGAAAGCATCTGCAGCGGAGCGTAATTGGCCTGGTAGATGGAAGAGAAGATTGTTTTCAGGTTATGCCAGGAAAAGCCACGAATGGAGTCGTTGTAGACCAGGTACCAATTGTCATCCCAACTCATCTGGAATTCATGTCCCAATGCCCTGGCGTATATGGCCACGGTCAGCACCACAAGCAACAGATAATCTGTTCTGTGGGAGCGGTTATCAGGGGATTGTGAAAGACTCATTTGACAAAGAGAGTTGTTAATCTGGTTTTAAGGATAAACAGGATCATGGTCATACCCAGGCTGATGGCCTTGCTTAATTTCCCGGTGATTTTTGAAACCCCTTTGCGGGGAAGGTATTCTACTGGAATTTCGATGACTTTGCGCGAAGTCAGGATGCTCATAATCATAAACTCTGGCTGGAAATGGGATTTCTTGACTGAAAGTTGATTAACGAATAGTGCAAGCACGTTTCTTTTGATCAGTTTCATAGTGCAGCCGACATCGGTCAGGCAGGGGCCATTGAAAAGGTATTCCAGCAGCTTTGCCACCGCCACATTGCCGATTCTCAGCAGCCAGCTCATATTTGCGCCGGACCAGATCGCCGCTTTTGAAGTTCGTGTGCCGAAAACCACATCATAGTCGTCGGAGTAGATCAACAGCTTGATAAGATCCTGAGCTGAAAAGGTGCCGTCCGGTTCACACGTCACAATAATATCGGCGGTGGCCTCCCGTAGTCCTCTGGTCAGTGCTGCGCCATAACCAGGCTGCTGCTCGAAAAGATAGGTTGCATTAGTTGATAATATTTGTTCACGGGTGCCGTCAGTCGAGTTGTTATCAACAACAAGAACCTCGTCCACAAACCCGGTCTCGAAAAAGTCCAGAATGGCCTGCCGGATACTTTGCTCTTCATTGAAGGCGGGAAATATAACTTGAACGCTCTGTTGTTTCCACATGTGTCAAGCCCATGCCGAAGGCAGGTTGCGGCTGATTTCAAGTTCCTTGAATTTAACTGTTTGGCGCGGCCCCACACTCTTTATCCAGTAAGCCATTCTGCGGATACCTTCTTCAAGGGGGAGGGGCGCGGGCAGATCGAAACAGCTTCGCAACTTTCCGTGGTCACTGACAGCGTCTTTAACCTCGCATCTCTCTTCAAGAATTGTAATCTCGGGATTTGCTTCCATTTCACTGGCAATGATCTTCAAAAGATCTTTTATGCTGCAGTGATTGTCGGCACCGATGTTAAAAGCCTGGTTATATGCCCGCATGTTGTCAATTGCATCGGCCATGATTGGTGCAACATCTGAAACATGGCTGAAGGCTCTGGTTTGATTGCCGTCACCGAAAATGGTGACAGGACGGTTCTGCAAGATCTGATTCATAAAAATTCCAATTACGTTGCGGTAGGCGTCGCCGGTGTTTTGCCGTTCTCCATAAACATTATGCGGGCGGAAAATAATGTGGTTAAGGCCGAACATCCTATGGCTGGCATCTAACTCCAACTCCACCGCATACTTGGATATAGCGTAGGAATCTTCGGGATGCGGCGTCATATCTTCCGACATGGGGAGTTGCCCGGCACCGTACACGGCGATTGATGAACTGAACACAAAACATTTTATGTCATGCATGACAGCCAGATTTATCAGATTTACAGAACCGAGCAGGTTGTTGGAGTATACGAAGCGCTTGATGAAATGACTCAAGCCTTCGGCGGCGTAAGCGGCGAGATGAAATACATAGTCAAAATTATACGTTTCAAACAGCTGCTTTAGCAGATCATAATCGAGAATTGACCCTTCAACGAAAATCGCATC
>MTLC01001095.1_pt1 | contig 75022 bp, 55 predicted proteins | sample 1982451 | NCBI WGS metagenome assembly MTLC01 (sample SAMN05710165, study PRJNA340218) | biofilm metagenome | isolation source: sample SPH anode biofilm adapted to +100 mV | place: USA | collected 2012-02-03 | reverse complement strand
GCCTAATTTATTTAATTTTTAATTTGTCCCAAATTTTAATGGGACACTAGTGTGATTATGTTTTGTATAATATTAGCCAAAAATAACACAACTAATTCTCTCTCATTGTTCATCAGGAATTAAACTTCTCCGCAAATTCCACATAATAACATAAAGGGTAAAATGCTTTCATGAGGAATGAGCGGAAAAGTTTAACTATCAAAAACAATTAAAAAACAAATGTAAAAATTTAATTAAAAACAGAGAGAATGATTTCGTCTTTATTTTAGCCACCAAGGCACTTGATTAATGCCGTCGTATCCGCCATATTGCTCGTCAATGGCTTTTTGGTAATTTACGGGATTAGTGGTTTGTTCAGTAGTAGGATACTTCCACCTTTTTGGATAAACGTTTTTAGCATCCGGGTTCATAGACGTATTGGGATCTAAGGGAAACACCGGATAGCCGGTACGTAAAAACTGGTAGTAGCTTCCGCCACCGTTGCCTTGGAAAAAGTCAATGAGCCAGCGCTGCATCCATATTTGACGAAGCCTGTCGGTTTTACTGCCTCCCACGGAGTAAGCCGCCGCGCCTGTAAAGTAAGTATCAATATAAGCTTGCGTGATAGGCATTCCGTGAAAACCCGATGCTGCCGATGGTAAATTCATATAATATTCCAACTGTGATTTTATCCCTTTTTCGTAGTAATCTTTCGCGTTACCTGTAATCCACCCCTCTTCTACCGCTTCGGCTAAGATAAAACATTGTTCCGAATAAGTAAATATTAACATCGGATCGCCGGCTTTCACTTCCGTATAACGCTTGTTAAGCAGCGAATATTTTTCGTTTTCATTATTGATAGCCAGCTTTTCCGCCACCAATTCGGTAGGAGCTCCCTCATAGGCTGCAAAGTCAGACTCCGTTTTTCCCGCTTTAATTAGAGATTGGGCAGGTTCTGCAAAATAAAACAACCGGCGGTCATTCAAATTTTTAAGCGCATCCACGGTTAATTTTGAAACACCCACATATACGCGTATATTTTCGCCATTCCAAAACGGATGATTTGAATTGGGGTTGGTGGTGTATTTGAGAGAGAAGTTGTCCTCGTTACTTTCCATCAGTTTATTGGCAGTTACAATCTGCGCAAAACGGGCTTTTTGTTCCGCCGTAGCTTTTTTACTGATTGTTTGAATCACTTTTAGCTGCATCACGTTACAGAGTTTAAGCCACTTAGTAACATCGCCGCCAAACATTATGTCTCCATCAAAGTTTTTACCTTTTGAAAAGTACTCTTCTGCTGACTTTAAATCGGCTAAAATTTGTACAAAAACATCGGCTTGTTTATCATATTTAGGTTGTCTGATACCTTCTTCGGCTTTTCCTGCTTCGGAATAAGGGATATCGCCCATATCCAATGTCATTGAAAATCCATAATACGCTTTTAGAAATAGCGCCAGCCCTTGATAAGAAGACTCAAACTGAGTTCCTTTAGAAAATTCCACCATTCGTTTTAAGCTGGTTAAATTACCAAAACCACCAAAACCGCCGTAGGGCCAATAAGAGTAATAGTATTGATACGGATTGGGGTTGGTTAGTAAAACGGCAATGTGCTTATTCCATAAATTTCCTGTGGAAAAATCCGTAGGATTAGGATTCCAAAATCGATACGTTCCTTTAAGCACATCGGTAGCCAGCATACCGGAGGTAACTTTTGTTACCGAGTTAGGATTTGTATTAAGGTCATCAAAATTGCCGCACGAGCTGAAAATAGCAAGAAGCAGTATAGTTGAAATATAAATTATCTTTTTCATAAATTTATTCCTTAAAATGTTAATTTAATGTTGAAACCAAGATATCTTACCGCGGGGTCTGCAAAGTCTTCTACTCCACCGTCTGGGTCAGAGTATTTGAAATCTTTTGCCCATAGCAGCACATTCTGCCCTATAAAACTTATTGAAGCCGATTTTACAACATTGTATAAAAATCTTGTAGGGATAGTGTATGTTAAAGAAACCTCACGCAGCTTAAAGAATGTTTTAGCGTACGTATCCGCCGGACTTCCGTTACCGCCCCAAGCGCTACTGTTATGTAAGTCAATCACGTATTGTTTATAACTGATGTAAGTATCGTTTGGGGAATACGTGCGGGTATCGCTTGTAATGTTTCCATCTTTATCATAGGTAACACTGCCTGACGCCACTTTTACGCCGTCAACTAAATAATGTCCGTTTGCGGGATCTGCCACATCCTGAGCACGTTCAGGCGTTAATGAATTGGGGTGTGAACCGGATTGCCACATATAACTTTCGGTTCTGGCGTTGGTTAATCCTCCTACTACCCCGTCCATAGACACAAATAAACTCCAGTTTTTATAACGTAACGTTGTGTTTAATCCCCAAAGCCAATCCGGATCATAATAACCAAAGACAGAATTATACTGGCTATATTGAAGTCGCCCATTATTGACGATGTATTGACCCGTAGCCGGTACTTTCAGAATATCCTTACTTATAAAAGCATCTACTCTCTCGCCTACTGCTATCCAAGGCGCTTTTTGAGAAAAATCCGGATCTAAGCGGGTAAAATAACGGGCAAATTTTGACCAGTTAAAGGTTACATCCCACTGCCAATCTTTTTCTTTTATAGGCGCGGCGTTAAGCGTAAATTCTAACCCTCTTCGGGAAATACTTTCTTTGGTATTAGTAAATACGCCGCTGTAACCGGTTGAGGGTGAAATAGGACCTGTGATTATGCCATCATACATATTTTTATCATAATAAGTAAAATCTACCGATAATCTGTTTTTTAATAAAACTGCCAAAAAACCGGTTTCCCAAGTTTTTGAGCCCGAAGGCGTTATTATGCTTGGATATAAGCTGGATGGTGCCGAAGCGCCATTAGCATCCCCCCATGTACCACTATTAACCGTATAAGTCGGATTTATAGAGTATTCAGGCGCCATATCTTTGGATTGTGTCCATGAAAGTCTTACCTTAAATAAGTCCAACCAGTTTTTAGTATCAGGAAATAATTCAGATACTACAAAACTTGCGGATGCTGAAGGATAAAAATAGGAACGCTGTTCTGCCGATAAAGTAGAAGACCAGTCATTACGTCCGGTTAAGTCCAAGTAAATTAGCCTATCCCAAGAAAAAGCGACACGTCCATACAATGAATTAACCTGTCTTCTTAACATGCTTTGTCCAATGGAAGGTTTATCTACCGAAGCTTTCAATGAGAAAAATCCCGGTATGGATAATCCACCTACCGTCTGCCCAAATATATTTTCATCTTTCTTGTAAGATATAGCGCTACCCAACAGATATTCTACTCCTAGCTTATCAAAAGTCTTTTCACCATTCACTATAAAATCTGTATTTAAACTGAAACCTTGTGTTTGTCCGGTATTATAAGCGCCTTTCCACGCGCCGTTCCAAGGCCATTGATTTCCGGGAAATGATGTATTGCCCATAGAAGTGTATGATCCCCAAGACACTCTCTGCTTACCTTGATCCGTATAAAAATCAAGTCCGGCGCGCACAGTAACTTTTAGCCAATCCACGATTTGGTAACCGGCTGTAACATCGGCATTAAAAATATCTCGCGTTGATTCGTTGGTTCTTTCATAACGATCAAAATAAGGATTATTTGAACCCCAACGATAAGTAAAATTTTGTACTTCGTCTTTTTTCAACCAATAATTGTTTTTATAATCCAAAATATTGTAATCGGCTGCCGACCAAATTAACAATGAATACATCGGGTCATAAGATGTATATCCGTTTGAGCCCAAGTTAGGAACATTTTTTTTAGAATAAGCCAAATTAGAGGTTAATTTAAATCTATCCGTATTTATATCCGCGCCAATAGTATAAGAATATTTATCTAACTTGGAATTAGGATACTGTCCTTTATTCTCAATCCAGTTAAGTGAACTTCTTATAGCCGCGTTATTGGATTTATATGCCACGCTTACACTGTTATTTGTTACATAACCATTTTCTAAAAAGTTCTTAAAGTTATCTTTTCCGATAGGTAAATATTCATAATTACGAAAGTCCATTAAAAACGGATCCCACTGTTCACGGACAGTTCCGTCCATTAAAGTTCCCCAAGAAGAATCCGAGTATTTATCATAGGTATTATTCGCCCCACGTCCGTACATTGATTGCTTTTTGGGAATTGCCAAATAGCCTGCCGTAAACATTGTTGTGGAATTTAGGTTTACATCTAAACCAATTTTATTAGTACTCCCATTCTTAGTAATAATTAATATGGCCCCACCCGCACCCTTGTAACCATACAGCGCGGAAGCTGTAGCGCCTTTCAGGACATTGATTGATTCTATATCACCGGAAGGTATATCGCTTATATTCTTATTGGAATAAACCACACCGTCAATAACCATTAAAGGGTTTTCGCCGCGTATGGTTATATTTGGAACACTTGCAAAGTCGGGTGAATTTTTCACTAATAAACCGGAAATTTTACCAGTAAGCGAGGTAGCCACATCCACACCCAGTACTTTTTGAAGATTTTCTCCCTTCACTGTTTGTACCGAATAACCAAGAGCTTTTTGTTCACGTTTAATACCTAACGCCGTTACCACAACTTCCTGTACAAGTTTGGCATCTTCTTCTAAGACTATATTGTATGTAGAAGACGCGCCTACTAAAATATCTTTTGACTGCATACCAACGTATGAGAACAACAAAACGTCTCCCGGCAACGCCACAAGAGAATAATTACCATTAACATTGGTCAAGGTACCGGTTGAAGTGCCTTTAATCTTTACGCTTACTCCCGTAATAGGAGTACCCATTTCATCAGTAACTTTACCGCTAACTGATTTTTGCTGAGCCAAAACAGAAATACTCAAGAGCATCAAAAGCAGGAAGGTAATGCCCTTTTGCCATCTTCTGAGAAAAGAGGGCTTACGAAAAGAAAGAATCAAATTGTTCATAAGCATTGAGTTTAAGAAATTGAATGTATAAAAATATTTAGTTTTTTTATCATAAAATAAAGGGTAACGCAAATGTAGTCATTGATTTATACTCTTCAAAATAAAATGATTCACAATAACTCATCCTTTATCTAAAAAACACTCAACAAAAACACAACATTAACAATTATATATTGCTGATAATAAGCTATTTTAATAAATTTATGTTTTATAACATACTTCATCATACTATTCAATATAAAAAAAATGATTAAAATTGGAGTGATTTATAGTGATGTATTCTTTGATGGATACTATATTAAAGATTTTTAAACTTTTAAAAACATCATGATAAAAAATTTTACAAATAAATCTATATTGCTGTTATATTTGGGGAGTATATTTTTAGTAGAAAGTATATATGCTCAATATCCTATAGTAAGAAATTTCACCCGTAAAACTTCTAACTCCGGTTCACAAAGTTGGAGTATTATTCAAGATAAAAAAGATTGGCTCTATTTTGCCAATAATAATGGCTTACTGGAATTTGATGGCAATGAATGGGCAATTTATCCTATCAGTAATATCACAAATGTACGTTCATTGTATTATGATAAAGAAAACGAAAAAATATATGCGGGCGCTTTTAATGAATTCGGGTACTTTAAAAGAGATAAGTACGGCAAAATGTTCTATACTTCCTTGATTACTAAACTAAATAAAAGAAACAGAAATTTTAATGAGATATGGAACATAGAAAAACAAGGAAACACTATATATTTTCAAAGTGATCACTTTATTTTTCGTTATGAAAATGAGAGAATCATCTCTTCATCCATCAAATACAGAATAAGTAAAATAGCTACCATAAATAATTTACTTTTTTTAGCCACTGAAAAAAATGGTGTTTTTATTTTTAATGAGGACATGTTAATGCCTTTGCCTAATAATGAACTATTGAAGAACAAAAAGATATGCGCTATCCTACCTTATAAAAACCAAATCCTTTTTTTAACGGAATTGGACGGCATTTTTTTATTTGACTTACAACAAGTTAAAAAAATGAATACGGATATCAATACATTTATTGAGCATAATCAAGTATTCTGCGGGGCTATCCGAAACAATATTCTTGCCATTGGAACAGTACAAAAAGGATTGATAATAAAAGATTTAGAAAAAAACACGCATACATTCTCAAACATACATACAGGCTTACAAAATAACACCGTACTAAGTGTAACTTTTGACAGATTAGGAAATCTTTGGTTAGGTTTAGATAAAGGAATAGATTATCTATGCTATAACTCGGCTGTGCATGACGTATTTGGTAATAATAATTCTTATGGAACCGGATACGCGTCTTTATTGAAAGAAAATAAACTCTATTTAGGTACCAATCAGGGACTTTACACCGTAAAACACCCCTTATCAAACAATGAAAACGGACAGCAAATAAAGCCGGTAAACAATATTCAAGGACAAATATGGAACTTATACGCTGTGGATAATACGCTATTTTGTGGCGCTGACCGTGGCGCATACCTTATAAATAATGAGAACGCGGAAAAAATAGAGCCCGCTTTCGGCACGTGGGGATTTAGGATTTTTCCTTCCAAACCCGATTACCTTATAGCATCGTCATACAATGGTTTTTTTATTATGAAAAAAATTCAGGGTAAGTGGACTTTTCTGCATCATGTATCCGGATTTAAAGAGTATAGTTTTTATTTTGAAGTAGATGATGCATCCCGCGTTTGGTTAAGTCATTGGCAGCAAGGCGTATTCCGTTTAACGTTGAATGAGTCAATGGATAGTGTAGTTAAAACGGAGTTATTTGACACCACGAAAGGATTATCTTCTAATTTTAACAATAGAGTATTCAAAATTAATAATCAGATAGTTATTTCAGGTGAAAACGGATTTTACACGTATGATAATGAAAAAAAGCAAATGCTTAAATCTGTATTTTTTGAAAAACTTTTCGGCACAGCCAATTATAGTGTAGCGCTTTACAAAACCATAAATGGCGATATATGGAACATATCCAACCCTCAAATAATCCGTGCACAATATCAATTTCCTGATAAATACCAGGTACAATCAAGCGGTTTTACCCTGCTGCAAGGGAAACTTATTCCGGGATTTGAGCACATCAATAGTTTGGATTCAAATAAAGTAATCATAGGAACCGAGGATGGATTTTCCATCATTAATTTTAATCGTCCACAGTTAAATAATGACACATCATTTAGTGTTATGGTGAAAAAAGTTTTCTTAACTGAGAAAAAAGACTCCTTAGTAAATGGTGTTGTAAATCCCAAGGAAGCCCCCCCCCCTAAGTTCAAAGCTACGCAAAACTCGCTCCGGTTCGAGTTTAGCGCTACCGAATATAGGAAAGAGGACGCTATTAAGTATAGCTATAAATTGGAAGGATTTGATCAACACTGGTCTGAGTTTTCACCAGCAAGAACCAAAGAATATACCAATCTTAAAAAAGGAACCTACATTTTTAGGGTAAAAGCCAAAAATTCATACAATCTCTTAACTGCTGAAACAGAATACACTTTTATCATTTTACCAGCTTGGTATGAGAGTTTTTGGGCTAAAATAGCATATTTTTTATTAATTTTCATTGGATTATATTGGATCGTAAGATATACAGAAAAAAAATCGGAAAAAAAAGTTACCGGAATGAAAGAAATGAAAGAGCAAGAAATGAAAGAGCAAGAAAAACGTTTTTTGTTGGAAGCCAAAGAAAAAGAGAAAGAAATTATATATCTTAGAAATCAAAAATTACAATACGAACTTCGACATAAATCACAGGATTTAGCTACTTCTACTATGAATCTGATACGTAAAAACGAAATTTTATTGGAAATAAATAAAGACTTGGAGAAAATAACCACCGATGTACAGACCAAAAAAGAACAAGATAAAACAATTGAGCGTTTACAAAAATTACAAGTCGACATCAAAAAAAACATTCAGCATGATAATAGTTGGAAAAAATTTCAAGAAAACTTTGATTTAGTGTATGAAAACTACCTGAAAAGGCTTGCAGAACAGTACCCCACCCTCACAGTCAGCGATAAAAAACTTTGTGCCTACTTAAAAATGGATTTGAGTTCAAAAGAAATAGCGCCATTGCTGAATATGTCTTACCGAAGTGTGGAAATGAGCCGTTATCGGCTGCGTAAGAAACTCAATTTGTCAAGAGATTCAAATTTAACCGATTTTTTACAGAAGTTTTGAAGAAACTTGAAGAGATATTATTTAAAAACAAATAGCCATTTTTTGAACAAATCAAAAAATGGCTATTTGTTTAGATTTCAAAACGGATTTACTTTCCTTGCTCTTTCGCCCAGCTATCTTTCAGTGACACCGTGCGGTTAAACACCAATTTTTCGGGTGTGGAATCATAATCCACGTTAAAATATCCGATACGCTGAAATTGGAAGTGATCAAGTGGCTTGGCTTCTTTTAAGAATGCTTCTACACGGGCATTTGTAATCACTTTCAACGAATCCGGATTGAGCAGTTCGCGGAAATCACGCTCATCGCCCGCAGGGTCTTCTACACTGAAAAGACGGTCGTAAAGACGTACTTCGGCAGGTAGACTGTGTTCTGCTGATACCCAATGCAACGTGCCTTTCACTTTCCTGTTTGAATCCGGCATCCCGCTTTTTGTCATCGGGTCGTATTCGCAATAAATTTCCTCGATGTTGCCGTCCGCGTCTTTTTTTGCACCGGTACATTTTACAATATATGCCGATTTCAGTCGCACCTCTTGTCCGGGCGTCATTCGAAAGAATTTTTTCGGCGCGTCTTCCATAAAATCTTCCCGTTCAATGTACAATTCGCGGCTAAAAGCAATTTCATGAACACCCGAGTTTTCGTCTTCGGGGTTATTTATTGCTTCCATCATTTCCAACTGATTTTCAGGATAATTGGTAACGATAAGTTTTACCGGATTAATGACGGCGCTTACGCGTGTAGCGGTTTTATTGAGTACTTCGCGTGCCGAGTGTTCCAATAATCCTACATCAATGGTGCCTTCAAACTTGGTGTAACCAATTTTATCTATGAAATTATGAATACTTTCAGGTGAATAGCCGCGGCGGCGTAATCCGCATAATGTAGGCATACGGGGATCGTCCCAGCCACGTACCAGTCCTTCTTGCACAAGTTGAAGCATTTTACGCTTGCTCATCACAGTGTAAGTGATATTCAGGCGGTTAAATTCAATTTGTTTAGGGCGATAATCCGTATCTTGAAATTGATTTATAAACCAGTCGTACAGCGGACGATGCACCACAAATTCCAGCGTGCAAATAGAATGCGTAACACCCTCGAAATAGTCGGACTGTCCGTGCGCGTAATCGTACATCGGATAGGCTTTCCATGTATAGCCTGTGCGGTGGTGCGGGTGCGAAGTGATGACGCGGTACATAATAGGGTCGCGGAAGTGCATATTGGGCGATGCCATATCTATCTTGGCACGCAGCACCATCGCGCCTTCGGACACTTCTCCCGTATTCATTTTTTCAAACAGCGCCAAACTTTCCTCTATTGGGCGATTACGATAAGGGCTTTCTGTCCCTGCTGTGGTGGGCGTACCTTTTTGGCGTGCAATTTCTTCCGCAGATTGTTCATCTACATACGCTTTACCGTCTTTTATCAGTTTTAAGGCTAAATCCCACAACTGCCGGAAATAATCGGACGCGTAGTACACGTTTTCCCACTTATAACCGAGCCATTGAATATCTTCCATAATGGAATCCACGTACTCCACATCCTCTTTTACAGGATTGGTATCATCAAAACGCAGGTTGCATATTCCATTATAATCTTTGGCAATGCCAAAATCCATACAAATGGCTTTGGCGTGTCCGATATGTAGATAACCGTTCGGTTCAGGCGGGAAACGGGTTTGAATACGTCCGTCGTTTTTGCCTTCTGCCAAGTCTTTTTCTACAATGGCTTCTATAAAGTTTAAGTTTTTTTCCATTTAAATTAATTTTATCCTGTAAATCACCTTTTCTATAAATATCTCACATATTCCTAATACAGCATTTCATAGGGATAGAATGCGGCTTAAAAAATTCCCTGTTCTTCCTGACTACATTTATTAAATCTCAGAAGAATATTTTCGGGCTGTTCGTTTTGATTTTAAATTCTTTTATCTGCTTTGAGGTAATGGATTTATACCCACCCGATAAATCTTTTCCTGTTAATCTTATATATTTATAAAACTCCTCAGAAGAAAGCATATTTTCAATCATTTCCCAATTAGAATAGGGTTTGTTTTTAATGATAAAAATACCTGAATACATCATTACATCGTCAGGAAGCTTGTAATATTCGATTTTTCCGTTTACCAATGTGCTTAATACAATCTTCTCATTATGAATGGATTGCACCCCCTGACTTCTCCCAAACTCATACCATAATGCCCTCTTATCTATGGCTCGGCTCTCCAACTCATTTTTATTCTTCAACAAGTAATTATATGCGTTCGGATAATTTTTTTTAAATTTTTCTTCGGCTATTACTTTATATTTTTTATTCTCTAATTCATAAGGAAATAGTATTTTCTCATTTTCGTCAATATTACCTTTGAATTTTGAACCTTTCACCACTTTTTTCAGAATATCTTTTTCTACTAAGCTACCATTAAAATATACTAAATCCTCATTATAGTTTTGGCATTTACCCACAAATATTTTGTCTCTCAGGGTGGCAAATCCGTACTGGACATCAAAAAAATCTTTTATAGTAGAATTCTTACCTTTTTCTAAATCAGCTAAAAAAAATTCATTTTCGGTATTCGTAAAAGACCAATCTTTCTTATTCAAACTGTCAAAACGTACTTTATTTACAAATTCTATTTTATTATTAATTAGTTCTTTGTATTCAAAAAAATTATCAGAATAGTTTTTGTGTATAATTGTGATGGCAGTGTAAGTTGAAAAACCGTTAAATAATTTATTCGCTTTGAAATCAATTAACGTTTTTATTCTCTTCTCTTTTTTAAGATAGTCACGAAACAAACCGTATGAAGAGTTATGTAAATAACTATTAGGGGTAATATAGCCTAAACAACCATTAGATTTTAACATCTTAATGCCCATTTCAAAAAAAGAAAGGTATATGTCAATAGTACCTTCTGAAAACAAGAAGTCTTGCTTTAACGTTTCTCTGGTATTTAAATCAAGATTGTGGATTCTAATATATGGCGGATTTCCTACTACAAAATCAAAATAATTTAAATAGTTTCTATAAAAATCTAAGGTGCTTTGGTTGTATATTTTCCAATTAATATTTTTTTGAATGTCAAGATTTTCTTTTACTAAATCATTCAGAATTTGGATAGATTTCTTATGTTCTATAGGGTCAATTTCTACGGCGTAAACATATTTTTCTAATCGTTCTATAATTTCTCTTGTTTCTATATCATTATCTAAACAAGCACTGATATATCTTTTTACTATTTCTACTAAAAACGCGCCATTCCCACTTGCCGGTTCTAAAATATATTTATTTAAAATAGCAGCGCCATTATAACCTACTAAATTTAATATTTCATCCACAATCCACTTGGGCGTAAATACCTGTCCTAATGTTTTATGCTTAGACATTTTAACTATAAACAGTAAAAATTCAAAGAAAAAAATCTTAAATATTGTTTTGACAACTACATTTTAAGATATATTGGTCGCGAGATGACATTTTACCAAGCCAAAATTCATCGAAAACTATTTTTCTTTTACTTTCACCTTAGCCGTAATCCTTATCGTGGGAAACAAAGGGCGATAAGGTTTGGGGCTTTAATCAAAATACCCTTTCATAATACCACGAGGCGAGTTTTTGATAAATAATAGAATTTCATCTCTTTCTTTGGTAGCGGGAAGTTCTGCCTGTACGCGTTCAATGGCGTGAGTGGTGTTTAATCCCGATTGATAGATGTAACGATAAACATCCTGAATATCACGTATTTGTTCATTCGTAAATCCACGACGACGAAGTCCGATAGAGTTAATACCTGCGTAAGAAATAGGGTCTCGTCCCGCAGTAACAAACGGAGGCACATCTTTAGTTACGCGCGAACCCCCTTGGACCATGACGTGAGCGCCAATATGCGAAAACTGGTGTACCAGCACCGCGCCGCTCAAGATAGCGAAATCTTCCACTACCACTTCGCCCGCCAACTGGGTGGCATTGCTCATAATCACATTGTTACCCACCACGCAATCGTGTGCCACATGGCAATATGCCATCAGCAGGCAGTTATTGCCCACCACTGTTTTTCCTTTGGTAGCGGTGCCGCGGTTGATGGTTACGTACTCGCGGATGGTGGTATTGTCGCCGATAATGGCGAGTGTGTCTTCGCCTTTGTATTTCAAGTCTTGTGGTATGGCGCCTATTACCGCGCCGGGAAAAATGGTGCAGTTTTTACCGATGCGCACGCCTTCCATAATGGTTACATTGGAACCGATGCGCGTTCCTTCGCCTATAACTACGTTTTTATCAATGGTTACAAACGGTTCTATCACTACCGTAGGCGCTATTTTCGCGTCCGGATGAATGTATGCTAATGGTTGTTTCATATTAAATAAGCCCCCTTACCCCCTAATGGGGGAATTAAGAGCATTAATTATTTTAAAATGTTTATTTTAAAAATGATATAGTGTTAAACAAACAAAAAAAGAAAATGTCGTTTTATTAAAATATTATTACCGCATTTAGGCTAAGTAGAAAAGTCCCCCTATACGGGGGATTTAGGAGGCAATTATTTGTTCTTAGTAACTTGTGCCATAAATTCGGCTTCGGCAACGATTACACCGCCGACAAAGGCTAATCCGCGCATAGTGGCAATGCCTCTACGTACTTCATCAATGAGTGAAAGATGGAAAATAACCGTATCGCCCGGTACCACTTTTTGGCGGAATTTCACATTATCTATTTTTATAAAGTACGTGGAATATTTTTCCGGTTCATCTATGGTATGCAATACCAACAAACCGCCTGTTTGCGCCATTGCCTCTACCAAAAGAACTCCGGGAAAAACAGGTTCTTCGGGAAAATGCCCCATAAAAAGCGTTTCGTTTACCGTAATGTTTTTTACGCCTACAATGTGCGTTTTTCCAATTTCGATAACCTTATCCACCATCAGGAAGGGCCAGCGGTGCGGGAGCTTCTTCCGAATGGCGACAGTATCCATAACGGGGGCAATGCTATCATCGTACACCGGCGCTTGCAGTTCTTGTTTTTTAATTTCTTTCCGAAGCATTTTTGCCATTCCGGTATTTACTTTGTGTCCCGGATAGTGAGCAATAACGCGTCCTTGAATTTTTTTTCCAATCAATGCCAAATCACCGATAACGTCGAGCAATTTGTGGCGTGCCGGCTCATTATTGAACTTCAAATCGCCACTTAAATAACCGAGATTTTCCGCCGATCGATGTGGTTGGCTCATCATATCCGCGAGTTTATCCAATTCGGCTTGCGGCATTTTTTCATCGTAAATCACAATGGCGTTGCTCAGCTCGCCGCCTTGTATTAAATTTTGCTGAAAAAGCGGCAGAATTTCGCGTACAAACACAAAAGTACGACAGGCTGAGATTTCTGTACCAAAATCTTCTAAATTTTCTAAAGTAGCTGATTGATTGGATAATACGGGCGAATTATAATCTACGTGTACATCCACGCTAAAATTATCATCGGGTAAAAGAATAATTTTGGATTTAGAACCCGGTACGGAAAATTCTATTTTTTTGCGTACCACATACACTTCTTGTTCAGCGTTTTGCTCTTCTATTCCTGCCTTTGTAATAGCGTTATAAAAGTACGTAGAACTTCCGTCCAAAATGGGAAATTCCGGCGCGTTTACTTCAATGGCACAGTTGTCCACCCCGCAAGCGTAAAGAGCCGCCATAGCGTGTTCGATGGTGGAAATCTGAAAATCGCCACGTTTAAGCACGGTACCTCGCGTGGTTTCGGTTACGTAATCCGCCAATGCCTGTATCTCGGGCGTGTCCGGCAAATCTACTCTTTTAATTTTTATACCGGAATTTACAGGCGCAGGCAGAAAACGGATGTGTATGTCCAAGCCCGTGTGTAGCCCTTTACCGGATAATTCGAATGAGTTTTTTAGTGTTTTTTGTAAAGCCATCTTTATTTAGTTTATAGTTTGTAGCTTATAGTTTGCAATCTCACAAATTAAAATGCTCACTATCAACCTATTAACCTTTTTTTATTTAACAATTTGCCGATTTGCCAATAAGCTAATTTGCTAATTAACTAATTTACCAATTTACCAATTAACTAATTTTCTAATTTACTAATTAACATTTCCACCTGCTTTTGCAGTTCATAAACGGTTTTTTGCAAATCAGGCAAGTTTTTATACACCACCGAAGCGCGGCGGAAAGTACCTACCGGGACTGCGGGATAGCCTTGCATAATGCTGTTGGGCTCTTTGATGGAATTGGGGACGCCTGTTTGCGCGCCAAAAATGCAGCCGTCAGCTATATCCAGGTGTCCGGCTATACCTACCTGTCCGGCAAGAACGCACTGCTTGCCTACTTTGGACGAGCCTGCCACGCCGCTTTGAGCCGCTACCACAGTATTTATGTCTATCTCTACATTGTGGGCTATTTGTACCAAATTGTCTAACTTTACACCTTTACGAATAATAGTACTTCCAAGTGTAGCGCGGTCAATGGTGGTGTTAGCGCCTATTTCCACATTATCTTCAATTACCACGTTGCCTATTTGCGGGATTTTTTTGTAGGAACCGTCCTCGGTTGGCGCGAATCCAAATCCGTCGGCGCCCACCACCACACCGGCGTGGATGATGCATTGATTGCCTATTACGCAGTCTTTTTCTATCACGGCGCCGGGATGTATTGTACAGTTTTCCCCTATTTTCACATTATCGCCTACATAAGCATTGGCATCAATGGATGTATAATTGCCTATTTCCACGTTCTCGCCTACATACACAAAAGGCGCGATGTACACGTTTTGACCTATCTGCGCCTTTTCTGACACGTATGCTAAGTGCGATACGCCGTTTTTTTTCGGTTTATATTGTTCCACCAAATAAAGCAGTTTAGCTAATGCTTCATAAGAATTTTCTACCTTAATAAGCGTGGCTCTTACTTCTTTTTCCGGGACAAAATCTTTATTTACCAAAATAATACTTGCCTCGCTATCATACAGATACTGATTATATTTCGGGTTGGAAAGAAAACTTAATGTTCCGGCTTTGCCTTCTTCTATTTTAGAGAAAGTACTTACTTTTACATCAGGATTGCCTTGTATTTCCCCTTGCAGGTACTCGGCAATTTGTTTGGCGGAAAATTCCATAGGTAATTATTTTTTAGCCTGCAAAAATACGAAAGAATTTTGAATTTTTATAATTAGAGAGTTGTATTTGTTGATATTATTATCGAAAACGTGTGAAATGACAAGCTATTTTCACATCTTATAATAGCATAAATAATGTTTCTCTACTTTCTTAGTAAGTACTTGTATATTAAGCATATCCGACGCTTCTGAGACATCCTTTATAGTTCCGTTTTTTTGCAAAATATTAATACTGTCGTCTCTTGAATTATACGTATCGGTAGAAACAATTTCTTCGCCTATAAAAAAGCCGGCTTCATGCTCTGAAATGCCTAAATTAAGGTAATATTCTTCCATTAATTTCGCACATCTTTCTTTGGCGGATCCACTATTAGATAAAACTTCCACCTTAAAAAGTTTGCGATTTATAAAATTACGACAAAGTGTAGAAAGCACAAAATCAGCGTGTTGTGCCCATATTTTTACAGTGGTAAAAATATCGTTATCGTCCAGTAAAGCGAAGTTTTCCAACGCCTGAGAGGAGTTTTCAAAATCCGTTTTTGAAATGTTATTGTACAAAAAATAACGCAACGCTTCGGGCGCGAAGAGTTCCACGCCTGCCAACGCAAGTTCTTTGGCGCGCCGCAGGATATTATTCAGCATTTTTTCAGCTGCCACGGATGTTTTATGCAGATATACCTGCCAATACATCAGGCGGCGAGCCACCAGAAATTTTTCTATGGAATAAATGCCTTTGGCTTCTACCACGAGTTTTCCATCGTGAATGTTGAGCATTTTAATAATGCGCGACGCGCCGATAATGCCTTCGCTCACACCGCAAAAAAAACTGTCGCGGCTCAGATAATCGAGCCTGTCCATGTCCAACTGCCCTGAAACGAGCTGATGTAGGTAATGCTTCGCGTATTGATTGGTGAAAATTTGAATGGCTAAATCCAACTTGCCGTTCATTTCACGGTTCATTTTCCGCATCATCATCAATGAAATTTCCTCGTGATGAATATCGTTTACCAACGTATTTTCCAACGTGTGCGAAAAAGGTCCGTGCCCTATGTCATGCAGCAAAATAGCGGCTTTGGCAGCATTTTCTTCGTCGGGTGTGATTTCCTCGCCCACCAACCGCAATTGCTGTATGGCTTCGCCCATCAGGTGCATGGCGCCCAACGAATGTAGCAGACGCGTATGCTGCGCGCCCGGGTACACGAAAGACGATAACCCCAATTGTTTAATACGATTTAACCGCTGAAGATAAGGATGCTGTATCAGTTCATACAAAAAATCATTGGGTATGCTGATAAATCCGAAAACAGGGTCGTTGATTATTTTACGTTTCATTATTTTAGTAAACAAGGACTTAGTGAACGAGTAAAGAGGGGAATGTCTTAACTTTGACAAAGTTCAAAACTTTGTCAAAGTTTATAGAATTGTTGGATGAGTGGTTGAGTGGTTAATTGCCTACCTGCCGGCGAGGCATGCAATTAACTACTAACCAATACCACCATTTAACTATTCTACCAATTAACTAATTTCACCAATTAACCACTCAACTAACTTTCCAAAATATCCACCAACCATTTCCAACTTTTTTGGGTGGAAGATATGCTGAGTTTTTCATCGGGCGAGTGTACGCCTTTCATTTGCGGACCAATGGAAATCATGTCCAGATAAGGATATTTTTTCAGGAACAAACCGCATTCCAATCCGGCGTGAATAGCGCGTATCTTAGCTTTTTCGCCAAATAGTTTTTCATAACTTTTTTCGGCTGTTTTTAGCGCTTGCGAATTCAGATTAGGTTTCCAGCCCGGATAACCATCGCCGTGTGTTACTTCCGCTTTCATCAGGCGGAATACGGATTCCACCTGACGCATAATGTCGTATTTAGCGCTCTCTACTGAGCTGCGCTGGCTGGTTACTATCTGAATTTTGTTTTTGTCTTTCATTTTTATCGATGCCAAATTGGTAGAAGTTTCCACCAAACCGGGCATATCCGCGCTCATGGCTTTCACGCCGTGCGGACACGCGTAAACACCGTTCAGAATCTTTTCGGTACTCTTACGCGTCATCGTCTGTTTGGGGATTTCTTCCGTATGCAGTTCAAAACGCATTGCGGTTTCCACTTCGGCATATTCGCCTTCTAACTCACTGACAATGTGGTTAAAAATGACGCGCACTTTTTCCTTGTCCTCAAAAGGCACGCAGCAAACGGCGGAAGCTTCGCGCGGAATGGCGTTGTGTAAATTACCGCCGTCAATGGCCGCTAACCGCAAATCGGTGGCGCCGGACATTACCCAAAGAATGCGGTTAAGCAACTTATTAGCGTTGGCAAGCCCTTTGTTAATATCGTCGCCGGAATGCCCGCCTTTCAAACCCGATACTTTTACCGAAAACGCGAAATAATCTTCGGGGGTTTCTTTGGTTTTGTATTTGAAGAAAGCCTTGGTATCAATGCCGCCGGCGCACCCGACGAAAATTTCGCCATCGTCTTCCGAGTCTAAGTTTATCAATGTTTTTCCAGTCAAGAAATTTTCTTCCAGCGCGAAAGCGCCCGTAAGTCCCGTCTCTTCATCGGTAGTAAAGAGGCATTCCAGCGGCGGATGTTTCACTTCGTCCGAGGTAAGCACGGCAAGCATCATCGCCATCCCGATGCCGTTATCCGCCCCCAGCGTGGTACCACGAGCTTTTACCCAGTCGCCATCAATGTACGTTTGGATAGGTTCCGTTTCAAAATCGTGCTGCACATCGCTGTTTTTTTCACATACCATATCCATGTGCGCCTGTAAAATGACGGTTTCTTTACCCTCATATCCTGCCGTAGCGGGTTTGCTGATAAGAATATTGCCCGCTTTATCTTCTTTCAGGGACAAACTGTTTTTTTCGGCAAAATTTCTTAAATAAGCGCGCATTTTATCTTCTTTTTTTGATGGACGCGGTGTTTGCGTAATATCGTAGAAATAATTCCACAATAGGGTTGGTTCTAAGTTTTTCATTTGTTTATAATTTTAGAGCAAAGAACACAGACATTAAGATAACAGACTTTGTTCTTTGATTTTTTATTCATATTTATATTTAAATTCCTCACAATGATTTCTTTGGTTTTGAGGTTTAATTTTAACAGTGATTTTTTTAGGCTGATGAAAAGAAAAAAAATCAAGAATTTTAAAAACATTTGGTTTAAAATTTATATCGAACAAAAAAATTCAAATAGCTATTCTTGCTTCTAAGTTTTTCCATTAATGCCCCCTCGTTATTATAAAGCATTATTTCATCTATATTTTTCAAGGACTGCCCGCCTTTAACGCCCAAATCCAGATTAGATAATATTTCATAATAAGCGCCACCTTGCATCCCAAAGTCAAAACGATTGTCTTTATAAATTTCCGTCACCTTATAACGTCCGGCTTTACTGCTAAAATGAGCGCTTGCTAAGTAAGAAAATTCCGGTCCGAGCGTTAAATAGAGCTTATCTATTATTTTATATTCTAAGGATAAAGGAAGTTGAATATAGTCCAGCTGGGTTTGCATATTAACTGGCTCAGAATTAACTTGAAAAATCATTTTATTCATAGCTCCTTTTCTAATTAATCCCGGCTCTAAAACGATATTAAACTGATTATTTATCTTATATGCTAAATACAGATTCAGATTAAAAGAAGGTATCACGTAGTTTTTAGCCACACCGTAATAAAAAGGGTCAATTTCTTTATCGAGTTGGCTTCCCTTATAAGATGCAAATTTAGTTATGCCCGCGCCAGCTTGTAGCCCAAATTGAAAACGGTTTTGAGCATAAAGTGTATTTCCGGAAATAAAAAAAGTCATTGCTAAAAACAGCAGATTTATTCTTTTCATAGTGGGTTAAAAATGATTTGTTAAGATGCAAATATAAAGAAAAGTATCGAGATAATGTAAAACAGACCTAAAATACATCTTAAAATAAAACTTTTGAACACTTCCATAGTCCTTGCTTTATAATCCATACTCCGTAATTTGCAGTCATTTAATCTCTTGAAATTCTACACCTTTGAACATCTAAACTTTTTTTCGTACCTTTGTACCCGAAAATTCGAGTCTAAAACAATTTTAATGTAATTTTTATGAATGTAGTTACAAAAACCATCACACTCGGTGATGGACGCGAAATTACCATTGAAACCGGAAAATTGGCAAAACAAGCCGATGGTTCAGTAGTAGTAAAAATGGGCAAAACCATGCTCTTGGCTACCGTAGTAGCCGCCAAAGATGCCGTTCCCGGCACAGATTTCATGCCGCTTTCAGTGGATTATAAAGAAAAATTTGCTTCTTTCGGACGTTTTCCCGGTGGATTTATGCGCCGCGAAGGAAAATCATCCGATTACGAAATCCTTGTTTCACGTTTGGTGGACAGAGCTTTACGCCCCCTTTTCCCGGACGATTTCCACGCAGAAACCTTTGTAAACGTAACGCTTATTTCTGCCGATGGCGTAGATATGCCGGACGCACTGGCAGGTTTAGCCGCTTCATCGGCGCTTGCCGTATCTGATATTCCATTTAACGGACCTATTTCCGAAGTACGCGTAGCACGCATCAACGGGCAGTTTGTGGTAAATCCCACGTTTGAACAATTGGAAGATGCCGATATGGATATCATCGTAGCTGCCACGCTTGAAAATATCATGATGGTAGAAGGTGAAATGAAAGAAGTAAGTGAAGATGACCTGCTCAACGCAATGAAAGTAGCTCACGATGCTATCAAAGTACATTGTCAAGCACAATTAGAGTTGATGGAAGCCGTAGGCAAAACCGTAAAACGCGAGTATTGCCACGAAGAAAGCGACGAGGAGCTTAAAAAAGACATCTGGGAAAAAACCTACGATAAAGTATATGCGCTGGCTACCGCCTGCAATGCGGACAAACACTCACGCAGCGATAATTTTGCCGCTGTAAAAGCCGAATACATTGACGCGCTTGACCCCGAAGTTGCCGAAGCTAAAAAAGCCCTTATCGGCGTTTATTATCACGCGGTAGAAAAAGAAGCGATGCGCCGCTCCATCCTTGATGAAGGCAAACGCCTTGACGGCCGTAAAACCACCGAAATCCGCCCTATTTGGAGCGAAGTGGATTACCTGCCGGGGGCACACGGTTCCGCCATTTTCACTCGCGGTGAAACGCAGTCATTAACCACCGTGACGCTGGGCACAAAAATGGATGAAAAAATCATTGACGAAGCCCTCACGCAAGGCAGAGAACGTTTTTTATTGCACTATAATTTCCCGCCTTTTTCTACTGGCGAAGCTCGTCCGCAACGCGCCGTAGGCCGTCGTGAAATTGGTCACGGGAATTTGGCTTTTCGCGCTTTGAAACCGATGATTCCGGAAGATTATCCATACGTGGTACGCGTGGTTTCCGATATTTTGGAATCAAACGGCTCATCATCTATGGCTACCGTTTGTGCCGGAACATTGGCGCTGATGGACGCGGGAGTAACCATCAAAAAACCGGTTTCCGGCATTGCCATGGGATTAATTTCTGAAAATAAAGGAAAAAACTTTGCGGTTCTTTCTGATATTTTGGGCGATGAAGACCACCTTGGCGATATGGACTTCAAGGTAACCGGCACCAAAGACGGTATCACCGCTACTCAAATGGACATCAAAGTGGACGGACTTTCGTTCGAAATTCTGGAAACCGCGCTACGGCAAGCCAAGGAAGGACGTATGCACATTCTCGGTAAAATCCAAGAAACACTGGCAGAGCCACGCGAAGACCTGAAACCGCACGCGCCCCGAATTGTGGTGATGTTTATCCCGAAAGAATTAATCGGTGCGGTGATAGGACCCGGTGGAAAAATTATTCAAAATATCCAAGCTGAAACGGGCGCTGCCGTTGCCATTGAAGAAATCGGCGAACAAGGTCGCGTAGAAATAGCTTCTTCCAACAAACAATCGTTAGACGCTGCTGTGGCTAAAATCAAAGGCATTGTAGCTATTCCGGAAGTAGGCGAAGTGTACAATTCCAAAGTAAAATCCATTATGCCTTACGGCGCGTTTGTGGAATTTATGCCGGGCAAAGAAGGTTTACTTCACATCTCGGAAATGGATTGGAAACGCATCGAAACCATGGAACAAGCCGGACTGAAAGAAGGCGATATGATTGACGTGAAATTGCTGGACATTGACCAAAAAACAGGCAAATTCAAACTTTCACACAAAGTGCTTACGCCTCGTCCGCCAAAAGAAGAAAAGTAGTTAATTAGTTAATTAGTTAATTAGTTGATTGGGGTTAGTATTCAAACAATCAACTGGTTTTCAAATATATAAACAGGAAAAAAACGCCGCGTTCTTAATGGAATGCGGCGTTTTTATTTTAGCTTTTTATTCTTATATTATTTCAATTCTGTGCTTTGTGTGGCTTGCTGAATCAGTTTATTGGCTTCGGCTTGGGCTTGTTTGAGCAGGTTATCAGACTGCTTTTGCGCTTCTTTCACTAATTGTTCCGACCCTTTTTGAGCCAATGCTTTGGCGATTGGGTTGCTCGCTTTTTCTACCAAGGCATCGCCTTGCTTCTGTGCTTGTTCTACCAATTTATCACCGGCAGCTTTCGCGTCAGCTATTAATTTATCGGCACGCCCTTGGGCTTCTTTCAATGCTTGCTCACGGCGCGCGTTTACTTCATTCACGGCTTTATCTTTGGCTTCATTTACTTGCTTTATCACATCGGCTTTCTTCTCATCTACCAAATCTTGCAGGGTACTCATCAAATCCAGTTCTACTTTCGGTTTAGTGAATGTTCCGCCTATCTTAAAACCTACGTTTTGAAATTTGCCCAGGTTTAATTTGTCCGGAAGACGCACTTTTCCCGTGTAATCAATGGTTTGGTCTAATCCCGTATTTCCGCCTAAATTCATCTGCACATCGCCCAGTTTTATATTGAAAGGCTTTGTATTTACCTTACCGTCTTTTACGCTAAACATCAGCGCGATGTCTTTTAGCGCCATATTGGCTAATTCCGGCATTTTCAAGCTGTTAGCCAATTCAGTAAACGCGGTTACGTTTTTTATGGCAACGGACTTGGTATTTAGCGAACCGCTTCCGAGCACCGAAGCTAAAACAGGCATCATATTATCTTGTAAAAGCGTGTTAATGGATAATTTAGAGTTAAAACGCCCCATCGCCTTATCAAATATCGGCGCGAATTTTTTCAAAGACTCTACTTGCCCGAAAATTTCGGAAAACGATATTTCCGCCAGATTCAAATTAAAATCAACCGACGGTTTTGCCGGGTTGGAAGTGCTGTACATACCGCTCAAAGTCATTTTTCCGCCAAAACCATCGGTACTCATATTGCTTATTTTCAAGTCGCCATCCGCCAATTTCATAGTAGCGGAAGCATTGGTAAAGTTCATTTTATCATACACCAGTTTTTTGAAATTTCCCGCGAGCACCAAGTCCAAGTTTTTCGGCAGTTTTATTACCTTCATTTTGGCGGTGTCTTTTTTCGCGACGCCCTCATCGGCGGACATAAAATCATTGAGATTCATCCTGTTGGAATTCAGCGTAAAATCCCCTTTCAACGTTTTATCCCGAAGCGCGTACCCCATATAGTTTTCCACTTTTCCATTGGCTGAAAGGTCATTGCCGCCTATTTTCACGGCTAAGTCATTCAAATTCAGATAGCGGTTATTAAATTTAAGATTAGCGTTAGTAACGGATACATCCTGCTTCATCTCTTTCATTTTCACCAGCATATTACGCACGTTCATCACGCCGCCAAAGGTGAAACTTTCGTACTGATTTTTTTCTACGTACGACATCCTGCCCGCGGCGTTGACATCCATATCCAGCACGCCGCTCAACTGCATCCCTTTTTCCAGCGGATATACGTCCTTTATCATTCCAAGGTCAATTTTTCCAAACGCTTTTAAAGCGAAAGCGGGGTCAGAAACAGGATTCGTGAGATGCAGGCTGCCGGAAAACGGATTGCCGCCCATATTAAACGAAAACGTAGGCAGGTCCACTACCGTACCGTCTAAACTTCCGCCCGGGTTAGTGATGCGAGCGGCAAAGTTGATTTTTTGTACCGATTTTGGCAGATTAGGATATTGAAACCACGCGTCTTTGACCGTGAGGTTAAAATCAAACGCCGGATAAGTTTCGCCCACCATTTTCCCTTTCAGAAAACCGTTCAAGTCCACTTTACCATCGGCTTTTATTTTATCAAAAGATTTGGCGTAAATAGCCGGAATAAGCGACAGGATAGACTTGAAATCCACGTGTTGCGTATTCAGTTTCAAATCCATATCCATCACACTGTCTGTGGTTTGCACCCAACCGTTTACCGAGAGCGGAATGGCATTTATATTCATCACGTTGTTTGCCAGCGTGTAGCGCTTGGTTTTGAAATCGGCTTTGATGTCTGCCAGCACATCTAATTTTAGCTTGTTGGCATATTTAACGTTTTTGTTCCAAAAATCCAACGAATCAACGGAAGTTTGCGTACTGAGCAACGTACTGTCCGAAGTAAAATCGCCTGAAAGCCGATGGTTGAGGTTTTTGATGCGTAACGCCATATCACTTTGTTCGTCCACAAACACAATGTCCGTTTTCTGGATATTGAAATTCTGTAATTTCAGCTTAAAGTTAGACGCGGTAGTGTCTTTTTGAGCGGTGGTATCCGCTTTCATAATATCCCAGTTGGCGCGACCGTCTTTGAGCAGGCGAGCAAATATGCGGGTATGATTAATTTCCACTTTTTTTACCTCATAACCGGTATCGGAAAACAGGCTTTTAAGGTTTACCACCAAGTTGATGTCTTTTCCGTAAAGCAGCGTGTCTTTACTAAAATCGCCTTTACCAATGATTTCCACGTTTTTTAGACTAATGGACGCGTCCGGAAAATTACGGAACAAACTTACACGCAGCGTTTCAAAATCTACGTGGGCATTTAGCTTTTTGTTTAATTCCGTTTTGGCTATTTCCATGATTTTTCCCTTAAAAGCAAAGGGAAGAATAGCCATAGTCAGCAACACGGCTGCAATAATTGATAGGACGATGATAAGTCCTTTTTTACTTTTTTTTGTTGTCATAATATTTTTAGTTATGAGTTACGAGTTATGAGCAGAAAGCTATTAGGGGTCAGCACAGGCTGTCGCACTTCTCTACCAAAAAATAGGAATTATGGTATTACTAGTATATCTTTCTACCCCTTATTATTCCATATTGACACGATTTAAAAGCTCACTTGCGATAGATAAATCAATTATTTCTCATTTAATTTTTCAACTTTTACAGTTGTCTGCACGAAATTCACTAGTGGCTAATATTTTATTGATAAATTTTAAGGATAGGCTATCGTCCAGTTGTTTTTATCAAGATAATCCATATTTATATCATACACTTTAATATATTTGTTTTTTTGGAACACCTTCTCCCAACCATATTTATTTATAGTATCTATTGGTACAATAAATATTTTAATCTTTTGATTACTTGCCCTACCTATTGAAATTTCCCAATTAGGTACTAAATTATTTACCTTGCCTGTAGAATCAGCCTCAACAGAGCCTATTTCATCATTGAGATTTGGACACTTAAAAATTCCATCATCTGATCTTACCCAATAAATAGAAGTAGAAGAATTGTTTTGTACGCTTATCCTTCTCTTTTCAAGTCTATCCTTTACACACGAAAAGAATATGAAAAAAGATAATAAGAATAAATATTTTTTTTTCATATCTTGCTTTATTATTTTGTAAAATAAAAATCATCAATTAGAGGGAACGTAAAGGAAAATTCTCCCGCTGGCGCAGGTCTCTCCCGAAACATCGGGACTGTGCCAATTATTATCTTTAAGGCTTTATATGGCACGGGGTAAAAACCCGCGCCAGCGGGGGAACACTTTCTAAAGACTAATACTAATAGTATCTGTAATAACTTTTTTATCGTTACATTTTAAAAAAATAGGCGAAATTTTTATGTAACTTGTTTTTGTTTTATCTATGATCTTTGGAATGGTTGTATTAACACTTACTATGATTAGATTATTTTTATCAATAATAAAACGAGAATTAGGGACCTCTTTAACTTTTTGATTTGTTTTTGGTCCAGTGTAAAACTGAATTTTATGAACTTTTATGTCTTCATTTGTTTCTATTCTAAATAAATTCGGGTACACCTCATATTGTCCTTCGCCAAAAAAGTCAAACTTTAGATTTATATTTAATCTTGTGCCACTCAGAAATATTTTTTGTTTAAAGCATTTTATTATCACATTTCCACAATCAGAATTATAAATCAATGTCTCTTTTCCATTTAGTTCTAGTGAAGGCATAGGCATCTCATTCAAGTCCCAAGGTTTCAAACTTCCTTCTTTTATTTTTTTTAGTTCTAATAATGCGGATACTTCAGAAACTTCAATTAAATTGAATTTATTTGATTTTTTTGAAAATGGATTATATTCAATTTTAAAATAATAATTAGTATTGTTGTTAAAGCACTTTTCATTAAAAATAACTTGTTTCCCTATTCGTATTTCGTGGCACCCTCTTGCTACTCTAATTGTGTCATAATGACCATTACGTAGTTCAATTCGTTTAGAATCATCAACAAATAATCTTGCTCGTTTATCTATACACAAGACACTATTTATAAAGTTACTCTCCCTATACACATAGAAAACAGAATAGTCATTCTGAGAATATAAGTTTATAGAGAATACAATCGAAAAGAAAAATACTATAAACAATTTTAGATAAACTAAGTTCGTTTTTGTTTTCATGGTTTTTTCCCTCCTATTAGTATTTCAAATAATTGATAAATATCAAGCCCCCGATGGCGCAGGTCTCTCCCGAAACATCGGGACGAAATATCGGGACTGTGCCAAGTATTAGCTTTATATGGCACGGGGTAAAAACCGCGCCAGCAGGGTTTTCAGCAATCAGTTTTCCGGAATCATCTGATTGATAATTACTGAAAGTTCAAAATATCATTTTTAATTGAATTACCGTAGTCAATAAGTCCAAACTCATCGGGTTAGACTAACCTACCGCAATCAATAAGCCCACAAATATCTTTTTGTATTAACCAGCAATTGCAGGTAAGTCGGCGCAGGTCTCTCCCGAAGCATTGAGATTGCGACTTTACTACTTCGGTTTTCTATAGTTTTTAAATATTGGCACGGGCTACAAATCTGCGCCAGCGGAGGCGTTGAAAATTGTTTTTTGCAGTAAAATGGAACCCTATTTCACTCATCAGATTTTAGGCGATTGCAAATCTATAATTTTAGTTTTAGATAATGAATCATGCCACATTTCATACTCATTACTTAACAAAACAGAAAAAGGTTCAAAAGGGATGAGTCTTGAGATATTTCTAATTATCGTTTTTTTTAACCTTGCTTTTTTATTTATGTTTTCAAATCCTAACACTTTTATCTTTGTAATCTTTTTACCAATAGATTGAATGTTGAATATATCTAAAAGACAAAAATATACAATCAATGCAGAATTCCCCAAAAAGTAAAAAGGGGTTACCGATATATTGGGAATATTACCTAATCCACCATATTGTATACCCTTGAATAATAAATAAAATATAAAACAGACAAAAAAGACAATAATTGAATCAAGATAATAAGCAAAAAATCTTCTAAATATAAAAATCATAATAATAGTTTTTTAGTTATAAAGTTTAATTTATTCTGTATATGAAGTCATCTTGACTTTTTAGCGAATACTATATTTTCGTGTTTTTGAATTCAGAGGTGCCGAATATTTGTAGCAAAAATGCACATTTTTTAGGTGCGACCTCTATTGAAGTCGAATATGTACGGTTAAAATTTGTTGCAAACCTGCCCGACGCAGGTAGGTATTAAATTCCGATAGAATTTTTCTTAAAAATAAAAAGTCAAGATTACTTCTATATTAAGCATTTTCAATCCTCTCGTGTGAATGGATATCTATCCTTGAGTTGAATAAAAGCAATTATTTATAGGTTGCCTAGGTTACCCCACGCTGGCACAAGTCTCTTCCGAAATATCGGGACTATTCCATTAGTACTTTATCTTCCTACTTTTTTCTCCCGCTGGCGCAGGTCTCTCCCGAAACATCGGGACGAAATATCGGGACTGTGCCAAGTATTAACTTTATATGGCACGGGGTAAAAACCCGCGCCACCAGGGGGGCTGCCTTCGCTCCCAAAGCAACGCTTCCATATGCTATCCCCACAGAGGACTTAGCAGCCAATCTAAAAAAATGTTCTTAAGATAATATTAAAACGTTTCTCCCTCAATCTCGTTAACATAATCATCAATTTTTCTTTCTATTACATAAAATGTATACAAATTTACACCACAAAAAGGACAAAAAGAAAACATTTCGCCTTTTATTCCTTTATTAAACCTATCTTTTAACTCTAATGGATGAGTAGGAGCCATATTAAAAAATCGATAAGGGACATCCGAGTTTTTTATGTAATCAACTTTAACTTGATTATCTTCTACATAATATTCAATTTGTATTAGTTGAGCAGGAAATCTAGGAAATTTTATAATCCTAATACAATCTGCTGTATCAGGATGGAGATGTAAAGAAGCAAAATGTGAACAACAATATCTATTTTTTTTCTTCTTCTGAAAGTTCATATGCTATTTTTTATTTGAATAATGGTACAATAATATTTTTTATCATTGGTGAAAATTTATATTCAATTCCAGAAGTTCCATTTATATGTAACTGAGGATTTCGACTTATAGTAAGCAGACCTTAACTTTCCATTTGACTCAAAGTACCCCCGCTGGCAGGTCAGAGACCTGCGCCAAGTATTAGCTTAATATGACACGGGTTACAAACCCGCCAGCGGTGGGGCGCAAGCCTTTTTTCTAACGCCCTTTCAGGGCTTATGTTTGTTTGGTGTGTTTTTTTTCGTAGGGCGTTGCCCTACGCTAATGCTATCGCCCCGTTGGGGCTGACACAGATTATCTTCAACCCTTAATTTGCATTAACAGCTAATTGCTCACATCTTCTCTTTTTTTTTCACAAATTTACAACAAAAATCTTTCCGAAAAAAAACTTTTCTTATCGTATATCTTTTTAGATTATATTTTGTACTTTTGGTAAATTTTGCACTAAAAATTCATAAAAATTCTATTTTACAGATAATCAACAACTAAAAGATTACACTATGCAACGAAAAACCATTGGTATTTATGAAAAACTACCGCTTTTAGAAACTCTCCCTTTAAGTTTTCAGCACTTGGCGGCTATGTTTGGCGCCACTATTTTAGTACCCATTTTGGTAGGCGTGAATCCGGCCATTGCACTGTTAATGAACGGTGTGGGCACGCTTATTTACTCTTGGATTACCAAAGGCGGAATTCCCGCGTACCTCGGTTCCAGTTTTGCTTTTATCGCTCCCATTCTTTTGATAAGCGCCTCGTACGGTGGCTTTAACCATGCGCAAGCCGGCTTTATCGCTTTTGGATTATTTTTTATCCTGATTTCATTTGTGGTAAAAAAATGGGGTGTAAACTGGATTAACATTGCCATGCCGCCCGCTGTGATGGGCGCGGTAGTTGCCATTATAGGACTTGAATTAGCCCCTATCGCCGCCCAACAAGCCGGACTGGCGCCTTGGGCCACACAAGTTGGTCAGGTAGTTCAGCCCTTTGTAATGGATAAAAATGTGGTAATGGTTTCTATGTTTACATTGCTGGTGGGCGTTTTTGGTTCCATTCTTTTTCGTGGATTTATGCAGGTTATTCCCATTCTTATCGCCGTGATAGCCGGATATATTTTCGCGCTTACCAAAGGGATGGTAAACACGCAGGCTATTTCGGATGCCGCTTGGTTCGCGCTACCTACTTTTCACGCTCCTGTTTTTAACGCGAACGCCATTGTGATTATACTTCCGGCATGTATTGTGGTGCTGGCGGAACATATCAGCCACCTTATAGTTACGAGTAAAGTTACGGGCGAGGATTTGATGAGCAAACCCGGTCTGCATCGCTCGCTGCTGGGCGATGGTATCAGTAATGTGCTGTCCGGTTTTGTGGGCTCGCCACCGAATACCACTTACGGCGAAAATATAGGCGTGATGGCTATTACACGCGTTTATGCCGTATGGGTAATTCGCGGCGCGGCTATTATGGCGATTATATTTTCGTGCATCGGTAAAGTGGCGGCGGCTATTTCCAGTATTCCCGTGGCGGTAATGGGCGGTATTACCATTTTGCTGTATGGTGTGATTGCCGTACAGGGTTTACGCATTTTGGTGGAACAAAAAGTGGATTTCAGCAAAAACAGCAACTTGGTCTTAGGCGCGGTAACCTTTGTAACAGGCATTAGCGGCGCAAGCATTAAATTGGGAACCGTGGAACTGAAAGGAATGGCATTCGCGGCTATTATCGGCATTGTGCTTTCGCTTATATTCTGGGGATTGAAGAAAATGAGGCTGATGGATGAGGATATTTAAGTTTGAAGTTTGAAGTTTGAAGTTTGAAAGTTTGAAGTTTGAAGTTTGAAGTCAGATGTCCGACGTTTGATGTTTGACGTTTGACGTTTGATGTTTGACGTTTGATGTTTGACGTTTGATGCCTGCCTGCCGGCGAGGCAGGTCTGATGTCGGAAGAAATCAGAAAACAACTATTGTTAAGTTAGGTTTGAAATGTCGTGTTTGATTTTTCATAAATCATTATTATTCAGTATAATGTAACTCAACACTCGGAACTCAACACTATATGGATATACCCTTATTAAACTTTATATTTCAGAAATAGTCGGATTATTCCGGCTATTTTGTTTTATGGATTTCAAAAGATTTTTGTACTTTTGCCATTATTAAAAACCGTTCTAAATTACAATGAGCTCACACAGCGGACATACACATCATTCTCACAATCATTTACACGACCACAGTCACGGTGCGAAAAACATCAAAACGGCGTTTTTTCTTAACCTTTTTTTCTCATTAGTAGAAATCGTAGGCGGCATTATGACTAATAGTGTAGCCATTCTTTCAGATGCTATTCACGACTTAGGCGACAGCATTTCGCTCGGCATGGCGTGGTATTTTCAGCGTGTTTCACAAAAACGAAGCGACAGTAAATACACTTACGGCTATAAACGTTTCTCGGTGATGGGCGCGCTGATTACGTCCATTGTACTGATTGTGGGAAGCGTTATTATCCTGATGGAAGCTATTCCGCGCATTTTTCAGCCGCAAGTAACGCATGCCAAAGGAATGTTCATATTGGCTATTTTCGGGATTTTAATTAACGGCGCCGCGCTTTTACAACTTCGGAAAGGAAAAAGCCTGAACGAGAAAGTGGTTTCACTGCATTTTTTGGAAGATGTATTGGGTTGGGTAGCCGTACTGATAGGCGCCGCGGTCATGTATTTCTTTGATCTGCCGGTTATTGACCCTATTCTTTCTATTGCCATTGCCGTGTTTGTACTTCGCAACGTATATAAAAACCTGCGTGAAATAGCGCGTATTATCCTGCAAGGCACCCCCAACGAAATAGAAACCGAGCCATTAAAGAATGAAATCATCGGTATGAATGAAAATATTTCAGGTATTCATGATTTTCATCTTTGGACAGTGGATGGTACTTATAACGTACTTACCATGCACGTGGTAATGAAAAGCGCTCAATCCATGGAAGTGCAAGCGGCGCTTAAACACCAAATCCGCCGGCATCTTATGGAAAAAGGCGTTGAGCACGCTACCATTGAGTTTGAAACGAGTGAGGAAGCCTGTTATTTTGAGAATTGTTGTGAGTAAAAAAACTAAAAGTAACTATTTATACAACAAAAATATACACGGACGTTTATTCAAATCGGGTTTCTGTGTTTTCCACGCTGAAACCGGTTTTGTTTTGATAAATTCGGTAGGCAGTGTAATATCGGCGGCAATGCAGAGCTTGGTGTTTGGCTGGCAAGCAGCGATAATATCCTCCACCATTTTCATGTTGCGGTAAGGCGTTTCAATAAAAATCTGCGTTTGACTTTCGGCATACACGCGATTTTCCATTTTCTTCAACGCTTTTATCCTATCCGATGGTTGCACCGGCAAGTATCCCAGAAAAACGAAACTCTGTCCGTTAAAGCCCGACCCCATTAGCGAGAGCAAAATAGAAGAAGGTCCTACCAAGGGCGCTACCGTAAACCCTTGCTGCTGTGCCAATGCCACTACATCAGCGCCCGGATCGGCAACAGCGGGGCAGCCGGCTTCCGAAATTACACCTATATCGTTCCCACCTTTCAACGGATGTAGAAACTGCGCAACCTCTTCGGGTTTAGTATGTTGGTTCAGTTCAAAAAATGTAAGCACGTCAATATCTATTTCACGATTTACCTTTTTAAGAAACCTACGCGCCGTACGCACATTTTCTACAATAAAATATTTTAATGCCGATACAATTTCGGCATTGTACGCGGGAAGAATTTTGTGCAATTCAGTATCGCCCAACGTAGTGGGTACAAGGTAGAGAGTAGCCATGGGTTGTTTTACAGTTCCAAGTTTATTACAAATTTAGTAAATCGAGAATTAAAAAGCCGGAAAAGTTCCATCCCGAAAATTTAGGGAAAGAACAATAGGATAACATAATGACCTACCGTAAAATGATTTCACTCTGAAAGGACGCAAAACTTATGTTTACTGACCTTTCAGAGTGTACCAATATATAATATATTTACAGTAGAGAGTGTTTATATTTTAACTACTCAATATGCGCCTTTATAAATGGATATTATTCTAAATTATTGATGCACAGAATCTATCGACCGTTAATAATAAAAACAGAGAATAAAAAGAGAATAAAAAGAGACAAAATCACCTATTGGATTGTTCTCAAATATTCCTCAATATTTTTTTCAATACGAGGAGCAATATCTTCCCCGTCAGCTTTTAAAAAGCTTTCTCCTGTAATGTTCTCAAATAATTCTATATAGCGTTCACTGATGCCGCGAACTATTCCCGGTGTCATTTCAGGAATTTGCTGACCTGCTTTACCTTGAAATCCATTGTCCATCAGCCATTCACGTACAAATTCTTTGGAGAGTTGTTTCTGCGCTTCACCTTTCCGGAAACGTTCTTCATACCCATCAGCATAAAAATAGCGTGAACTGTCGGGGGTGTGAATTTCATCCATCAGGTAAATTTTACCATCGCGCTTACCGAATTCATATTTGGTGTCTACAAGGATTAAACCGCGTTTTGCAGCCATTTCTGTGCCGCGCGTGAACAAATCCAGGGTGTATTTTTCCAATAACGCGTATTCCTCGGGGGTGGCAAGTCCTTGTTTCAGGATTTCCTCTTTGGAAATATCCTCATCGTGCATGCCTTGTTCCGCTTTGGTGGTAGGCGTTACAATTGGAGTAGGAAATTTTTCGTTTTCGCGCATTCCTTCGGGAATTTTTACGCCGCAAATCTCACGTACACCGCTTTTATAAGCACGCCAGGCGCTTCCACACAGGTAACCGCGCACAATCATTTCCACAGCAAAACCTTCACAACGCAGCCCCACAGTTACCATGGGATCGGGTGTAGCGAGTTTCCAGTTAGGAACAATATCCGCGGTAGCGTCAAGGAATTTGGCGGCTATCTGATTAAGCATTTGTCCTTTGTACGGAATGCCCTCGGGTAATACCACGTCAAAGGCGGAAATACGGTCGGTGGCGACCATTACAAGCAAATCGTTTTTTACTGTGTACACATCACGAACTTTGCCGTGATATACGTTAGTCTGTCCATCAAAATGGAAGTTGGTTTTTGTAAGTGCGTTCATAAATTATAAAATGTGAAAAAGAATGTAGGGTAATTTTTGTATATCAAAAAATAATCTATTGATTATGAAAACTAATATCCATCTCTATATCAATTAACTAAAATAATATTTTCTTGATTTTTTTACAGGTTTTCAAGCCTAATTTATTATTCAAAATTAGAATTCCTTTAATTGTCGAATTTAAATTTTCAACTGTAATATAGTTTATCTGCTCTTTATCAAAATTAATCATTACTTTTTCTAAATAATCATCGTAACTATTCAAAATATTATGAAAAATAACTTTCTTATTCTTTACATTATATACGTAAATTTCATTCAAAGAAAAAGAGTAATTCTTATCTAATATTAAACCATAAGAATATTTATTCAGATAAGAAAATCCATATTGATACATTAAAACTGGTCTTCCTAATAATATAACGAAATCATAGTTAATAGTCTCAAACCATTTAGATAATTTGCGACTTGCTTTAACACCGATTATTCCATCCGTGTATCTATACATTACACCAAAATAATTATTCTTTACTTCATTAGGCATTTCTAATAATTGAATTTGGAACTTAGTTGAATCTAAATTAGAGGAAAACAAATCTAACCATTTTTCTTTCAAGTTAATATTAAACGATTTTACAAATTCTTCGTTATCAATAATTGTTAATGTTGTATCTAATTGAGATACTATAGCTATTTTCAACTTACTATCATCTTGAGAATAAATTGAATTTATAGATACTACCATAAGAAAAAGGATACTCAATATATTTTTATATAAACTAACTTTTCTTTTCATACGCCTCCACTATTTTTTGTACTAATTTATGCCGCACAATATCACCTCTGTTAAATTCAATTTTAGCAATGCCTTTTACGCCTTTAAGCACCTCCAACGCGTCAATCAATCCTGACTTTTGCTGCATCGGCAGGTCAATCTGGGTGACGTCACCGGTTACTATCATTTTGGTATTCAAACCCATACGGGTCAAGAACATTTTAATTTGAGCGGTGGTGGTGTTTTGCGCTTCGTCCAAAATCACTACCGCGTCGCTCAAAGTGCGTCCGCGCATAAATGCCAGTGGGGCAATTTGAATAGTGCCATTTTCCATATACTCTTTCAGTTTGGCAGCCGGCAGCATATCTTGCAGCGCGTCATAAAGCGGTTGCAAGTAAGGGTCAATTTTCTCCTTCATATCGCCGGGCAGGAAACCGAGCTTTTCGCCTGCTTCCACCGCCGGACGGCTGAGGATGATTTTCTTTTTCTCGCGGTTTTTCAGTGAGCGTACCGCCAATGCGATAGCGGTATAGGTTTTTCCAGAACCCGCGGGACCAATAGCAAAAAGCAAGTCGTTGGTTTCAAAATCTTTCACCAACTTCTGTTGATTGGCAGTGCGCGCCATAATAGACTTGCCGTTGACGCCGTGTAGTATCAAATTATCGAATGTAATTTCTTGCGGCTGATTGCCTTTGACTATCTCAATAATGTTTTCTTCGGACAACGTATTGTTATTCAGAGCGAAAGATTCTATTTTTTCAATGTTGGAAATGAGTTTGTTTACTCCCTCCTCGTTTCCATCAATTTTTATAACGTGACCGCGCGCTACAAGGCGTAAATCGGGGTGTAAATTTTTCAACAACTGCATATTGCTGTTATTCACACCGTAAAATACACTTGTGTCGGTGTGTTCGGATAGGTGAAAGTCGGAACTGTGATAATTTTGATTTATATGATTTTCTTGATTCATTGATGCTCAATTCGGTTTGAATTTCTTATTTTGTAATCGTTTAAATTTAAGGTTATTTTCACCAAAGTTTATTAATAATCCAACTTCTAAATTATATGCTTCCAAGTAATTAATAGCTTGTGCGAAATGAACATTCTCCAATTGAATAATGGCTTTTAATTCTACTGAAACAACGTTTTCTACCAAAAAATCTACACGTCGCGTTCCGATTTGTGTTTCTCGATAAAATATAGGCATTTCAAATTCCCGTTTGAACTCAATTCCTGCCTAATTCATCTCTATCTCTAACGCTCTTTGATAGATAACTTCCTGGAAACCATTTCCCAATACTTTATGTACACTCATTGCACAACCAATAATCTTGGATGTTAATTCTGAATACTTATAATTTTCATTAATCATAAATACTTGAAATAAGAATGAGACAAAGTCAAAATAATCAAAGAAATCAAAATTATCATAGTTCCGACGTTTTTTACCACGCAAAAAGCGGATATTGCGCCATAGTCTTGTTTACGCGTTCACGAACGGATTGGATTACTTCCGCGTTTTCCACGTTAGAAAGAACAGTTTCAATCATTTCGGCTATCTCGTCCATCAATGGTTCTTTGGCGCCACGCGTGGTAATGGCAGGGGTTCCAAGACGGATTCCCGAAGTTTGGAAAGCGGAACGGCTGTCAAACGGAACCATGTTTTTGTTGCAGGTAATATCAGCTTCCACTAACGCTTTTTCTGCTACTTTACCCGTAAGTTCAGGATATTTTGAACGCAAGTCCACCAACATCGAGTGATTGTCCGTACCGCCGGAAATAATTTTGAAACCTCGGCTTATAAGCGCGGTAGCCAACGCGGCGGCGTTTTTCTTCACTTGGGTTTGATATGCCACGTATTCCGGTTGCAAACATTCACCAAATGAAACAGCTTTGGCGGCAATGACGTGTTCCAGCGGACCGCCCTGAATACCGGGGAAAACGGCGCTGTCCAGCAATGCGGACATCATTTTCACTTCGCCTTTCGGGGTAGTTTTTCCCCACGGGTTTGGAAAATCTTTACCCATTAAAATAATACCTCCACGCGGTCCACGAAGGGTTTTATGGGTGGTAGAAGTTACTATGTGAGCATATTTTACCGGATTTTCAAGTAATCCGGCAGCAATCAATCCGGCAGGGTGCGCCATATCAATCATCAGGATAGCCCCAATTTTGTCCGCAATTTCACGCATACGTTTGTAATCCCATTCACGCGAGTAGGCTGAACCACCTCCGATAATGAGTTTGGGACGTTCGCGCAAGGCTACTTCTTCCATTTGGTCGTAATCTACGCGCCCGGTTTCTTCCATAACGTTGTATTCAAGGGCGTGGTAGTTAATACCTGACATATTTACAGGTGAACCGTGGGAAAGGTGTCCGCCATGCGATAGATTTAGTCCAAGGAACTTATCGCCCGGATTGAGGCAAGCGAAAAACACAGCCATATTGGCTTGCGCGCCCGAGTGCGGCTGCACGTTTGCCCATTCGGCGCCAAAAATCTCTTTTAAGCGGTCAATGGCGAGTTGTTCGCTCTCGTCCACCACTTCACAACCGCCGTAATAGCGCTTGCCCGGGTAGCCTTCGGCGTATTTATTGGTTAAAACGGAACCCATGGCTTCCATCACTTGTTCACTGACGAAGTTTTCTGAGGCAATTAATTCAATTCCTTTTAGTTGGCGTTGTTTTTCACGCTCGATGATGTCAAAAATTTGTGTGTCTCGTTGCATAGTACAAAGTTTTGTATTGTATTTAGTATTTTTTCTATTTTCAATCTCGAAACTTATTTTTTCACAAAAACCATAACTGTTTTCCCCTCTTTTGTCATTTCAAGGCGGTTATCAACGTTTTTCAAGTTCAATTTTCCTTGTAAAGCTTGAAAATATTCGTTTTCCAATAAATCATCATCACCACAAGACATTTTTGTAGCGCCCAACTCTCCTACTTCCAACTCATTTTCATTTAATTTATAATTTCCAAAATAATTATTACAGCCACCTTTGCCGGTTATTTCCATTTTGGCGGTATCAAAATTTAGGGTAATTTCTACATTAGTTTTTGTTAGGTCTTTGCTGTTTAGCTGGGTAAGTTTCCATGGTTCATTTACATGTAGCTTACTCGGTGTTTGACAACTAAATAAAAAAGCTGTGAAAGCTGTAAATAAAAGTAGTTTTTTCATTTTTAAAATAGATTATTTGATTAAGAATAAGATATTTACTAATAATTAACTAGAAAAATGCCGGTTTCTATAATTCATTCATCACTCAATTTTTAATTCATTTTTAAATTCTAACTAAACACTTTATTTTTCTTGCTGTAAAATTACTATTTTTTTACCAAAGCACAAGTCATAAAACGCAAAAGAAATAAGATGAATTCTCTAAAAAAACACATTTATCCCGTAAAAAAACAAATCCAACTAAATCATTTTGAAACAGTTGGATTGAAAGAGTTTATTGGGTAAATGTAACGATTAAAAATAAGGAATGAAAAGATGCATTTTTGGAATCATTTTATTGAGGTGTTTTCACTTTATCTAATCTAAACACTACCGGCTTTTATTTTCCACAATGCCGTTTTTATATCTTGTGCTTCAAACTCAAAACCTAATTCTTTTAATTTTTCGGAAATAACGTTTACGCTGTCCAGCACCAAATCCGGTTGAAAATTAAGCGCATAAGACGCCATTTTCAGCAGAAATGCGGGCGAAGGAAGAGCCAAGAGCGCCTTATTTATTTTTTTGAAAGTTCGCATCAGTTCTTTGTTCGTTACGGGAGTCGGCGCGGCAGCATTTATAACGCCTTCCACTGCTTTTTCTTTTATTAAAAACTGTAAAATTCTGAAATAATCTTCCACATAAATCCAGCTAAACATCTGCTTACCGCTCCCCTGCTTACCACCTAATCCAAATTTAGATAACCGGTTTAGCAAGGGATATACCCCGCCTGACTTTCCAAGTACCACCGTGGTTCTCAAAGCTATTTTTCGGGTTTCGGGAAAAGTTGCGCTGTAAAATTCAGTTTCCCATTTCTTGACTACTTCCGCTAAAAAATCAGTCGCAAATTCGGTGACATATTCATCCTGCACTTCCTCAAAAGTGTGCTGGTAAATTCCTGCCGCGCTGGCATTTATCCATAATTCAGGACGATGAACGCATTTATCCAACGCTTTGTTGAGCGCACGGGTAGTTTCTATTCTGGATTTCAGAATGCCTTGCTTGTTCTTCTCCGTAAACCGGCAGTCAATGCTTTTTCCCGCTAGATTGATGAGGAGGTTGGTTTTTTCCAAGGCGCTCGTTAAATCCGCCTCGTTCCAAGAAACGTCGCCGCCTTCACGCGCCACTACGTGAACTGTGTCGCCGTTTTCTTCAAATCTTTTTTTGATGTAGGAACCGATAAATCCTGTTCCGCCTGCTATAAGAATATTCATAAGCCTCCTGACCCCAAAAAAGGGAACTTGTTGATGGATAAATTACCTGCCTGTCGGCGAGACGGGGTTAAATGGTAAATTGGTAGAATAGTCAGTGGAGTGACTTTTTAAACAGTTGAAAACTATTGGTCAAAAACTGCTAACTACTCTCCATCTTACCCGCCAGCGTCCGTTCTCAAAATCGTGCGTAAGTATTTCAAAACGTCCGATTTCAGCCGTATTTTCCACGTGCTGACCGATGCAGGCACAGGCGTCATAATCCCCCACGCGGATAATACGCAGCGTGTCAGAGGCATCTGCCGACAGCTTGGATAAATCTAAGATTTTAGCCGCCTCTTCTTTACACATAAAATCTTCATTTACAGGAAGATTTTTGGCTATTATCTCGTTAACACGCGCTGTTATTTCTTGAATTTGCGCTTCGGTAGGCGCTTGCGCGAGGATATAATCGCATTTGCTTTTTTTCCGTTCGATGTGGGCGTTCATTGAACGTGGACAACCGAACATACGCACCATTGTTTGATTAAGGATATGCTCCGCGGTGTGCATGGGAGCGTGGTAATCTTTTTTTGCTTCGTTAAGTTCCATATTTAAGTAAAACTATCTTTTTTCTTTCAAAATACAAATGAACTTTTTTCAATTCTATAAAGTTTGCAATGATTTATTCCGCATTTGTAAAATCGGCAGAGGTATAAGTTTTGCCGAATACCGGGATGGTGTGTAACGTTTATTATATCGTTTTTGTCAGCGAAATTCGCAATTTAGAACTCACCGTTTAAAAACTTCGCGATTATAAATCGCAGAACCCGGTGTGTTAGGCGTTTACCTCCTCTTTTACCTTCCCCATCTCTTAATAATATCCCCATACGCGTCAATTCTTCTGTCACGGAAAAAGGGCCACCAACGTCGCACTGTTTCAGTACGTTTCACATCTACCTCAAACACTATATTTTCCTCCTCATTATCCGCCGCCTGTACCAAAATTTCTCCCTGCTGACCGGCAATGAAACTACTTCCCCAAAACTGAATCCCGTGGGTAATGCCCGAAGGGTCAGGCTCGTAGCCTACGCGGTTGCACGAAATGACGGGAAGTCCATTTGCTACGGCGTGTGAGCGCTGAATGGTTATCCATGCTTCCCGCTGGCGGTTTTTCTCAGCCGGTGCATCGGTACTCTCCCACCCGATTGCCGTGGGATAAATCAGGACTTCCGCGCCGGCAAGCGCCATCAAACGCGCAGCTTCCGGATACCATTGATCCCAGCAAACCAATACTCCCAACGTTCCTACGGAAGTTTTAATCGGCTGAAAGCCCAAATCCCCCGGGGTGAAATAAAATTTTTCATAATACGCGGGATCATCCGGAATATGCATTTTCCGGTACATGCCGGCAATGGTACCGTCTTTTTCCAACACTACCGCCGTATTGTGATACAGCCCTGCCGTACGTTTTTCGAACAACGACAACACAATAACCACGCCGAGTTCTTTTGCCAATGCGCCAAAACGCTGTGTAGAAGTGCCGGGAATGGTTTCAGCCTGATCAAAAACGGCTACGTCTTCGGTTTGACAAAAATACAATCCGTTATGAAGTTCTTGTAAAACAACGAGTTCCGCGCCATTTTTAGCAACTTCACGGATATTTTTTTCTAATTTAGATATATTTTCAGCGATATGGGCTGAATTGGATTGTTGGATAAGCGCTATTTTCATTTTGATAAGAATTACGCGAATGAATACGAATGACGCGAATTATTGCGAATTACGCGAATTTTTAAATTTTCACATTAAATTTAGATTTTCGGATATTGCATGGTAACGCAATGCAGTGAGCCGTGCTGTTTTATCAACGCCGTACAATCAATTCCCACAATTTCTCTATCGGGAAAAGCTTTTTGCAATTGCGCTTTGGCGGTTTCGTCCTTGGGTGAATTGTACGTAGGCATTAACACCGCGCCGTTGATTATCAAAAAGTTGGCATAAGTAGCCGGCAAACGCTCACCGCTTTCATCGTACACAGCATCCGCCATGGGAAGGGGAATAAAGCCCTCCTGCCCCCCAAAGGGGGGGAAAGAGAGTAATTCTTCTTCCATTTTTTTCAGTTCAGCGTAATGTTCGTCTGTTTCATCGTCGCATTTTACGTACGCGATGGTATTTTCATCGCAGAAACGGGCGAGTGTATCCACGTGGCTGTCCGTATCATCGCCTGCCAAATAGCCGTAATTGAGCCACAGAACACGTTCCGCGCCCAAATATTTCTTCAATTTCTTTTCTATTTTTTCTTTGGAAAGATTGTTTCGATTTTCTGACAAAAGACATTCCGAAGTGGTTAAAATAGTTCCCGCACCGTTACTTTCAATGCTGCCACCTTCCAATACGAATTTCAACCGGTTTTTATAACGGTATTTTTCAGGGAAAACGCTTTTTTCAAATAGTTTGCGGGTAATTTGGTTATCCAAATCCGCGCCGAATTTCATTCCCCAGCCGTTAAACGTAAAATCAAGCACAGTCGGTTTGCCGTTTTTCAGCACCGTAATTCCGCCGTGGTCACGCGCCCAGGTATCATTGTTTGGAATTTCCACATACGTAATATTTTCCTGATTCAATGCTTTCAGCTTTTCACGCAAGAATTGTTCATCGGCACAAACCACCCATAGTTTCTGACGTTTTACAATTTCCCGCGCAATATTTACAAAACACGCCGTAACCTCATCCAACATATATGCCCAATCGGTATTAGCATGCGGAAAAGTAAGCTGAACAAAGGCTTGCGGCGCCCATTCGGCAGGGAAATAAATCCTCTTGAAATCTTTCCCGAAGGGATTCTCTTTCTCTATTTTGTTATTTTGTTTTGACATTTCTTTTTATAAACAATAACTATTACTAATTAACTTTGACAAAGTTTTGGAACTTTGTCAAAGTTAATTGATTTATTTTAAGCGATTAAAAATCGCTTCTCCCGAAAATAAAGTTCGAAAATTTATGACCTTATAACTGCGCAAAAGCTAAACACTAATCCACTATTTTCCCAATTAACACATTAATCCTTCCACCCATTCACTAATCGATTCTTTTCCGTCCTACACCTTCATCCACCAATACTTGTTCGGGTGGCGTGAGTAACTGCACGGGGTCTTTCAGGATTTTATTAAGCAGACGCATGGACGACGCATAATAATAACCATCACAAATACGTTCGTCTATCACAAATTTTAGCATAATGCTTTTATAGGTAGAAACCTCACCGTTTTTCTTGATGCTGGGGCGTTGGGATTTTTTTCCCATTGCCAAAAAGATACTGCACGTACCAAATTCAGACAAGTGATGGTAAATAGATTCCACGCCGATAGAGCCAATATTGGTCATAAAAACACTACAATGCCACGGACTTACCTGCTCTAACGCGCGAGGCAACAACCCTATTTTATCCAACCATCTAAACACAAAAACTACTATACGCATCATGAAATCAGGAATATAACCCATAAAACGGGATATCATATCCGCGCCGTTTTTCTGTCCTTCCTTTTGGTTTACCGTAACCTCCTCCTGCATTTTTCTTGCCACATCTTTTAGCGTATCGGTAGGTTGAAAATAAGGTTTTATCAATGTTTCTTCACCGTCATCACTAATACTGCGCTTTATTACGATGGAAAAATTCAAATAATTCCGTGCAAATATTTTGTTCCAAACTACAAACCGGTTTAAGTTAGGGCGCTGGGAAATAAGCCTTACCATAGCCGCTATCACAATGTGCATAATGGATAAGCCGGGGATTTCTTCCCGATGCTGTTTGATAAATTCTTCGAGGTGGTCAATAGAAATACGCTCCTCAAAATAATTCTGCGCATCGGTGCGAGTACGTAAAAAATAAGGGATAACCGAAAATACCGCATCCACTTTTTTAACCCGCCAACCATCATAACGATCACCTAAATGCCAACGGAAATAACGTAGTTTGTTTTCTTTATATCTTGCCATATTATATTTTTTTCGATGTCAAAGATAATTTTTTCTTTTTAAAAATCCACACTATATTTCATCGAACTGTTTATCTGCACCTCATTATTATCCTGCATAAAACGCAAAACTTGAATAATTTTTATTTCTTTGAGGGATATTTTTTTAGTGATTTCATACAGATAAAGCGGCTGCTCTTTAAGCAATTCTAAAATTTTTTGATGTATTCCATGAAATTCTTCTTCCGATATTTCCATCTCTTTCTTTTTCAGACACACATCACAAACGCCGCATGCATCAGCATTTTTTTCACCGAAATAGCTTAATAACAATTTATTACGACAGATATTCTCTTCGTTAGCATAATTCAGTACAGCAGTGATGCGGCTGATGTATTTTTCTTTCGGACGGTCATATATTTCTTTGGTTAAGAAAAGTTTTGAAGCTTCTTCCCGGCGCTGGATAAAGGTAAGAAACGGGGTTTTCTTTCGAGGAATGTATTTGATAATCTTTTCATTAGATAGGCTTATCATAGTTTGATAAAGTTTATCCTGCGTCCAGCCCAAGCGCGTACAAAGCGTTTCCTCATGAATGGCTCGAAAATCCGTAAAAAGTCCAGTGTATGAACGCAGTAAGATATGAATGAGTTTTTCCTGCTCAGTGGAATTTTTCACACGATACAAATCGTCCTTCTTTACACAAAACCACACAAGCGAGGCGCTGTCTTCCTCATCGGTCAATTCCACATAACCCGCTTGCTGCAAAATTTTTATGCAACTGTAAGCTACAAGTATCGGAAAATGAAATTTACCGCAAAAATCCGAAATATCAAACGCGTAACTTTCACCCAACCCCGCTCCAACAGCTAATTGAAGGTAATTCCCCAATGCCTCGTAAACAGCTCTCACAGTCTCTTTCGGTGGAAAATTATCGGCAATCCTTTTTTTAAGTTTGGTCTCGTCGGTTTTGTTGTATAACAGCACGGCGTATGCTTTCTGTTCGTCGCGTCCCGCGCGTCCCGCTTCCTGAAAATAAGCTTCGAGCGTATCGGGTAAGTCCATGTGAATTACCGTACGGACATCGGGTTTATCAATACCCATCCCGAAAGCGTTGGTACAAACAATAACACGCGTTTCGCCCGACTTCCAGCGGCGCTGACGTTCGTCTTTGGTTTTATGATTAAGCCCCGCATGAAAATGCTCCGCTCCTACCCCGTTGGCAGTGAGAAATTCGGCAATTTCTTTGGTTTTCTTTCTATTACGAACGTAAACGACCGATGTGCCGGGTACTTTTTCAAGGATATTGAGCAAAGTTTCTTCCTTTTTCTCAGTATTCCTCACCACGTACGCCAAATTTTTACGACGAAAACTTTTTTGAAATACATTTTTTTGCGGAAAGTGCAGTTTTTCCTGAATATCGTCCACCACATCGGGCGTAGCGGTAGCGGTAAGCGCCAGCACCGGCACATCGGGCAGAAACTCCCTGATTTCGGCTATTTTCAAGTAGGACGGACGGAAATCATATCCCCATTGTGAGATACAATGCGCCTCGTCCACCGCCAGCAGACTAATGTTCATCTGCCGAAGTTTGGTAAGAAAGACATCCGACGCCAACCGTTCCGGCGATACGTAAATAAACTTGTATGCTTCAAACACCGCGTTGTCCAACGTTTGAAGTATTTCGGCGTGCGTCATGCCGGTGTAAACGGCGGCAGCGCGAATATTCCGCCGATGCAGGTTTTCCACTTGGTCTTTCATCAGCGCCACCAACGGCGTAACCACTAAACACATTCCGTTCATAGCCATAGCTGGCACCTGGAAGGTTAAAGATTTTCCACCGCCAGTGGGCATCAGCCCGAGCGTATCCCGCCCCGAGGCTACGCTTTCCACAATTTCTTCCTGCAACGGACGAAACGCGTCATAGCCCCAGTATTGCTTTAATATGTCGATGTGGTTTTTTGACATGCTGATGCAAAGATACAATTTAAAATAAAAATCATCCGAAGGTATTTTTACAACGGATGATTTTTGGAATATGTCGGGCGATAGAGCCGCACTAACTCACGTACGTCTTTACCTTGAATTTTTAAGCCTTCTCTGACGATCACGGAATTTTTTCATCGCGTCAGAACCTGAATTATCTTCCGCGGCGTTGGAAGTGGTTTGAGTATTTGCCTTTACGTTGGCTTTGGCGGCATTATTGGTTTTAGTGTTTACCGTTTCGGAAGTGGCGGCGCCCGTTTCTTCCACCGGTTGCTGTTCATCTTCTGTTACAGTGCGCTGAGCTCTTTTACGAAACGAATTTTGTGTTTCCGATTTTCCGGCGGCGGCTTCCGCTTGCAGTCTTTTAAGTTCACTTTCCAAAATAATAGGTAGTTGCGCGGAAACACTTCCGCCAAAAATAAAAACAAGCGATAATAGAATCCAAACTTTTTTCATTGCTGATTGTAGTATTTTTAGTGGTTTACAAAGTTACGTAATATCTAACGGCAAAATTATAAAAAATTGTGTATAAAATAAAAAAACAGCAATAAGTATTTTCTTATTTACTGTTTTTTAATAATTCGGTTGATTTTATTTCTTATTTGTCAGAATAAAGTATAAGAACACCGCCTCTTCCTTTTTCACCGTAGTCACTCACCGCGCGCTCACCTTTCAACATCCGCGCTCCTTTTATGGTATTGAGATTAATTTTATCCATTTCTTTTTTTGAGATTGGTTTTCCATTTAATATTATTAAAGGCAATGAATTGTAAGTTTTTATTTTCAATTCTGTGGCTTTTCTTTGAATTTTTTCAATTTCATCTTTGCTTTCGGAAAATACAAATACCCCATTTTTCGCTTTTTCTCCATACATTAATACAGCTACTTCGGGTTCTAAAATCATGGTTCCCATTTTAGCTTTATCATTTTTATCATTTCGATTGACGTATTCTTCTTTTGTATATTCTTTACCATTAACAATATATAAACTCGGTTCTTGCATAGGTGTATTAGTTCTTGGCGACATTCCGGCAGAGGCTTTACCATTCTCTAATCTGAAATTAACAGGCACATAATAACGTACACTCACATTTTGTCCGCCTTGCTTGCCGGGAATCCAATTTGGCATGGAATTTATAACACGCAGAGCTTCTGCATCCAATGACGGCTCCACCTTTCTTGCTATTTTCGAGTCAACCACCTTTCCCGTATTATCCACAACAAACTGAACAATTACTTTACCTTGAATATTGTTTTCCGCCGCTACCTTGGGATATTTTACATTGTCGCTTATATATTTCATTAAGGCAGTTTCGCCACCCGGAAATGCCGGCGGAACTTCTGCCACTTCAAATACTTTTTTATTATCCGAAGCTGGTTCCACAGACTCTACCACTATCACTTTATTTTCTTCTAAATTCTTAACGTCAATGGCTGATGAGTTCTTTTGCTGCTTAAAACTAACCGGCACATAATACCGCACACTTACATTTTTGCCGTTTTGTTTACCGGGTGACCAAGCGGGCATTGATTTTATTACGCGTATGGCTTCCGCGTCCAACAAGGAATGTACACTGCGAGCCACTTCCGGCTCTATTACTTTGCCGGTTTCATCCACAATAAATCCCACGGTTACTTTACCCTGAATATTCTGTTCTTGCGCTTTTAACGGATATCGGATATTTTCTCTTAGAAAATTCATCAACGCCTCATCGCCACCGGGAAAGGCGGGCGGGATTTCTACAACGTCGTAAACCAAACGTCCATCTTTCATTTTTACAGGTTTTGCGTCTTTGGAAGACTTAGTAGGCTGACCCTCTTTGACTTCTTCAATAGAAATTATTCTCGGGCTTTGCTTTTTGCTTTGCAGCGTTTCATTGATGTTCGCCACTACATGTTGCGCGTTGCTAACTATCAGCATTACAAGTGCCACGGGAATGATTAAGGTGTACTTAATCAGCCCTTTTCTGGATGTTTTTTGTTTGTTCATCATGGTAATTCGTTTTTTTAGAGGTGAAATATTAAATTGATTAATTAGTTGATTATCTACGTAATTGCAAGAGATATTGAGCAGCAAATATTGATATTTTTTGGTTTCAAATCCGGCATTAATTACTTGATTATCGGCTAAAAATTCCAAATTCTGTTTTAGTTCCTTTTTGAGCAACCAGGCGAAAGGATTAAACCAGCAAAGCGCAGTCATCACTTCGCTCAGCACCACATCGTACGAGTGCCGCTGGCGCACGTGCGAGAGTTCGTGCGTAAGGATTTCGGGTAATTCCTCTTCCGTATGACGGTTTTTATTGATGAAAATTAGGTGGAAAAACGAGAAGGGCGTGATGTTTTCATCGAGTTGAATCATGGTAATGCCGTTATACTCGATTTTCTGTCCTTTTCGGCTTTTTATCAGGATAGACATCACTTGTGTTACTATCTTAAAAAGTAATGCGAAAGCCACCAGCGCGTACACCGCTAATAAAATATTTTCGCTAGTAAAAAGGGATGTTGGCGTTTGCGCTTGTTGAGACGGTAAAATCATCATTTCATCCATATATATTGCCGAAGCGAAAACTTGCACCGTTTTTTGGTTTTGAAACCACTCGCCAAATTGCAGTAAAGGATACAGAAATGAGAACAGTACAGCAATAAGGAGGTAGGCGCGGCGTATTTTCCAAAACGTATCACGCCGGTACAGCAGCATGTAAAACAAGTAAAACAGTACGATGGAACCATTTACTTTCAGAGCGTATGTTAATAAGTCAGTCATAGTTTTTGCCCCCTAACCCCCTGAAGGAGGGAATTTTAACGAATTTATTTTATTATTACTAATTGTATTAAGATAACTCTACGCTCCCCCTTTAGGGGGCTGGGGGGCATCTATCAATTGAATAATTTCCTGTAATTCTTCCGCCGAGATTTTATTTTTTTCGGCAAAAAAACTGACCATTTCTTTGTAGGAATTTTCAAAGTAATTTTTTACCACTTTGGATAAAAAACGAGCTTTGTAATCCGTTTCGTCAATGATAGGCGTGTACTCATACGTGTTTCCATACATTCGGGAAGAGACGTACCCTTTTTTTTCCAGATTTTTCACAATGGACGCCACGGTGGTATATGGCGGACGCGGCTCGTCCATTTTTTCGATGAATTCTTTTACAAATCCTTTGCCCATCTGCCAAATAATAAGCATCAGTTCTTCTTCTTGATACGTTAGTTTTTCCATAATGATTTTTATTACAGTCCCCTAACCCCCTATGCCGGCAGGCAGGCTTTGGGGGTTGGGGGACTGAGTGTTTATCTTTTGTTCTTTTGTTCTTTCAGATACTTTATTCTTTCTGCCGCTTTATGACTGTAAGCGTCGTTAACAGTGTCCGGCAATACACGGATTACTTCTTCGTAATATTTCAACGCGTTAGGAATGTCTTTCAGATAATCATAAGCTAACGCAATGCTGATAAACGCGGTTGGATCCTGCGGTCTGAACTGTAATGCCCGATAATAGCTTTTCAGCGCTTCACGCGGTTGGCGATTCATCATCTGCATTTTACCCAAAGTGTTTAGCAACTGCGCCAACTGTACCGTATCGGGTTCTATAATTTGCAACGCTTCTTGATAATACTTCTCGGCGTCTTTCGTTTTTCCTATTTTCTCGGCAGTCTTTCCCAAATAATATTTTACAATGTAATATCGCCCTTCCGAAAGCGTGTCTGCTTTTAGAAAATAAGGGAAAGCATCGTAAGGCAAATCACTGTCTGCCTTGTAAAAAGCCAGTCCGCAGAAAAGATTTTTATCATAATCAAAAACATCGCCCAGCCGTTCCATTTTCCGATAACATTCTATTGATTTTTGATAATTATTCTGCAAATAATGCGCTTTTGCGTTAAAATTCAGAATTTCCGTATTCAGCGAGTCTTGCTGCAAGTACTCATCCGTAATTTCGGATAATCTCTTTGCCGAATCTACCGCCAAATATAAGTTGGCAAGCTGTTTAAAAGCAAGGTAATCCTTATTTTGGTTCCGACATTGCGCTTCCAATATGCGCGCGGAACCCGCAATGTCTTTGAGCGCCGCCAAATTACGCGCTTTCAGTCGCACTACGGAAGGAATATTGTTTTTTTCCAAAATACTGTCCGCTACCGCGACGGATTCTTGAAATCTTTTTTTAGCGCATAATAATTCCGCTTTCCGGTTCATCCATTGCGGTGTGGGGCGCAACCGCGTAGCCAAGTTCCAGCAAGTCATCGCCAACTCATCGTTACCTATAATGGTTGCCGCTTCCGCGAAACCCGCGATCACTTCCGCGTTTTGAGGATAAAGTTTGAGCGCTGCATATATGGTATTAGCGGCTTCTTTTACCAGTCCTAATGAAGTTTGCGCCCCTACTTTGGCTTGAAATGCCACGACATCGGTTAATTGAAGTGAATCCACCAAGCGAATCACCCTTTCATAATCCATTGCCAATTGCTTACTTTTTAATTGTTCCGCCGCATTATTAGCATTCACATGGAATTTCTGAGCGTAAATCACACCTACACCACTTAATAAAATAGCTAACAGTATTGTTTTTTTCATTTTTCAAAAAAATAAACTTAAATATCTACGAAAACATCGCAAATCTACGAACTTTTCGTAACAAAACAAAGGTCTTGAAATTATTTAACTAAATTTAACCACACCTGCTTCAAAAAATGGAATAAAATAACTTCATCCATGCCTTATATTTGTAAAGGATTTAATTTGATTGTGTATGTTCAAAAAATACCATTTACTTATTTTATTGTTAATTTGCGCTTTTTCTGAAATCACCGCGGTTAACTACTATTATTACGTTCAGTTTAAGGATAAAAATAATTCGCCTTATTCGGTTGGTAATCCTTCTGCCTACCTCTCACAGCGCGCGTTAGACAGAAGGGCTTTCTTCAAAATACCTATTGACAACACAGACCTGCCGGTAAACCCCGATTATGTGGCACAAGTAGCTAACTTTGTAACCGTTCACGCGCGTACCAAATGGCTGAACGGCGTTACCGTGCAAACCACCGACCCGAATCAGATAAACCGGGTAAAAAATTTGGAATGTGTTTCTTTTGTAGAACTTACCGGACAAACTACCGCTTCGGGTTCATTAGCGCCCCGCCAAAAACTGCCTCAGCAAACTAATGACACCCATTACGGTTCCGCGGCTACGCAAATAAACCAATTGCACGGCGCTATACTTCACAATAATGGTTACCGTGGACAAGGCATTCAAGTGGCTGTGATTGACGGCGGATTTTTAAACGTGAATACCAATCCGGGATTGGATAGTTTGCGCAACGAAGGACGTTTGTTAGGTACAAAAAACTTTGTATCGCCGCAAGTAGATGTTTTCACGGAAGCAATTCATGGCGCCAACGTACTTTCTACCATGGCGGGAAACCTAAAAGATAGTTACGTAGGCACCGCGCCCAAAGCATCCTATTTACTTTTACAATCGGAAGCAAACAACACGGAAACGCGCGTGGAACCGGATTTGTGGATTTCGGCCATTGAGTACGCGGATAGCGCCGGAGTGGATGTAACCACTTCCTCATTGGGCTATACTACCTTTGATAATGCCACCATGAATTTCACCTATAACGATATGAATGGAAAAAGCGCCCGTGCCAGTATAGCGGCTTCCATGGCGGTAGATAAAGGAATTTTAGTTATCAACAGCGCGGGTAATGACGGTAACAAACCTTGGCATTACATCGGTGTTCCGGCGGATGCCGAAAAAATTATTACCATCGGGGCGGTTACAAACACCGGGATTTCAAGCGCTTTTTCTTCTTTCGGACCGAGCGCGGACGGGCGGGTAAAACCTGAACTTTGCGCTATGGGCACCGCCTCTGCCCTTATAAGCCCGGCAGGAACAGTTACGTACGGCAACGGAACTTCTTACTCTACACCCATTTTCGCCGGATTAGCGGCTTGTTTTCTACAAGCGGCAAAGGAAAAAACGCCGCATTTGAGTTTAGCCGAATTAAAAGAAATACTTATAAAGAGCGGCAGCCTTTACGCCGCGCCTACCGCTCAAATGGGCTATGGCATCCCCAATTTTGAAACGGCATATAACCAACTAATAAATATAGCTACCAAATATTCTACCCACCAAGAAGAAGTGAAAATATATGTAAATCAAAATGATAACACCATAAAAATAATCATAAGAGATAATACGGTGGGAAAAGTACATGCTTCTTTATTCAATGCGACCGGAAATTTGATAATGAAAAATAGTTACCACCAATCTTCGTTTGATATGAGTACTCGCTCTCTGAGTTCCGGCGTATATATTTTACATTTAGATTTCAATGGAAAAACAGTAAGTAGAAAATTGATGATACTTAACGTTTAACGTTTAACGTTTGAGGTTTAACGTTTGAGGTTCGAGGTTCAAAGTCTTACCTTAGAGGTTCAAAGTCAGACCTTAGAGGTTCAAGGTCTTACCTTAAAGGTTCAAAGCGGATTTTCACAGATAAAAATAAGTTAAACGCTCATTATAGGATAATAAAAGTGGTTATTATCTTTCTGATTCGCATATAAAGCAAGAAAAAGGCGCCGCTAAAAATTTAGCCGCGCCTTTTTGATATAAAATCATCCTTAAAATCCGTATTATTTTGTTACTTTTTCCAGTCGTTTCATCATCGCGAAGATAAATAAGGCTGAAATTACGCAACACACTAAGAATACGCCCCAAAGAATATACAAATCTACTCTGTTCCACAGCAAGCTTCCCACGAAAAGAAGTTTGTTACCTACGGCAGTTGCCAGCAACCAGCCACCTTGCATTAAACCTTGGAAACGAGGCGGCGCCACTTTGGAAACAAAAGATAATCCCATCGGGCTTAAAAACAGTTCCGCGAACGTAAGTACCAAATAACTGCTCATCAGCCAGTAAGGTGATAAACGCATATCTTCGGGTACAGCCGCGCCGGCTAATTCACGGGGCGATGTCAAATTTAAAGAACCCACCAAGACGATAACAAAACCAATAGCGGCTATTATCATACCAATTCCTATTTTTCGGGGGGTGGAAGGCTCCATCCCTTTGGAATTAAGGAAGCTGAATAAGCCCATGACCACCGGCGTAAGTGCTACAATAAACAAGGGGTTAAAAGATTGGAACACCTCAGGCGCAATGGGGTTATTGGCGCCGTTTTTATGGTACATCCAGTAACATAGTGCGCCAAAAATCACCACTAACGCCCCGCCAAACGACCTGGCACGAATGGTGGACTTAGAGCGCAACAGCAAAATAAGACCTGCTACCGTTAAAATAACGCTTAAAATAGATCCTAAATTAAAGAACAAGAAAGTAAACGGATCCACTGTTTTTACCGTATAATCACGCGCAAACAAAGTAAGCGTTAGACCGTTTTGGTGGAAAGACATCCAGAAGAAGATAACCACGAGGAACACCAAAATCAGCGCCATAATCCGCGGGCGTTCCTCTTTGGTAGCTATTTGGAAAATATACGATACAAAGGCAACAAACAAGCCGAGAGCCATTCCCAATCCTAACTTCAAAGAATCTTCCAATCCCGGTATTAATTGCAAAATAACTGCGGTGGCGCCCATCAACAATAAAGAAATTACCAGACTTCTTCCTGTTTTTGCGCTTCCCGGATCTTGAATGGTATTTACTTGCTTTTCTACCTCTTTATTTACGGATTTGCTGGGGAGTAATTTATTAAAAATAACATACACCAATAAAGAAACTATCATACCCACTGCCGCTATGCCGAATGCCCAGTTATAGCCTCTGGAAAACACGTCTAAATATTGATGTGAAAAAGCCATTAAGTCCGTTACGGGCGACTGATTAATCATTGCCTTATTGGCTAATTCCTGATACTGAGCTACATTTTTTAATGTTCCGTCCACATATTGGTGTGCAAGTGCAGGCAAACTGGCATCATGCAAGAAACCGTTGGTTTTTAACCACCAATCCCGGATGCCCGTGGCTACAAACGGGGCAAAAAACGCGCCCACATTGATACCCATATAAAAAATCATAAAAGCGGAATCCCGGAACTTGGCATACTTCTCATCGTCATAAAGTTGCCCTACCACAGCTTGTAAATTCCCTTTGAACAATCCGTTCCCTAAGGATATGACTAACAGCGCCGCCAATGTACCGGTCAATGACATGGTAGGCACAGCCATTAATATATACCCGAGAAACATAATAATCTGTCCCCATAAAATTACCGTTTTATACTTTTTAGTCCAGTCGGCAACCATACCGCCAATCAACGCCATAGCATAGATGGCAAAATAAAACCAACTGTAATAGTCGCCGGCAGACTCTACCGATAAGCCGTACTTTACCTGTAAAAATAACACAAGGATTGCCATCATGGTGTAAAAGCCGAAACGCTCTCCCATATTGGTAAAAAAGGCTACTAATAGTCCTCTTGGATGTTCTTTAAGCATAGATTTTAATTATAAATTAGTATTGAATAATGTTGCAAATTTATTGCAAATATAATTAAAACAATTGAATTTGTGCTCTCTGAGAGGGTCAAAAACTTATTTATTACCAACAATTTTAAAAACAATTAAAGGAATGCCGAGAAAGCATTCCTTTAATAATAAATTGTAAGATTTTAAGAGGTTTTATTTATCTGTTGTGATTTCTATAACAGCTAACCCCAATTTTTTATTCAAACTCATCATGGGAGAAATAAGCTGAGTAACGTTTCCTGATTTTAAGAACTTACTCTCACGGGTGTCAATTACTGTAAAACGCGGATAAACGATTCCTACTTCTTTGGAGTCCGTGGAAAGTATAATCCTACCGGTATCGTCTATCACATACGCTTTTTGAACGTGAGGTTCTTTCATGATGTTATCCAAGTGCAACTGTGCCTGATCCTTGTTATTACGAAGCAAATCACTACGAACTGCCCACGAGAATGTTTTTGCCACCGTAGTCATATCGGCAAGATGAAGGCTGTCTAATCTATTTTCATACATCACCTTTTGCTTTACGTTTTGCTCTTGCAGCTTGCGGATTTTTGACAAAGCGATAATGCCCAAAATTACAATAGCTAAGAATACTCCCCAAAACACATATTTCATAAAATGATTTTTGGTGCGGACAATGGCGGTAGTAGTTTTGCCCGTTTCCGGGTAATTATTTTTTTCGATACTCATATTTTAAAAAATTAAAGGATAAACATTGTTTTTTATTTTTATAACAACGTTTATCCTTGGAATGTTTGGAAAATTCTTAATTCGTAATTATAGTAACTATTTCAGGCATTTAGCAAAAAAACCAAGCATGGCACTATAAAAGTCCATCCTGTTTTCTTCCCTGTGATAGCCGTGTCCTTCGTTATATTTTACCATATAAGGCACTTCAAATCCTTTGGCACGCAAGGCTTTTACTATTTGGTCGCTCTCATTGATATTTACACGCGGATCATTGGCGCCTTGCACTACGAAAAGCGGTTTCTTTATCTTATCTATTTGATAAAAAGGAGAAACTTCACGGGCAATTTTAGCTTCCTCAGGATTATCTAAATCATACCAAATTTCTTTGACCATTTCTTTGTACGGTTTCCAATATTCGGGGAAAGATGCAAAGAAAGTTTCTATGTTAGAAACGCCCACGTAATCTACGCCGCAAGCATACAGTTCAGGTGTTTTCACTAATCCCATCAAAGTAGCGTAACCACCGTGGCTACCTCCATAAATGGCAATTTTATCCTTGTCCGCCCAACCTTGTGAAATAACGTATTTCACTCCGTCTTCTACATCATCCATGGCTTTGCGTCCTATTTGTTTAAATCCTGAACGTAAAAATTCTTTACCATAACCACCTGAAATACGGAAGTTTACTTGCAGCGTGGCATAACCACGACTTGCAAAAAGCTGTGTTTCAGGATTAAATCCCCAACTGTCGCGGATGCCTTGCGGACCGCCGTGCGGGTTCACTATCAAGGGCACTTTCTTACCCGCTAACGCTTCTTTGGGCAACGTGATGTATCCATGAATGGTCACTCCATCACGGCTTTTGAAGGTAATGGGACGCATTTCAGCCATATCGGCTTCTTTAAGTTGCGGCATCAGATCATACAACAAGCTGAATTTCTTGGTTTTGGCATCGTACTGATAATACGTTCCGTACAATTTATCACTCTGAACGATGATGAGAAACCGGGTTTCATTGTCGTCATAATCCGTAATATAAAATTCTTTTCCGGGAAAACGTTTTTTCATTTGCGCCGTGAGGTTTTTATACGTTTCACTTACGGGAACAATGACGTATCTTTCTCCTTCGTAAGCGAAATAATCCACTTCCCAGCCACGTTTACGCGAGGTTCCCATTCCCGAAACATCAAAATGAGGATTGGAAAATACTTTCTTTATCTCTTTGTTTTTTTTCAGATCATACAGGACGATTTCAGTTTTATCTCCGTTCAAATTGGTCATCACAAACGCTTCGTCCGGATTTTTTGAAGCATAATTGAAACGCAGAATATTAAAATTATCGTACCATTTGGAGCGATGAATCATCTTAAATTCTTTAGTTTTCAGATCTTTATACCAAAGTTCCGCTTCTGTACCGTTTACCATCTTGCTGTAAGCGCGCAAGTTGCCGTCTTTGTCAAAATCATAGCCTTGAATGGGATTTTGAACATCCTTATTTTCAAACAATTGCGTAAGTTCACCCGTAACCACATTCAGCCGGTAAGGTTCAAAGATTTGTTTGTTATTTTTATTCATTTGAATAATGATAAAATCTTTTTGTTCTTTCAGCAATGCCAAAATAGAAGCTTGTACGCCATCAAACGGCGTCAGGTCTTTGGTGTTTGAGCCGTCAATGTTGGTAGCGTAAATGTGGAAATTTTCATCGCCGCCTTTGTCCATCATGTAATATAAACGCTCATCATTAATCCAGCCGTAACCTTTAATCAGTTCGTTTTTTTCTTCAATGGCTCGTTTTACTTTTCCGGTGGCTATTTCCTTCACATATACGTGGTTTTTGGCAGCCGCGTCTTTTTCCATGTATGACATATACTTGCCATTGGGCGAAAGTTGGAATGAAGAAGCTTTGGGGCGGGCAAAGTAATCAGAAACCTTGTACTTATAATTGCCTTTATCCAGCGCGGCTAACTTCTTTAATTCTTCATCAGAAGTTACCAACGCAGGGTTTCCGGGCAATTTGCTCTTGAATTTTTTGAGTGTAAGCGGAAAGTTCATCCCTGCTTGCGAGAAGGTTCCCACAATGCTGTCGGCGGTAAGCGTACCGTTATAAACAGCTTGCAAAGCCGTGGCAGTGATTTTTACGTTGTTTCCCGTTACCTCTGTTTTTTCAATGGGTACGTCGCTTGCGCCCTGCATCGGCACATCAAGAGTGGAAGTATATGCCCCGTCTTTTTCGGCAATGTGAAAAATAAGTTCAAGGTTTACGCCTTGCACGGATATGGCGCCTTTCCAGTCGCCGGCTACGCTCTGCGCATAACCCCCTCCAATGGTACTTGCAGCCAAAATAACTGCCAATCCAAGTTTTTTCAGTTTCATAATTGTTTGTTTTTCAGTTTGATATATAAAAATAAAACCCCTAAGTGACATTAAAGCATGCGCTTTACATCACTTAAAGGGTTTTGTTCGGTGCAAAGATAGATAATAAATCCTTTCCAACAAATGCTTTTATTTTTTTTTGTGTGAAAATGCTTATGATAGCCACTTCCAAGTCACTAGTTAGTAAACCGGAATTCATTTTGTCCGTTACGGCATAATCATTTGTATGGCGCCGGGAAGAATACTGATTTGGGATTGACCCGTGTTTTTCAGAACAATTCCGTCCGCTTCCGCAAAAAGTCCCGTATCCTGGCTGTGGATGCTTATTTCTTGGGCTTTGAAAGATTGCACAATGGGAAACCGGGTAATTTTTCCGCTAAAAATATGAGGAAGAACAGAAAGAATTTCTTTTAACGTAGGTTTTTCTACCAAAATCATATCAAAAATACCATCGTAAGGCAGCGCGTCAGGATTTTGCTTGATGCCGCCGCCGCTGTACGGACCGTTGGCTATGTTCATGGTGAAAAGTGCGATATTCTTTTCCTGGTTGTCAATTTTTATTTGCGCGGGCGTGGATTTATAACGGAAAACCGCTATCAGCAAAGCCAAGGTATAAAGCAGCGAAAAACTGCCCACATATTTTTTCAGCGTATGCGTTAAATCGGCTACTTTGGCATCCAACCCGAAGCCTACGGAATTGATAAAGTAATGATTTTTATCTTCGTTATCTGCCCGGTAGAAAATTTTTCCAATGTCGATAAGCCGTGTTTTTCCTTCCAAGAAAACAGAAAAAGAGTGTTTGTCGTTTTTTTTAAGTTTCCAAAACCTTCCCCAATCATTGCCTGTGCCGCGCGGAATCAGCGCTATTTTTATTTTGGAAGTATCCTCTATGTCGGCTGAAAAAATTCCGTTGATTACTTCGCTGATAGAACCATCACCACCCAACACAAGGAAGTTTTGGTATCCTTTCTCTGCATTTTCACGGGCTATTTTTATGGCGTGTCCCGCGTATTCTGTTTCTATAAACGTATGTGAAATACGGGCTTTTTTCAGCTCGGATAGAATAAACTTACGCTGTACGGGCAGTTTCCGTTTGCCCGCCCGGGGATTGGTAATGACTATCCAGTGGCTTTGTATATTATTTTCAGACATTTAAATAGGAAATTACACGCTTTCTAATGTTTTTTTGAGCTTTTCATTGAGTATTTCAGATAACATGATGTCAAAAACTCGGAACTCGAAACTCGAAACTCGAAACTTATCTCGCCGGCAGTCAGTTTTACATCTATTTACTCATCAAATACAAATCCACTAACGTTAACGCTGCCATGGCTTCCACAATGGGTACCGCGCGGGGAAGTACGCAGGGGTCGTGGCGCCCGTGCGCTTCCACCTCTATTTTATTCAATGATTTATCAAGCGTTTCCTGTTTTTTACGGATGGTAGCCACAGGCTTAAATAGGACGCGAAAATAAATGTCTTGTCCATTGCTTATACCTCCTTGAATACCGCCTGAGTGGTTTGTTTTAGTAGTTACTTTTCCGCCTTCTTTAATAAAAGCGTCGTTTATTTCAGCGCCGGTCAGATGTACGCCCTCAAAACCGCGTCCGTAATCAAACCCGTGCGCGGCATTAATATTCAGCATGGCTTTTGCCAAGCGGGCTTGCAATTTATCAAAAACCGGTTCCCCCCAACCCACTGGAACGCCTTGCGCCACACAACTCACCATGCCGCCGATGGAATTTCCTTCTTTACGCAACTCATCAATGTAAGCAATCATCTTTTCGGCAATTTCCGCATCGGGACAGCGTACGATGTTATTTTCTATCAATGACAAGTCTAACCGCTCATACGCTTTCTCTACGCCGATATGACCCACTTGCGAAGTGTAGGCGGTAATATTTACCCCTTGTTTTTTCAACACTAACTTGGCAATAGCGCCTGCCGCCACCCACCCTGCCGTGGCGCGCGCCGAGCTGCGTCCGCCACCGCGGTGGTCGCGAATGCCGTATTTTTGCTGGTAGGTGTAGTCGGCATGGGAAGGGCGATAAACATCTTTCAGGTGGTCATAATCCTTGCTTTCCTGGTTTTTGTTCCAAATCACAAAAGCAATGGGTGTTCCGGTGGTTTTTCCTTCAAAAACGCCCGAAAGAAATTCCACGTTGTCTTCCTCGTGGCGGGGTGTGGAAATGGCGGACTGCCCCGGACGACGACGGTTCAGTTCACGCTGAATAAACGCCTCGTCCAGTTCAATACCCGCCGGACAGCCGTCCACGATTCCGCCTATGGCTTTTCCGTGTGATTCGCCAAAAGAGGTAAATGTAAAAAGTTTGCCTATGGTATTCATAAATTTAATGTGCCAATGTGCTAATATTCTAATGTGACAATGTGCTAATGTGGTAATATGCCAATATGCCAATATGCTAATGTGCCAATTCACCAATTTACTAATCCACCAATTCACCAATCAACCTCTTAAATTCCTTCTTACAGGCTGTGTCCGACTATTGGCGGATTAGGGGGCTACTGCTATCCGTTTTATTTCTTCCATAATGGCTTTGGCAAAGTTTTCCGCTTGTTCCGGCGTTCCCGCTTCGGAATAAACACGGATAATTGGTTCGGTGTTAGATTTACGCAGATGTACCCAACCTTGCGGGAAATCTATTTTTACCCCGTCAATATCATTTACCTCGTATTGTTTATATGAGCCTTTAATAACCGCCAACACGCCGTCCACGTTAATATTGGGTGTAAGTTCTATTTTATTTTTACTCATAAAGTAGTTCGGATAGGTTTTACGCAGTTCCGACACTTTTTTGCCCGATTTTGCCAAATGGGTAAGAAATAGGGCGATGCCTACCAACGCGTCCCGTCCGTAATGGCTGGCAGGATAAATAATGCCGCCGTTGCCCTCGCCGCCAATGACAGCGTTCGTTTCTTTCATTTTAGCCACTACGTTTACTTCGCCTACGGCTGCCGCTTGATAATTACCGCCTCGTTTTTGGGTTACATCGCGTAAGGCACGGGTGGAACTGAGGTTGGACACGGTATTGCCGGGCGTATGTTGAAGCACATAATCGGCTACGGAAACAAGGGTGTATTCTTCGCCAAACATCGTTCCGTCCTCACAGATAATAGCCAATCTATCCACATCCGGATCTACCACAAACCCGACATCAAATTTACCGCTTTTCATTACCCCGGAAATTTCGGTCAAATGTTCCGGCAACGGCTCGGGATTGTGCGGAAAATGTCCGTTAGGCTCACAATACAGTTTTTCTACCGTTTTCACCCCCAACGCCTCTAACAAAGCCGGAATAGCTATTCCCCCCACCGAGTTCACACAATCTATCGCCACTTTAAAATCGGCGTTTTTAATTGCTTCCACATCTACAAGTTCCAATGCTAATACGCTGTCAATGTGTTTTTGGGTGTAATCAGCGGTGGTAAGCGTGCCTAATTTATCTACTTCGGCAAAAGTATATTCGTCTTTTTCAGCCAACTGCAAAATGGTTTCGCCCTCTTTGGCATTCAAAAATTCGCCCTTCTCGTTCAATAATTTCAACGCGTTCCACTGTTTTGGGTTGTGGCTGGCGGTAAGAATAATGCCGCCGGCAGCCTGCTCCATGGTTACGGCAAGTTCGGTGGTGGGTGTAGTGGCTAACCCGATGTCCACCACGTCCATCCCCATTCCGAGCAACGTGCCTACCACTAATTTATTAACCATTTCGCCCGATATGCGCGCGTCGCGTCCCACCACAATTTTATTGGAATCCGTTTTTTTTGAGGATTTGATAAATGAGGCGTATGCCGAAGTGAATTTTACAACGTCCAGCGGACTTAAACCATCGCCTGCCACACCACCAATGGTGCCGCGGATACCTGAAATAGATTTTATTAGAGTCATATTTTGAAGTTGGAAGTTACAGAAGTGAATGAAGTTACGGAAGTTACAGCTGTTACGGAAGTTAGCGGTGCGAATTATTGAAACAAAAAAGCCCTTTTTCAATGAAAAGGGGCTTTGTTTTTAATGAATTCCTGTGATTATTATATCATACCCCACCGGCGTTACATTTTGCATGTAGGTAGATGTATTCAAACTGTGCGGAATAATTAATCTTGCTTTTGAGTTATTATATTTCATATTCTTCAACGCTTCGTGCAAACCGGGAAAACCGCTACTGTAATCGCCATAAGTTACCACAAAAGGGTCAGCATAATCTATCGTGCTAAGGTTTCTTTGAATAGTATCTCCGGTAAGTGTATAAAGCATGAAACGGTAAGATACTTTTGAACGTAGCTTCATGGTATCGTCCGTATTGATACTACCCGGATTAACTAATTGATAATATAGCCCGGAAGAAGATTTGAAATACGTGTTTCCAACCCAGTTTTTAACACCGGGCATATCATAAACCACATTGATGCCTTGCTTATTGACAAAATTCTGAATCGTTGCCTTTTCTTCATCTTGTAGTTGACTATACGTTTTTGTCTTGCTACAAGCGCTCATTCCTATAATTATGGAAAAAACAAGTATAATTCCTGAGAGTTTTTTCATTGTAAAATGGTATATTAAAATCCAAGTGCAAATATCCGATAATATTGTTAAATATGCAAGTTAATATAAGTGAAGATTTTACTCTTCCGATGTAATTTCATACATCAACGAAGTATATGCCGGAATATTGTCATTTCCGGTCATTCCGTAACCTAAATACCAAGGCACTATCAAACGCATTTTTTCACCCTCCCGCATTTCTTTAAGTCCTTCTTCCAGTCCAACCGGAATTTCTTTTTTACCGAAATGAATATTTATTTTTTTTGATTCCAACGTTTCACCGTTAAGCGTGGAAACAGTGTAAGAAACGGTGGACGATTCCGATTTCGTCAATAATTGGCGAGAAGTTTCTTTTTCCTTATAATACCAAATGCCTACGGTGGCTTTCTTAAAGGGAAGGGGTTGCTTACGAATGATTGCCTGAACAACACTGTCTTCTTTTTGGGCAAGCATTTCATTGACTTTGCGCAGATTTATCTCCGTGGAATCCACCGAGTTATTTTTATTGGCAGGCAACTGCGGACGCGGTTTTCCACAAGAAGCGAGAATAAAAAGAAAAATCAAGATGTAAGAAAGTTTGTATTTCATTTGTTTATAATTTAAGCCCCCTAAATCCCCCAAGGGGGACCAGGGCTGTTAAGTTCTCCCAAAATACGCTGAAAGCGTATCAGCTATTAGCATAGGGCAACGCCCTATGTAGGGATGCAGACTCCAAATGAGAAGCTCTGAAAGAGCGAAAGCAGGTATTCTTACGCGCTTTCAGCGCTTAGGATGGTATGCCGCCCGATTCGCAGGGCGTTGCCCTACGCTGTGGGATGTCAGGCTTGCAGCCTGAGTCAGAACTTAACAGCCCTGCCAAGGGGGACTTTTGGGCGTTGTGAAATTTATAATCATAGCCTTATGTGTCCATCCCGATAATTCGGGATTGTTTTGTACATGGGCGTTTCAAAGGTTTAAAAGTTCAAAGGTTAAAGAGCCCGCCGACGAGTCAGTTTCAAAAGCTGGAAGACATTCTTAGCCGACAAACCGCCTTAAAGCGCTTAATCGGCAATGCTTACCGCTTGCTCCTTGCTGCTTACCGCTGCTGCCTATCGTATATTCGCTATGCTGATAATATCGGCAAAAACTCCCGCCGCCGTTACACTGGCGCCCGCGCCATAGCCTTTGATAATCATCGGAAACTCGTTGTAGCGGTCGGTAGTGATAAGCACAATGTTGTTGCTGCCCTGCAAATCATAGAACGGGTGCGAAGCGTTCACCGCACGCAATCCTACGCTGCATTTACCGTTATCCAGCGTGGCAACAAACCGCCATTGCATCCCTTTTTCCGCCAATTCTTGCCGTTTTGTCTCAAATTCAGCGTCCAACTCTTTGATATTTCCCCAGAAATCTTCCAAATTTCCTTGAAAATATTTATCGGGAATAAAAAGATTTTTTTCCACATCGTCCTGTTCTACGCGGTATCCGGCTTCACGCGCCAGAATTACCAATTTACGTATCACATCTTTTCCGCAAAGGTCAATGCGCGGATCGGGTTCCGAGAATCCGGCTTCTTTTGCCAACTGAATGGTTTTGCTCAATGGAATTTCACTATTAAGCGTATTGAAAATAAAATTTAACGTACCGGAAACCACCGCTTCCAATTTTAGAATGCGGTCGCCGCTGTTGGTCAGATTGTTCATCGTATTAATGATGGGCAAACCGGCTCCTACATTGGTTTCAAAAAGAAATTTCACACCGCGTTGACGGGCAGTTTCTTTAAGTTGCGTGTATTTTTCGTATTCGGACGAGGCGGCTATTTTATTTGCCGTAACTACCGATATGTTTTTTTCCAACAATGCCTGATAAATGGATGCCACTTCTTCACTGGCTGTGCAGTCCACAAATACAGAATTGAAAATATTCATTTCCAAAATAGCGTCGCGCAGGTGCTTGGTGGTGATTTTTTCGCCCACGGTTTTGAGCGTTTCCACGCAGTTTTCCAACTCAATGCCGCGTCTGTCCATCAACATCCGTGAACTGGAAGCTATGCCTACCACATTTACTTTCAGTCCGTTTTCGGTCATGAGTTTTTGCCGCTGTTTTTGGATTTGTTTCAGCAAATTGCTGCCCACTGTTCCCACGCCTACCACAAAGAGATTCAGCACTTTGTATTCCGAGAGGAAAAAAGAATCGTGAATCACGTTCAAGGCTTTACGCAGTACGCTGCGGTTGGTTACAAACGAGATATTCGTTTCGGAAGCGCCTTGCGCGCAAGCTATTACGTTGATGCCGTTTCTGCCCAATGTACCAAAAAGTTTTCCGGCAATGCCGGGCGTGCGTTTCATATTATCGCCGACAATAGCAACCGTAGCCAAATCGTCTTCCGAAAAGATTTCGTGAATTTCGCCTTGCTGAATTTCGGTTTCAAACTCTTTGCGCAACACTTCCACCGCCAATTTACTGTCTGCAAAACGAACACCGATAGAGGTAGAATTTTCTGACGAAGCTTGCGAAACCATAAATACGCTGATGCCGTTTTTTGCCAACGCGCGGAAAATACGGTAATTCACCCCGATAACACCTACCATACCCAATCCGTGTACCGTGATGAGTGAGGTATCATTGATAGACGAAATACCTTTGATGGCTTTTTCGCCCTCTTTCTTGGGCGGTTTCTCAGCGGAAATATAGGTGCCGGGCGCTTGCGGATTAAACGTATTGCGGATTTCCACCGGAATATTTTTATGATAAACCGGGAAAATAGTCGGCGGATAAATTACTTTCGCACCAAAATTGCACAACTCGGTCGCTTCACTGAAACTCAGATTTTCAATCACATACGAATTGCTGATAATTTTGGGATCGGCAGTCATAAAGCCATCCACATCTGTCCAAATTTCTAGTTTAGAAGCATTTAACGCCGACGCCAAAATAGCCGCGGTATAATCGGAACCCCCTCTGCCGAGATTGGTAATATACCCCGTATTGACATCGGTAGAAATAAACCCGCCACATACGCAAATGCGTGGAAGTGGCGTAAAAGCCTTTTTTATCAGCTCATTGGTGGTGGGAAAATCCACAATGTGCTTATCAAACTGATGAATGGTTTTAATCAGTTCACGCGCGTCGAAATGTACTGCCTCGTCAATTAATTGACTGACTATGAGCGAAGAAATCACTTCGCCATAACTCACAATGGTATCTGTAATACGCGTAGAAATGTCCTTGATAAGAAAAATGCCTCGAAAAATATTGGTCAAATCGGTCAGGCAGACTTGTACTTTTTGGGTGAGTGATTCCTTTTTATGTGCCGGAATAACCTCGTCAATCATTCTATAATGACGGGCGGTAATTTCGTTCAAGTCCGTGAGGTAATCAGCGTTTCCTTCCGCGGCTAAACGGGCTGTTTTGTAAAGCTGATCAGTAATGCCCGAAAGCGCCGATACCACTACAATTACAGGTTCCGATTGCGATTCTACTATTTTTTTTAAGCTTAAAATGCCTTCTACCAGCCCCACTGATGTACCGCCAAATTTTATTACTTTCATCAGGTAATTCTCTTTTAAATATTCGGATTCGATGTATACTATAAATACTGCTTTTATTCGTTATTTTTTGAGAAAAACACAAATAAAAGAAACCGTTTTATGAAAAAAAACGACATTTTGTATTGATTACAAATTGAATGTGCAATATTAGTCATTTTTCCGCAAATGAAGGCAGAATTTATGAGGTTTTTATTGGAATTTGTTGCAAAGTTCCGAAAAATACCTTACTTTTGCACCACTTTTATAAAAGGAAGGAAAAATGGTCTCGTAGCTCAGCTGGATAGAGCAACAGCCTTCTAAGCTGTGGGTCGTGGGTTCGAATCCCGCCGGGATCACAAAAAATCCTCTGCAAGTTAAATCATTGCAGAGGATTTTTTGTTTTGAGATATATTTTCAGCAATGACTTACTGATGCTCAGCCCGTAATAAATCATTCACCGTTTTTACCGGATTAAACGTTTCAATGGGTACTTCTACAAAAATGGTGTTCCAATCACTCATAGCGCCATTCCAAAGTCCGGGAAGTTCCAGCGCTTTCAGCTCTTTGCCGTTTTTTGATTTAGAAGAAATAAAACCGGTATTTTTATCTACGTATTTAATCAAATCAAATTTTTTGCCTTGATAATCTTTTACGGCACACACTAAATCCACGGGATTAAAGTGCGTGGATTGCAGCATCAAATCTTTATTTTGAGGGCTGATTTGCGAGCTTTCCAAGATTTGTGGCGATACGGTTCCGTCTACGTTTAGGGTAAGGAAAGGTCCGCCGCCCGGTTCGCCTACGTTTTTTACCATACCGCATACGCGCATGGGTCGATTCAGTTTATTTATCAGATAAAGACGTAAATCGTTACCTTTTAGGGATTTATCATTGGGATGATTATTCAGTTTTGCCTCGCAAAATTGGGCGATGACCGCTAATTTTGCTTCTGAGATTTGTTTATTTTCCAGTTCTTTCAGGTAAGCGAAAGTTTGTTGCTGTAAAGTTACAAGCAATCCGGCTATCAGCTTTTTATAAGTAACGGTATCTGATTTTAACGCGTCAGGAACTACATTGTCAATATTTTTTATGAAAATAACGTCGAAATCTATATCGTTAAGATTAGCGATCAACGCGCCATGCCCGCCGGGGCGGAAAAGTAATTTATCCTTATCGCGAAACGGATGATTATCTACATCAGCGGCAATGGTGTCGGTGGACGGTTTTTGTTCCGAAAAACCCACGTGGAATTTTACGCCCAACGTGTGTTCATAATCCGCTTTGGTTTCTTGCAGGTGTTTTTCAAAAAGCGCACGATGCTCTGTGGATACGGTAAAATGAATATTTACGCGCTCACCTTTATTTTGAGCGTATAAAGCGCCTTCCACCAAATGCTCCTGCATCGGGGTACGATTTTCGTGCGAGTAAGCGTGAAATTTAAGTAATCCTTTGGGCAAGGCGCCATAATTTAATCCTCTATCCAACAATAAATTTGCCACTATTTCTTTATGCCTGTTCTCTGCCATCAACGCCTCAATATCTTTCCCCTCAATTTTTAAACACACTTCATTCAAATCATTATAAAAAGCGAATTGCTTAATTTCATCAAAAAATTTCTTTTCAAAATTAGTTTCAGGCAACACGGTGTCTTTTTCCAAAAATTCAAACAAGTCCTTAAACATACGGCTTGCCGCACCCGACGCGGGAACAAATTTAAGCACTTCGGCGTTGGTTTTTAAGTAATTATCCCATGCGGAAAGATAATTACTCATCTCGTTTTCATTCACTTTCACTATTCCATTGCCTATGGAAGCCGTGTTTTTTATTTCAAGATAAGGAAAACCTGTTCGGAAAAACCGAAGTTGCTCATCAATTTGTTGCTCGGAAATTCCTCGTTTTTCCAGTACCGCGCGGTCGTTTGGTTGAAGTTGCATAGTGGTAAATTTGTTGAGTGGTTGAGTGGTTGAGTGCTAGCTTTACGGCGAGGCAGGGTGAATTGGTAAATTGGTGAATTGATTGAGCAGTTGAGTAGTTGCCTGCGAGGCAGGCATTCCGCCAATTAACTAATTAACCATTTAACTAATAATTACCTAATTGCCTTTTTATCAAATCCATTTCTTTTTTTCGGTTGATTAAGTTTTGATAAGAGGTGGCAATAATGTATCCGTCGTTATCACGGGTGTTTGTGGATTCGGAATAGGTATCTAACGCTCTTTTGGCATATTCTATGGCTTTATCCATATCGCCTTTGATTTCGTAAGCGTTGGCGATATTATGAAAGGATTGATACTTTATTTTAGCGTTTTTAGCCGTGGCAGCAGCGTTTTTCCACAATTCTATGGCGCCCGCCCAATTGGTTTTAGATACGGAATCCATGGCTTGTGTCATTTGCTTATTGCCTGAACTGAAAAAGACACGGTCTTCTTTTTCCCAACGGGGAATCATCCTTGCCGCCACATTGGTGCCGGTAAGAATGCTTGCATCCACCAGCGCATCATATCGTTTGGGGAGTTTATCCCGCGAACGAACACGGTTATAATCACCGCTTTGCCATAAAAAGCTATCCAAAAACTGAATATTTTGCACTTTTTTATCAGGATAAAAAACTGCCCAATCCGTTTTCACTTTCACCTCTAAATCATTATAAAACTCTTCACTTCCACCATTATAATACTCAAAAATTTCATCTTGAATATTTATTCTGTTAACAGCTATTACGGCATCCGCGTTGTACATTTTGCACAGTGAATTTACCTGCGCGCCGGACAGTTTTCCTACAGAGTTATGGTCTTTGCCGGTATTTTGATTTACTAAACTTAATTCCACCCGGTTAAAGAAACTTTTAGCTTTCAGCCCGTCCCTTAACGCGGCGGTAATAAAAATTCCCGCGCTGTCAAACCTCAGCGTTTCGGATGTACGGTTTCCATACAGGGTAGTATTATGATGTCCTACATTAGCAGGCTGAGGCACAGCGTTATTCACTATTACCACATTATTAACATTCAAAGGGAAAGTAACTTGAGCCGGTTTTAGCACATCCAGCGTAGTATAGTACATTTTTGTGGCGCACGAAGAGGCTAATAAAACAGTGAGTGCCAACATTAAATATAGGATGAGTTTCTTTTTCATTTTTCTAATACAATTAAGTTTAAGGTAATAACCACATAATGAAACACAAAGTTATAAATTTATTGATAAATTATCATAAGAAAGAAAAATATTTTCAGGCAATTTAGCGTTTACCTCTTTATGCAAGCCTAAATGATGGCTGAAGTGAGTAAAGTAAGTTTTTTCCGCGTTTACTTTTCGGGCTATTTGTATGGCTTCCTGTACATTGAGGTGAGCGATGTGTTCTTCTGTCCGCAAGGCGTTTATTACCAATACTTTTAATCCTTTTAATTTTTCCAAAGAGCTTTCGGGTAATGTTTTCACGTCCGTAAGATAAGCAAAGTCGCCTATGCGGTATCCTAAAATAGGGAGTTTGGCGTGCATCACGCGGATGGGGGTAATTTTTATTTTTTCCAGATAAAAATCATCTTCCGATATTTCCACCAATTCTATACGCGGCACGCCCGGATAGCGTTTTTCCGCAAAACAATAGTGCATTGTCCGATAAAGGACGCTTGCCACATTGGGTTCACAATAAATAGTGGTATTTCCCAGCGGACGTATATCATCAATGCCCCCCAAATGGTCATAATGTTCGTGCGTGATAAGTATGCCGTCTAAATTTGAAACGGAGTTAGTAAGCAATTGTTGCCTTAAATCCGGTCCGGCATCTATCAAAATCTGCACACCGCTCACATTTACCAGAACCGAGCTCCGCAAACGACGGTCTCTCGGATCGGTAGAAGTACAGACTTCACAAGAACAGCCTATTTGTGGAATACCCGTGGAAGTACCTGTGCCTAAGAAAGTAATTTGCCCCCTAACCCCCTCAAGGGTAGATTCCAAATTGCTTGATATGTGTTTTTTATCTGTTTTGTTCATTCTTTATCGCGTCATAACTCAACCTAACCGCATTATAATCAATTATTCCCCCTTCAGGGGGTTAGGGGGCATGTTCATCCTTATCCGCCACTCATTGGGATAAAGATTATTACAGCGATTACCCACATTTTTTACCCAGCCGATGGGAATATTCTTATATTTCAACAAGATAAATCCTTTGGGCGCGTCGGGTAGAAAAATAGCTTCTTTGCGTAAATAAGCGATTGCCGTGTCGTAATTTACTTCCACACTAACAAACCGACTTTGGTCTAACTCTTTGGAAAGCGCCAAACTGATGTGCGGAATAAAATCACGCCCTTTTTGCTCCGCCAGCGTAATGCCGAAATGCAATACTTTCAAATGCTTTTTTACACTATCTAATGGTTCCGATTTTTCAACATCAACTGCCGAAACCAACCCATTTTCGGAATATATTTTCCATTTTTCAGGATTCATCAGCCCCATTTTTAAATCTTCAATTTCTTTATAAGATTTCACAGGAACATGCTCATTTTTTCTGTTCTTTTTATTGAACTTGGAAATAGAGAATTGAGACTCAGCACTTACCGCTATTTTCCGCAACGCCGCCAAAAAGAAACCTTCGCCGCGTGTTTTATGCGGGAAAAACCGATAACCGCCTTCTGTAACTGTAATTTCGGGATACATGGAAGTGTCTATCGGTAAAAATTCCGCACCCAGTTCGTCCATTATCCAGCGGACGTTTTCCTCGTTTTCCTCACGATTATATGTACAAGTGCTGTAAATCAATGTGCCTCCCTCTTTAAGCGAAGTCCATGCATCGCTAAGAATATCCCGCTGACGAGCGGCGCACATCATCACGTTTTGTTCACTCCACTCATCTACTGCTCCCGCGTCTTTCCTAAACATACCTTCTCCGGAACAAGGGGCGTCCACCACCACCGCGTCAAAAAATTGGGGTAATTTCCGGAAGTCTTTGGGTTCATTGTTGGTAACTATGACAGCATGATTGCCCCATTTCATGGTGTTTTCAGCCAAAACATAAGCTCGGGAGCGAACTATCTCGTTGCTAACCAAGAGTCCTTCGCCCGCAAGATATTGGGAAATAAGGGTGGACTTACCGCCCGGCGCCGCCGATAAATCCAAAAGAGTACTTTTTTTGGATACTAATTGCCGAAGCGCTTCACACAGAAACATGGAAGAAGCCTCCTGCACGTAATACACGCCCGCGTGAAAGTACGGGTCAGCGGTAAAAAGCGGGCGCTCCGCAAGGTAATACCCCGCATCGCACCAAGCTACTTTCTCGTCAGATGGATTATAAAGAGTTTTATCATTTACACGGATACTCACGGGGGCAGTTTCGTTCAAAGAACGGATAAAATCATCCCATGTATCGGGAAAAAGAGGTTTAGTACGGCGGATAAAGGCTTCGGATATGTTCATCGACAATTAGTTAGGGAATACAAAATTATAAAAAAGTTTCATTTCTTGCTATTTCTTTGATTGGAATACTAAATATCCCGAATATTATTTAAGTTTATCATTAATACTCTGAATAACAGGCATTTTTTGAATACAATTTTGTAGCACACAGACATCAAGCGTTTTTACAATCAGTGAAAAAGTTCAGGACTGAATCAAAGTTAACAAATTCTATAAAAACAACAACACATTGTGAATGAATGTTTTATAATTAAAAAACAACTTTAACAATAAGGTCAACCCGCTTTTTTTCACTATCTTTGTCCCCCAGAAAAATTAAAAGACTTGCCATGGCATACAATTTTATAATTAAAAATTTATGGCAAGTTAAGTATATAACTAAAAATGAAAGATATGAAAAATTTAAAAAGATTTATTTTACTATTGGTGGTTGTAGGTGCGCTGGTAGGTTGTAAGAACGACGATTCTAACGAGATTAGTTTTAAAAAAGTGGTTTACAGTGTTAAGATGAAATATGGAGAGGACAATGCCAAATTTAGCCTTAACGTAACTTATACGGATGAAAATGGCAAAATCCAAGAATTAAAAGATCAAGCGCTGCCTTGGAGTAAAGAAATAAGAGTTCCCAGTTCTACTAAAATCATCATGAAGGGAAATCTTACGTCATTAGATTCTCGCGATGCTATCCATGCTGTAATCAGATGTATTGTTACCGATGAAAACAAAGGAATAAAATTACTGAATGGAGAAAAAGACGTAGATTTAGAAAAAAGTAGTAAATTCTCAGTGGAAGAGATTATTAAAGAAACCTCTTTTAGCTTTCAGCAGTAATTCTTCTTTCCAATAAACTTATCCAAAGCACGCTGCCTATTTTGAAGGTGTCGTGCTTTTTTATATTCCAATGTTTGAGCTATCTTACAAAAATGTATAACTTTGAACGTTTTTTATACTTTTATAAAATATGCTTTATCCTGACTCTTTCGAACATAAAATCCAATTTACCGATATCCGTAAGCTACTCACGGCAAACTGCTTGTGTCCATTGGGCGAAGAAGAAGTAGAAAAAATGTGTTTTTCTGCCGATTACGAAACCGTATGGCAACAAATCAGCGAAACGGATGAGATGATGCGTTTGCTTGCATCTGAAACGGACGAAATGCCTATCGGCGATTTTTACGACATTCGTTCCGCATTGGCGCGTGTGCGTGTAGAAGGGCTTTTTCTCGATGAAGCGGAACTATTTAATATTTACCGTGCCATAGCCGCAGTTATCCGCCTCACCGCTTTCATTGTGCGTCAGGAAGAAGAAACCTACCCTTTTCTGCATAAGACCATCGAAAGTATCGGCTCTTTTGCTGAAATTACCAAACGCGTCGACCGTATTTTAGATAAATTTGGGAAAATAAAAGACCACGCCACCCCGGAACTTGCCCGCATACGCAGGGAAATTCATCAGGTGCAAAGCGGTATATCGCGCACGCTGATGAGCATTCTAAAACAAGCTCAGACTGACGGTTACGTGGAAAAAGACCTTGCCCCTACCATGCGCGAAGGGCGCCTCGTAATACCTGTATCGCCCGCTTTCAAACGGAAAATAAATGGCATTGTACATGACGAATCCGCTACGGGAAAAACCGTGTTCATCGAGCCGCAGCAAGTGGTGGAAGCTAATAACCGCGTGCGTGAACTGGAAAGCGAAGAACGGCGAGAAATTACCCGAATTTTATTGGAAATAACCGATTTTCTACGTCCGTATTTCGAGGAAATTATTGACTCACAGCATTTTTTGGGGAAAATAGATTTTTTACGAGCCAAAGCCCTTTTTGCCACCCGGGTCAATGCCATAAAACCGCGTGTGGACGATTTTTGTCAATTGGAATGGAATAAAGCCGTTCATCCGCTGCTTTTCCTTACCCTGAAAAAACAGGGCAAAAAAGTGGTGCCGTTAGAAATTGTTTTGAATGAAAGACAGCGCATCTTACTTATTTCCGGACCCAATGCGGGCGGAAAATCCGTTTGTCTGAAAACAGTGGTCATGCTGCAATACATGCTGCAATGCGGACTACCGGTGCCGCTGCACGAAACCAGCCGAATGGGCATTTTTGAACGTCTTTTTATCGATATTGGCGATGAGCAATCCATTGAAAACGACCTATCTACATACAGCTCGCACCTGCTGAACATGAAGTTTTTTATCAGAAACTGCAACGAAAAAACATTGCTCTTGATAGATGAATTCGGCACAGGAACCGAACCGCAAATAGGCGGCGCCATTGCCGAAGCCACATTGGAACGCTTTAACGAGAAAAAAACGTATGGCGTCATTACCACCCACTACACCAACCTCAAACATTACGCCGAAGACGCCGAAGGAATAGTGAACGGAGCCATGCTGTATGACCGCCAGCATCTGCAACCGCTCTTTCTGCTGCAAATAGGCAATCCGGGCAGTTCTTTCGCGGTGGAAATAGCCCGGAAAATAGGTTTACCCGAAGATTTAATTGCCGATGCGGCTAACAAAGTAGGTCAGGAACACCTTGATTACGATAAGCATTTGCAGGATATTGTACGCGATAAACGCTACTGGGAACGTAAACGCCAAGAAATTCGGCAAAAAGAAAAACGCTTGGAAGAGACGTTGGCAAATTATGAAACGGAACTTGGCAATATCAGTAAACTAAAAAAAGAGACCACCGCCAAAGCCAAAACCGATGCCGAAAACTTGCTGAAAGAAGCCAACGCGAAGATTGAAAACACCATCCGAAAAATTATAGAAGCCAACGCTGAAAAAGAAAAAACAAAAAAAGCGAGGCAGGAATTGGAAGAGTTTAAGAAAAAGATAAACTCGCCCTTAACCCCTCATAAAGTGAAGGGAACCCAAAACACATATCCACAAAAACTTGCCAAAGCTGAAATCCCCCCTTTGGGAGGTGGGGGGGCTTTGAGTCCCGGCAGCCAAGTCCGCCTGAAAGGGCAAACTGCCGTAGGAGAAATTTTAGAATTGCAAGGGAAACAAGCCGTGGTCGCTTTTGGGCAACTGAAATCTACCGTACAGCTCGCCAAGTTGGAAAAAGTAAGCAATAACCAGCTGAAAAAAGAGAACCGTACCTCATCCGGTGGTTTAGGCAGGAAAGTAACCGATGAAGTACGCGAGCGTAAACTCACCTTCAAGCACGAAATAGACCTGCGCGGCATGCGTGGCGATGAAGCCCTGCAAGCCGTAACCTATTTTATAGATGACGCGCTGATGGTGGGCGTAGCCAGCGTCCGCATACTGCACGGCACAGGTACAGGGGCTCTAAGACAACTTATCCGGCAATATTTATCCACCGTTTACGGCGTTAAAAACTACCACGACGAGCACGTTCAATTTGGCGGCTCGGGTATCACTGTCGTAGAATTTGAATAATTTTTACTATAAAACACAATTTCCCGTGTGAATTTGCGTATTATTTTATTAATTCAACGTATATTTGTAATTAATTAAACTAAAAACAAAATGCAATATCTAAACAAATTATTGTTAATCAGCACTTTTACACTACTCAGTTTTCAACTAAGCGCCATTCCCGCGATTCCTTATCCGGTAAAAATTACCCAGCCGGATGGTTCGCAAATAACCGTGATACTGCGTGGTGACGAGCGTTCACATTACCGCACCACTACGGACGGATATCCCCTTGTAAAAAATGAAAAAGGAATTTTTAATTATGCCAAAATAAGCCAAAACGGACAATTCATTGACACACAAATAAAAGCGTCTGACATCCACGAGCGCACAGTTGTTGAAAAATCATTTTTAAATAGTATTCAGCAGGAAAAAGAAACATTTATCCATACGCTTCAAAAAAAAGTGCGTCGTGCTGCCGCTGCTCATCGTGTAATGCAGTCACCCGCCAAGTTTCCTAAAAACGGCGCGCCGCGTTCATTAGTTATTTTAGTCAATTTCTCCAATTTAGCTTTTGTGGTGCCTAATCCCAACATGGCTTTTAACAATTTACTCAATGAACAAAATTACAGCGCTAATGGGGGTACAGGTTCTGCCAAAGATTATTTCAGAGATAACTCTATGGGTACCTTCAACCCTACTTTTGATGTGGTAGGACCATTTACATTGCCTCAAAATTACGCTTTTTATGGCGCAAACGACCCTAATAATGATAACCAAGATACAAATCCGACACAAATGGTTATAGACGCTTGCGCATTGGCTGCTCAAAGTGGAGTCAATTTTGGGCAATATGATGTAGACAATGACGGATTCGTAGATAATGTATTTGTTTATTATGCTGGATATAATGAAGCTGAAAATGCGCCGGAAGAAACCGTTTGGCCCCACAGGTGGCAAGTTATTCCCGGAAATAATTATACTGGCACCGTAGCATCCACCACTTTTAATGGAAAAAGAGTAAAAGATTATGCATGTACCTCTGAATTAAAAGGAAGAGCCGGTAGTAATATGTGCGGAATCGGCACATTTTGCCATGAGTTTGGACACGTATTGGGATTGGTGGACTTTTATCCTACCAATGGCAATGAACATCACACCCTATCTTCTTGGGATATCATGGATGGTGGACCTTACCTTAATCAAGGAAGAACGCCGCCGGCTTACTCATCCCACGAACGATTTTTTTTAGGGTGGATGACGCCTACTGAACTTAAAAATCCGGTAAACGCCATGTTACCACCCCTCACTACAAGTAATCAAGCATATATTATTACCCAAAATGGAAATCATAATCTAAACGGTGCCAATCCGCAACCCAGAGAATTTTTCATGTTGGAAAATCGGCAACAAATTGGTTGGGATAGATTCTTAAAAGGTCACGGTTTGCTTATAACACGGATTTATTATGATCCTGTTACTTGGAATGATAATGGTCCGAATAATGATCCGGCAAATATGGGTGTAGATATTATGGAAGCGGACGGAATAGGTTCAGATGCCACATTAGGCGGTGATCCGTTTCCCGGAACTTCCAACATACGGGAATATACACCTACATTGCGTTCCGGAACTGTGATAAATAAACCGCTTACCTCCATAGAAGAAATAAATAATAATATTTATTTCAAATTTATGGGTGGCGCGGATGTTGTTACTCCCCCTAAAGTGTTTCCGATAGAAAAAATTACTGATAGAAGTTTTACCGTTAAATGGGAATCCACTTCTTCCTTTACAGCAGGATATTACTTAACCATTTACATACTAGACAATAACGGCAACAAAACAGTCATCAAAGATAGATATGCTACCACTCAGACTACTGAAATTCTTTATAATCTGATTTCAAATAAAGATTATTATGTTTACTTAGAGGCTTTTGATAAGGATGGCAAAATATCGTTACCATCTGAAACTTTGATAGCTCATACTCTCCCTTACACATCCGAAAAAGAGTTAAGGGTAACAGCTTATAATGGTACAGTAGAAGTATTTGTTCCCACAAAAACTTCTATTATAAATGTGTATAATATTATCGGTCAAAGAATTATGAGTTTAACTGCTGCTGGGAAAGACATTTTACATATTACTAATTTACAAAAAGGGCAAGTATATATTTTACAATCGGATAAATTAAGAGCGAAAATTATGTTATAAACACATAATAATAAAGTATAGGTATAATAGACAAAAATAGTTGGTAAAAAGCTTTGAAACTTTTTATTAGTCGCAGATACAGAAAAGTTTATTGAACTTTGTTTCAATAAACTTTTTTTATGACAAAAACAAGAAAATCGGTGTAATAGTCAAAAGTGATGCTAATTTATCATTAAAATTACTCTAATAGT
>MTLC01001370.1_pt1 | contig 75408 bp, 58 predicted proteins | sample 1982451 | NCBI WGS metagenome assembly MTLC01 (sample SAMN05710165, study PRJNA340218) | biofilm metagenome | isolation source: sample SPH anode biofilm adapted to +100 mV | place: USA | collected 2012-02-03 | reverse complement strand
AGAATTGCTGGCGGAAGTGGAACAGACCTTTGCCAAGGAGGCCAGGGACCGGGAACTCACCTTCAGCATGCAACGCCTCAATCTGGCGATGCACACCGACCGGCGCCGACTTCTGCAATGTCTGCTTAACCTGGTCAGCAACGCTCTCAAGTTTACCGAGCAGGGGAGGGTGACGGTAGCCGTCAGTTGCGATCAAAATAAAAACGAAGTGACAATCGCCGTAACCGACACCGGCATCGGCATCGGGGCGGAAGATCAGGCCAAGCTGTTTCAGGCTTTCAGCCGGATTCAGTCACATCTCAGTGCTACCGTCCTTGGGACCGGGCTTGGGCTTTATCTGACCAAAAAAATTGCTGTTGATATACTGCATGGCCATTTAACCGTTACGAGTGAACTGGGGACCGGCAGTTGTTTCACTATCGTCATTCCTGTCAGGGTCGAAAATGGCCGAAATAAACCGGTGATAACCGGCTGGATGCAGAACGGGAGTAAAGCGCATGATACCGATTCATTTTGAACTAAACGACAAGCCCCACAATCCGGATGCTTCGGTTGAAGTGTTCGTGGCAGGAGGGGCGGTATGCTAGAACCGGCCATTCCAATCAATGAAGCCGCCAGACTGCACGCGCTGCGCTCTCTGAACATCCTCGACACTCCGGCCGAGGAGCGTTTCGACCGTTACACCCGCCTGGCCCAGCAGATTCTCCAAACGCCGATCGTGCTGATCAGCCTGATCGATGACAAACGCCAGTGGTTCAAATCGCGGCAGGGGCTTGATGCAACCGAGACACCGCGTGACATCTCCTTCTGCGGTCATGCCATACTCGGGGAAGAACTGTTCTGTGTCCCGGATGCCGCCGCAGACCCGCGCTTTGCCGACAATCCCCTGGTTACCGGCGCTCCCGATATCCGCTTCTATGCCGGGGCGCCGCTGGCTCTGGACGGCGGCGAGCGGATCGGGACCCTCTGTGCCATCGATCGTGTGCCGCGTGAACTCAGCGCCGGGCAGCGCACGGCCCTGATCGATCTGGCCCGCTGCATCGTTGACGAACTCCAGGTGCAGACCACCCGCGCGCAGTTGGCGGACAGGGAACAGCAGCTGCAAAAATCGGCCGAAACGGTGCGCAGCATTATCGACACCGTCGTGGACGGCATCATTACGATTGATGCCCAGGGGGTGATGCAGACGGTTAATCCGGCCGCCGAGCGCCTGTTCGGCTACACCGCCGCAGAAATGACCGGTAAAAACGTAAATTTGCTGATGCCCGAGCCGTATCACAGCGCCCATGACGGTTTTCTGCGCAATTACCTCAAGACCGGCAGGAAAAAAGTCATCGGCATCGGCCGCGAGGTGACCGGTCTGCGCAAGGACGGCAGCACCTTCCCGATGGAGCTGGCGGTGGGGGAGATGGCGGTCAACGGTCGGCAGATGTTTACCGGCATCGTGCGCGATATTACCGAAAGAAAACTGGCCGAGATCGATATGGCCCGCTTCAGCGCCATTGTAAATTCCTCCGATGACGCCATCATCAGCAAGACGCTCACCGGCATGGTTACCAGCTGGAACGGCGCCGCCGAGAGGCTTTTCGGCTATTCGGAACAGGAGATGCTCGGTTCACCGATGACCAGGATCATTCCTCAGGACCGTCTTGATGAAGAAACGGAAATCCTTGCCAGGATCGGCAACGGCGAACGCATCGAGCATCTGGAAACGGTCCGGATCAAAAAGGACGGCGGCATTGTCCCGGTTCTGGTGACGGTTTCGCCGATCAAGGATGCAGCGGGAACGATTATCGGCGCTTCAAAGATTGTGCATGACATTTCCGACCTCAAGCTGGCTCAGGTTGAGTTGATCAAGGCCAAGGAGGCCGCCGAAGCAGCCACTCTTGCCAAGAGCGACTTTCTTGCCAACATGAGCCATGAGATCCGCACGCCGATGAATGCCATTCTCGGCATGCTTTATCTGGCCATGAAGACCGAGATGTCGCCGGTACTCTACAACTATCTGAGCAAGGCCAAGGGCGCAGCCGATTCACTGCTCGGAATCATTAATGACATCCTGGATTTTTCCAAAATTGAGGCCGGAAAGCTGGAGATCGAGTCGATCGAATTCGGCCTTGATTTCGTGCTGGAGCAATTGACCGATGCCATCGGTCTTCAGGCCGAAAAGAAAGGGCTCGAATTTCTGATCCGCTACGATACGGAAATTCCGCAGCGGCTGATTGGCGACCCGCTCCGATTGGGCCAGGTGCTGCTTAACCTGTGCGGCAATGCCGTCAAATTCACTGAGGCGGGTGAAGTCGAACTGTCGTTTTCCGGCCGGAATCTCAGCGAAGCCGGACTCACTCTTGAGGTTTGTGTGCGCGATACCGGAATCGGCATGACGCCTGAGGTACAGAACAGTATCTTTCGTAAATTCACCCAGGCTGATCAAACAACCACACGGCGATTCGGAGGCACGGGGCTGGGGCTGGCGATCAGCAAATTGCTGGTTGAAATGATGGGGGGAAACATTTGGGTTGAGGCTTCCGAGCCGGGCCGGGGCAGCCGCATCTGCTGCTCCTTGCCGCTCAAGATTTCACGGCAGGCGCTGGAACACCGGCGCGAACTGGTGGAGCGGGCCGGCCCTATGCTGAAGGATATCCGCGTCCTGGTGGTGGATGACAATGAGGTGTCGCGTGAAATCCTTTCCGAAATATTGCGCTCCTTTCAAATAAAAGTAACTGTTGCGGCTGATGGCGAGTCGGCTATGGAGAAGTTGAAAGCGGCATCAGGCGAACCTGTTGAAGTCGTGCTGATGGACTGGCGCATGCCCGGAATGAACGGCGACGAGGCCACCCGGCGGATTCGTGCCGACAATGCAATCCTGAATCAGCCAAAAGTGGTGATCGTGACCGCTTATGGCCGTGAGGATGTGATGAAGCTGACGGAGCAGGCCGGTGCCGACGGTTTTCTGGTCAAGCCGGTGTCGCCCTCAACCCTGCTCGACACGATTCTGACAGTATTGGGGCGCGATCAGTTTTTCGGGACGGAAAGCAGGGGTAGCGAGGCGCGCTTTGTCCCGCTCGGTGTCAGCTACAGTGGCGTTCACATGCTGCTGGTCGAGGATAACGAAATCAATCGTGAGTTTGCCGTGGAACTGCTGCAAAGCGTGGGGATCACTCTGGATGAGGCGCTTAATGGCGAAGAGGCGTTGGCGATGGTGCAGAAGCGCGACTATGACGGCGTGTTGATGGATATCCAGATGCCGGTGATGGACGGCTTTGAAGCGGCACGGCGCATACGCGCCCTGGCGGAACAGCCGGGTGGGGAACGCTTTGCGGAACTGCCGATTATCGCCATGACCGCCATGGCGATGGCGGAAGATGCCGAGAAATGTCTGCAGGCCGGGATGAATGATTACATCACCAAGCCGGTTGCGCCGGAACGTTTGATGGCGGTGCTGGCGAAGTGGCTGCGGGTGGCCGGCGCTGCTGCCGATGCTTCAGTCGGCCAGGCTGACTCTGAAGTCGCAGTCCCCGGAATCCCGGCCGAGTTGCTGGCCCTGAAAACCCTTGATGCAGAACAGGGCGTCCGCCGCATCGGCGGCAGCGCGGAGGCTTATCTGAAACAGCTGCGCCGTTTCCGCGAACATTATTCCGGTTCATTGACCAAATTGCAGCGACTGATCGCGGAAAGCGGCCTGGTTGCAGCCGAGGAGTATTGCCACGCCCTCAAAGGGGTCACCGGGAATTTGAGCGCCGGTCCGCTGTTCAGCTGTATCGCCGAACTGGATCTTGAGTTGAAGAAGGGACGAATGCCGGCTCCGGAACTATTTGAACAGATGGGACGCCTGCTGCAGGAAACCTTGATTGAAATCGACGGACTGGCCGCTCCGGTTGGTGATCCGATTAAGCCTGCCGCCGCATTGGAACGCACTGAACTGCGGGCCAAACTGCTGGCCCTGTCATCCCTGCTCCGGAATGATCTGGGAGCCGCCGATCTGTTGTTGGCCGGTCTGCGCAAGAACGTGGCGGGTACGGAAATAGAGCCGGAAGTCAGCCGGATCGCCGGGCTGGTGGATCGATTTGCCATTGACGAGGCGCTGGCCGGGATCGATGCCTTGGATCGCCGTCTGGGTGAGGAAGCATGAATTCATTAACAGAGGAGCATCAGCCATGACTGAAGTCAGCGGCAAATCCAAAATCCTGATTGTCGATGACGTTGCGGAGAACATCCACGCGCTTATGAACATTCTGCGCGACAGATATGCAGTTATCGCCGCAACCGGGGGAGAAAAAGCCCTGGAACTGGCGCGGCAGCAGCCGCAGCCTGACTTGATTCTGCTGGATATCAAAATGCCTGGCATGGATGGCTATGAAGTGTTGCATAAGCTCAAGTCAGAGCCGGTTACGGCAGAAATACCGGTCATATTTGTAACGGCCCTGTCGGAAACGGAGGACGAAGCCAAAGGTTTGAAGATGGGGGCGGCCGATTATATTACCAAGCCGGTCAATCCGGATCTGCTGAAGGTGCGGGTGATGGCCCAGCTCGAACTGCTGAATTATCGCCGCAACAGCGCGCAGCACGGCGCGGTAAATATGACCGGAACAAATGCAACTCCCAGCATTCTGGTGGTGGATGATGTGCCGGAGAATGTGCACGACCTGATCGGTGCGCTTTCCAGTGTGTATCCGGTTATGGTTGCTACAAGTGGGCAGAAGGCGATCGAAGTTGTGGAGGGAGCCAGTCCGCCCGACCTGATCCTGCTGGATATCCTGATGCCGGAAATGGATGGCTATGAGACCTGCCGCCGGATCAAGGCAACCGAAGCCGGAAGCCGTATTCCCGTCATATTTCTCAGCGTGCTTGACCAGCCGTTTGGCAAGGTCCGGGGCTTTTCCCTGGGAGCCGCCGACTACATCACCAAGCCGTTCGATATCGATGAAATTCATGCCAGAATCCGGACACATCTGCAGCTGAGCCGTCTGCAGCGCTACTATGAGCAACAGGTTGCCGAACGGACTGCCATCCTTAAAAAACTGGAGCTGGCCAATGCTGTCCTGGAAGAGAAGAACGCTGAGCTGGAACGGTTCAACAACCTGTTTGTTGACCGCGAGTTCCGGATCAAGGAATTGAATGACAAGGTCAAGGAGTTGAAAAAAAGATTGGAAACAGAGGGAGCCAACCCATGAAAACAGTGCTGGTGGTGGAAGACAACCAGGATAACCTGCAAATCATCACCTATGCCTTAAGGCACGCCGGTTATGGCGTGATCAGCGCCGAAAACGGCGAAGATGGCGTTGAACTGGCCATTGCCAATAAGCCTTTCTTCATCGTCATGGATATCAACCTGCCCGGTATTGACGGCATCGAAGCGACCCGCAGAATCCGGGCGTCCGGGATTGACGGAGCTATTCCGGTGATTGCCATTACTTCCTACGCCATGATGGGTGACCGTGAAAAAATCATGGCAGCCGGTTGCAACGGCTATTTTGAGAAACCATTCGACCCGCTGACGATTGTGGCGCAGATTCACAAAATAATCGGCGTTACTGCGGAGGATTAAATGAAAATACTCATCGTTGACGACAGCGCTCAAGACCGGTACCTGCTGAAAGTCAACCTGGAACATCGCGGCTGCCAGGTTATCGAGGCTGCAAACGGGGAAGAGGGGCTGCGCCTGGCGGGAGCTGAAAATCCGGATGTGATTATTTCAGATGCGCTGATGCCGGTGATGGATGGTTTCCAGTTTCTGCGAAATGCCAAGCTGGACAGGACGATCCGAACAATCCCCTTTATTTTCTATTCCGCTGTTTATACCGGATTCAATGAGTTCGAGCTTGCCACATCTTTGGGGGCCATAGCTTTTATTCTCAAACCAAAAGAACCTCAGGCATTCTGGGAAGAGCTTGTGGCGGTGCTGGAAAAATGCAGGACAAAAAATGAAATGTCGGTCAGTGAGAAATTGCTTGGTGAAGAAGAGGAATTTCTTAAAAAATACAGCCATATCGTTGCCAAAAAGCTGGAACAAAAGGTCAGGGAGCTTGAGGCTGCCAATGCGCTTGTTGAGGACAAGGTGCAGGAATGGCAGGAAACCTTTGATGCCATCGGTGACTGTGTGACTATCCATGACACCAGCTTCAATGTTCTGCTCGCAAATAAAGCTTGTGGTGTGTTACTTGGCACAACACCCGATAAAATCCGCTCAAGGAAATGCTTCGAGCTGTTTCACAGCCTCGGAGAACCGGTTGACGGGTGCCCGATGCGTACGGCATTGCAAACCGGTCACAGTTCCGATATTGAACGGTTCGAGCCGCTCTTCAATCGCTGGTTTTCTGTCTCCTGCTTTCCGCTTCACGGAAAAGACGGCGCTGTGCGTGGTGTGGTGCATTATGCCAAGGATATTACCGAGCGCAAAAAACTGGAAGAACAGCTTCTGCAGAGCCAGAAGATGGAGGCGGTCGGCACGCTGGCCGGCGGCATAGCCCACGATTTCAACAACATTCTCATGGCAATCACCGGTTACGGCAGCTTGGCTCTGATGAAGATGACCGCCGACGATCCGCAGCGAAAGAATGTGGAGCAGATGCTTGAAGCTGCCAACAGGGCCGCACACCTGACTAAAGACCTGCTGCTGTTCAGCAAAAAGCAGGTCTGCGAGCGGAAGGTGGTTGATCTGAACGAGACTGTCAGAAAGATCGAGAAGTTCCTGAGCCGGGTGATTGGGGAGGAAGTTGAATTCAAAACCATACTCCAGGAGCTGCCGGTCACGGTCCAGGCTGATGACCACCAGATTGGCCAGGTGCTGATGAACCTGGCCACCAACGCCCGTGACGCCATGCCCGGAGGCGGCCGGTTCACCGTGACGACTGAACAGATCCTGCTGGACAAGGAGTTCTCGACTGCCCACGGTTACGGCAAACCGGGTCGGTATGCCCTGCTGACCGCTTCGGATACCGGCAAAGGGATCGACACGGAAACCCAGAAACAGATTTTTGACCCCTTCTTTACTACAAAGGAAGTCGGCAAAGGCACCGGACTTGGCCTGGCTGTGGCGTACGGTATCATCAAACAGCATGAAGGTTATATCAACGTCTACAGCGAGCCCGGTATCGGGACCACCTTCAGAATCTACCTGCCGCTCGCCGGGCGGGCAGCTGACGGTGTAAAAGAGGATTGTCAGGGGAACACAGCGGTTCGGGGAACGGAAACGATTCTTCTGGCTGAGGACAACGACATGGTCAGGAGCATGGTGAAAGATGTTCTGACTGAGTTCGGCTATACGGTTGTTGTGGCAACTGACGGCGAGAGCGCGATCAGGAAATTTAATGCCGGCAATGGGTCAATTCAGCTTTTGCTGTTAGATCTGATCATGCCGAAAAAAAACGGCAAGGAAGCGTTTGACGAGATTAACAAACTGCAGCCTGGGATCAAGGTCATTTTTATCAGCGGTTACGCTCCCGATTTTGTGCTGCAGCAGACGGCGCCTGATCAGGAAATTCACCTGATTAACAAACCTATTTCACCAAATCTGCTTCTGCAAAAGGTCAGGTCTGTTCTGGACGAGTGAAGCCGGGTGCGCGGAGGATTGCTCTATTCGGAGACTCTCAGGTAGCTGGCGGGATCGACCGTTTCAAAGACCGCATTGTTCTTGCCCCTGTCCTTGGCGACATACATCAGCTTGTCAGCTTTTCCCAGCAGCGCATCGTAGGTGTCGCAGACTTCGGTGCAGGTCAGTACGCCGATGCTGGCGGTGATCTGCCAGCCGGTCTGGCTGGTCATGATGTCAAAGGCCTTGACCAGGTTCCCGATCGCATTGCGGGCCTGTTTTTCAGTGGTCTCCGGAAAGCAGATCACAAATTCGTCTCCGCCGACCCGTCCGGCAATATCTGTTTTGCGGATGGTCTGGTTGATCGTTTCACTGACCTGCTCCAGCAATTTGTCTCCGCGGGCGTGTCCCTGGACGTCGTTGACCTGCTTGAAATTGTCAAGATCGATGAATGCCAGCGAAAGCGGGTGGTTATAGCGTTTAGCCCGGTCCATTTCATCTTCCACCCGCCGCCGGAAAGCGCCCTTGTTCAATAAACCGGTCAGACGATCGGTGTCCGCCCTCAGCTTTTCGCGCTCCAGCGCCAGCCGCAGTTGCGCCTGCAATGAGACCGTGTAGGCGATCAGGGCAAAGATGGCGAAGCGTGAGAAAGCGTTCCAGGAGAGGATGGCATCGTTTTCACCGGGCAGTTTGTGGAATATGTTGACCATGGACCAGGAGATGGTCGCCGCGCCTGCCACAATAATCCCCCCCCACTTGCCGCAGAACCAGGCCGAAGCCAGAATCGGCACCGCATAAAGCAGCATCATCGAGATATGCGCGCCGGTCTGGAAGTCGTAATATCCGATCAGCATGGTGGTCATAATTGACGCTATAAAGATGAGACGATGGTCTGTCAACTTGTCTGCTCCTCTGTTTTGTGGTTGTTGCCGGCACCGTAGAAAAACATCCCGATTGTCATCAAGACGTTGGTGGCTATGATGACGCCGACCGTTATTAAAGAACTTGAGTCGTGAGCCGTGATAACTTTATTTGAATCAGCCGGTTACAGCTTTAGCTCACTCCTAGCTTTTCCTGGATTTTTTTCACAAGATCTCTTGGGCTAAATGGTTTCTCGATGAATTCAGAGTCCGGGTCGAAAGCTCCCCTGGCTTTGATCAGGTCGGGTGCGTATCCGCTCATAAATATTATTTTTGCATCGGGATTTATGGTCTTGATTTTTTCCGAAGCTTCCCTGCCATTCATAACCGGCATTACAATGTCCAGGATAACCAGGTCCACCTTGTCCTTGTTGCTGCTGAACTTCTGGACCGCGTCCTGTCCGTCACCGGCCGTGATGACCGTGTATCCGAAAGAACCCAGGACCTTGAGGAACATTTCCCGAACGGCGTCGTCATCGTCTGCCACAAGTATCGTCCCGGCAAATTCGCCGGATATCTCCTCGATGCCTCCATTTTTATTCTTGTCAGATCTGTTTACCAAGGGGAAATAGATGGTAAAGGTGGTGCCTTTGTCCAGTTCGCTACAGACATTTATAAAACCCTTATGCTGCTTTATTATTCCATAAACGATGGACAATCCGAGTCCGGTCCCTTTTCCGATCTGTTTGGTGCTGTAAAAAGGTTCAAAAAGCCTCTTCAACGTTTCCGCATCCATGCCCGATCCATCATCGGTAATTGTAATTCTGGCATATGCTCCCGGCTCGCAATATCCATAAATCTCAACCAGCTCTTCCGGCAGTTCGGCAAGTTCCGTTTCAACGGCGAGCTGCCCGCCGTTGGGCATGGCATCCCGTGCGTTGGTGGCCATATTCAGCAAAACCTGCTCGATTTGACCGGTATCGGCGTTAATGGTCAGAACCGGTTGTTTGAACGATATTGTCAATTCAATATCCTCACCAAGGATCGGCTTGATGAACTTCCCTATTTTAGTAATGATGTCATTGATATCGACCGGTTTAGGGTTGGAAATCTGTTTTCTGCTGAAGGCAAGCAGGCTCTTTGTGAGATTTGCAGCCCTGTCTGCGCCGGCGAGCACCTGATTCAGGTTTTCTCTCTGCGGATCATCCTTGCCCATCTTCATCGCAACGATTGAACCGAATCCGATGATGCTTGTCAGGATGTTGTTGAAGTCGTGCGCTATGCCGCCTGCCAGCTGTCCGATCGCTTCCATTTTCTGGGCTTGGCGAAGTTGCTCCTCAAGAGATTTCCTCTCGGTAATATCCTCTTTTATGGCGAGGTAATTGACAATCGAGCCGTCACTGTTTTTGACGGGGGTGATGATGGCCATCTCATGGTACAGTTCGCCATTCTTCTTGCGGTTGCAAAGCTCCCCTCTCCACATCTTTCCCGCCGAAATGTTCTTCCACAGCTCTGTGTATAGATCAGGATCGTTCAGTCCTGACTTGAAAATGGCCGGTTTTTGACCGATCACCTCCTCCATGCTGAAGCCGGTCAATTCGATCAGCCTCGGATTGACATATTCGATCACTCCATCGGGGTCGGTCATGAGAATCGAAAGCGGGACCTGCTCCAGGGCGTATTTGAGCTTGTTTATGGTTTCCGCCAGTTCCCTCTTCTCCTTTTGTTCCGCCAGTTCCCGGAGCGCCCTTTGAATTGATGGTACGAGTCTGGCTATTCCATCTTTCAGAACATAGTCAGCTGCGCCATTTTTCAATGATTCAATAGCGACGATCTCGCCGATGGATCCTGACACAAAGATAAATGGCACATCCGGACAGCGACGTCTGGCGGTTTCCAAGGCTGACGTGCCGTCATAGGAGGGTAGCGTGTAATCGGACAAAATCAGGTCATGACGACCGCTATCAATGGCTTTGTCATATTCGTCCTCGGTCTGAGCCAACTCCACTGCACAATCGGGCCATTGCTCCTCGAGAATGTCCCGAATTAACTCAGCATCCATCAGACTATCTTCAAGATGCAAAAAATGAAGTTTTGTTTCCATATCAAACCTCTGGAATTTGTTCATGCCCCGCGGAGAAATAACTTCCGGCATGTTTTAGATCGTCACTTTTGGCGGCAGGTTGATAATAGCCCAGTAGATGCCCAACGCTTTGATGGCTTCCATGAAGGCGCCGAACTCGACCGGTTTCACAACATAGCCGTTGACTCCGTTTTTATAGCTTTCCAACAGATCGATCTCCTCACGGGAGGAGGTCAAAATTACTACCGGAATGGGCTGCAAGGCGGGTGTTGCCTTAAGCACTTTCAAAACCTGGAGTCCATCGACCTTGGGCATTTTCAAATCCAGCAGAATCAAGCCAGGATTAACCGGGTTTCGGCCGGCATGTTCTCCGGTGCAATGGAGATAATCCAGAGCCTGCTGACCATCTTTGAGCCATACGACTTCATTGCCCAGATTGGTTTCGGCAAGGGCATCCATCGTCATTTCCGCATCATTGGGATTGTCTTCTACCAGCAGGATTTTTTTGATTTCAGTCACCATCATTGATTTCCCCCTATTTGACTATTCGGTAGAGCGAAGTAGAATACGGCGCCATCATTGATCTTTCCTTCTCCCCAAACCCGGCCGCCATGACGGTTTATGACCCGGCGGACATTGGCCAATCCAACGCCGGTTCCATCAAATTCCTCAGGCGAGTGCAGCCTTTGGAACAGCCCGAACAGCTTATCGGCGTACCTCATGTCAAAGCCGGCCCCATTGTCCTTGACATAGTAAACTGTCTCGGTTTCATTGGCCTGGCTGCAGCCGATTTCAATCTGTGGCGAGCCGGTTTTCTGTGAGAATTTGACCGCATTCGAGATCAGGTTCACAAGGACCTGGCGTAACATGGAGCGGTCGGCTACGATGTCCGGAAGTTGCAAAATCCGCCAGCCTATCCCGACGTTGTCCGGCACACCTTCCCTGATTTCATTGACAACCTCGATAACCAGCTGATTCATATCGATTTTTACCTGCATCATTTCAGCGCGTCCCATACGCGAAAAGGAGAGCAGATCATCAATCAGCGTCCCCATCCTGCTGGCTGAACTTGAGATTACATCGAGGCAGTGACGGCTTTTTTCACCCAGGTTGCCCTGCTCAAGCTTCAATAGTTTTTCAACAAATCCGAGCACATGCCTTAACGGTGCCCGTAGATCGTGAGAAACGGAATAGGTGAACGATTCCAGCTCGCGATTGGCTTCCTGCATCTTGAGGATCTGTAGTTGCAGTTCCCGGTTCAGCCCTTCAATCCGTTCTTCATTCTGCCTAAGATTCTGTTCCGATTCGGTCAGCGATTCTTCGGTCAGTTTGCGCTCTTCGATTTCTTCCTGCAACGATTCGTAGGACGACTTTAGTTTGTCGGCCATATCGTTAAAGGTTCTGGAGAGATCGCTCAATTCGTCGTTGCCAATGATTTGAATCCTGGTTTCCAAATCACCTTTTGCAATGCTTTCAGTCGATGCACGCAGCGAGCTGATCCTTCTGCGTAGAGTTTTGTTGAGGATGAAAGAGGTGCTCAGGATCGTAGCTGCAAGTCCAGCTATCAGGGTAACCAGCAGGGCAATCGTGCGGTCACGGAATCGTTCTACTTTTATCTGGTTCAGGGCACCAAGCTGCCCGGAAGCGTCGCTGATGAGATAAGATTTATATAGCAGTTGCCCCATCAGCCTTCGTTCAAGCTCGTCATTAAAATGATGCTCTCTGCCGACTATATTCAGTTGTTCGCGATTGGATGCGATTCTGTTGAAAATCGCAATGGCGTCATCGTTGTTTTTTATAAGGTTGTTGACAATCTCCTGGAAGTCGTCATCGCCGAATCTCTGTTTTACATCGTCAAGTAATTTACCCAGGGTGACATTTTTGGATCGCCACCTGACCAGGGTACTGGGAGATTTGCTTATAAGGAGATATTCTTCCCTCAAGATGAAACGCTCGGACACGGTTTTTTGAAGCTTATCCGCCAGTTGGTCGTTTTCGTTTGCCTTGCGAAATTCGCTGAAGGACCAGAACAGAAGCGGCACCATGATCAGCATCATGGCAAGTGAAATGAAAGAAGACATGTTCAGGCGGGTCCTGATATTCATGGCAAACCTCTTAGCGAATTATCCGGACTGCGGCCGGTTTGACAGCTGTGAGGGCATCAGGATAAAGGTAGTCAGTAAAATCTGGCATATCTGCTGATTGAACCATCTTGCGCTTGATGGCCCAGCGGGCTTCATCGGCCAGTGCAATCGGCAGGCTCTGGTTGAGGGTGACGCTGAAATCGTAGATATTCCAGATCTGTTCTGCGAGCTTGATGTCAACGGTGGCGGTTGCCGCGACATCTTTCATGGCTTCATCGGAATGTTTTTTTATGAAATCTTCTGCCATTACCAATGCTTTCATGACTTTTATCAAAGCTTCCGGATGGGAGACTGCGTACTCACGGGTGGTTAACAGGCAGATAAATTCCGTGTAAAGCGTTTTGTCCGATAGCGACACCCCCTTGGCACCCAGTTGATTTCTCATCTGCAGCAGCGGCAGGTTCCAGATCGATACGGCATCAACTCTGCCGTTTTGCAGTGCGTCGGGCATTTCTGCAGGCTGGAGATTGATGGTCGTAACATCTTCTCTGCTAAGTCCGCCGTTCGTCAAGATTGCATCAAGCTGATAATCGGCGGAAGTAGTCGGCACCACCCCAATCCGCTTTCCTTTCAGATCGTTGGCGCTTCTTATGCCACTCTCCTTGCGCCCCAGCACCATCTCATTCTCGCTCGAAACGGACACAGCAGACAGAATGGCTATCTTTTTGCCTTTCATTATATTGATCATGATCGGTGTTTCGGCGGCCATGCTCAAATCGGCTTTGCCGTCCAGCATCGAATCCAGGGCAAGCTTGCCGTAGTCGTGCAGCTGCAGAGTCACGTCCAGTCCCGCTTTGTCAAAATAACCCCTGTTTTTGGCGGTAATGACGAGGCCCGATGTCAGCTGGTTTTTCATGCAGGCGATGGTTATCTTTTCACGCTGGGCGGTTGAAGACGGTCTCTGCTCCTGGCAGGCTGATACCGCCAGCAGTAAGGCTGCAAAAAATAGAACGATCCTGAATGTTTTCATGGTTTCCCCCAGTGTGACTTGAGAGGAGTATACATCATTAGATACTTAGCGCAAGCTGGCCCACGGCTTTAATTGCGGCGGCATTTCGGGAGTGCGCTGTTGGGTTTCAATTACTGATCAAGTACCGCTTGATACGGACAACTCAATGCAATTGGATTGACGTCAGATCGCCCGGGATAGTAGGCTGAATTGTTTTAAAGTCATGGGAGCGTTCAGATATGACCGATGTTTTGAAAAACTCAGACCTGCAGCCTGACACAGCCATTACCGAAGCACTGCGACTGCTGGGCAAGACCGACTTCCTGCTGGCGGTGCATGATGCCAGTTTTCCGGGCGCGATTGGCGAAGATACCGGGCGCGGCACCCCCTACGGCGCGGGTGCCCTGGGGCTGGCCCGCTTTGCGCGGCGATTGGGCTTCACCGGCCTGCAGCTGGGGCCGCAGGGACAGACTTCACCGGTCAACTCATCCCCCTACGACGGTACTATTTTCTCACGCAGCATCCTTTCCCTGGATCTGAAGACGCTGGTGGAACAGGGGCTGCTCAGCCAACAAACCTGGGAGGCGATCCTGGCTGGCAACCCGCGCCCGGATGGGAAACGAGTGCCCTATGCCCACGCTTTGGAGGTCTACAACAGGGCGCTGGACGAGGTGCAGCGCAACTTCCGCACTGCCCTGGAAATAAAGGAGAGTTCCGCACTCGCTCTGGATCAGGAGATCAGGGATCTCTGGCACTCGGCCCGCTGGCTGCGGGATGACGCTCTGTACGAGGCTCTGACTCTGGAACATGGCGGGCTATCCTGGCGGCAATGGCCGCAAACCGGAGAATATCAGCTCGACCGGTTATTATGCGCGCCTCCGGCCGGCCTGGAGGCTGCCTGCGCCAGCCGCCGTCAGGCAGTTGAGACAAAATACGCCCGGACAATGGAGCGTTATGCCTTGATTCAGCTGCTTTTGTTGCGGCAACATCTCTCTTTCCGGGCAAGCATGCAGGCGCTGGGACTCAAAATTTACGGCGACGTGCAGGTCGGTTTTTCACAAAGTGACGCCTGGTGCCTGCAAGGATTGCTACTGAATGACTACTTCCTGGGGGCACCCCCCAGCCGCACCAACATCGAGGGGCAACCCTGGAGTTATCAGGTTTTGGACCCGGCCAAATATCTGGATGCCGAAGGGGAGCCCGGCCCGGTTCTTGATCTGACCGTCGAACGATTGGGCAAGATGCTCTTCGAATTCGACGGTCTGCGCCTGGATCATCCCCACGGGCTGGTCTGCCCCTGGGTCTACCGGAGCGATGATCCCGATCCCTATCACGCCGTGCAGAACGGGGCGCGCCTGTTCTCATCGCCTGATCTGCCCGATCATCCTGATCTTGCCCGACACGCCATCGTGCATCCGGAGCAGCTCAACCGGGACCGGCCCCGTTATGCCGATGACTGGATACGTGATCTGACCACTGAACAGGAACAGCGCTACGCCCTGATCATGGATACCATCATGGAACAGGTGCATGCCCATGGCCGCCGCAAGGAGGATATCCTCTGCGAGGTGCTCTCCACCGAGCCGCTGCCTCTCCGGCATGTGCGATTGCGGCACGGCCTGGGGCGCTTCCGGGTAACCCAGAAAGCAAATCCGGACAATCGCAGAGACGTCTATCGCAGCGAGAACACGGAGCCAGAGGACTGGATCATGGTCGGCAACCACGATACGCCCCCCATCTGGCGATTGGTAAAGGATTGGCAGGGAGGGGAAAAGGGGAGGAAGCATGCTGCCTACCTCGCCCGTCGTCTGCGGCCAGACGATCCCGGCAGCCTGGAGCCGCTTCTTGCCACAGACCCGTACCGGCTGGCGCATGCCAAGGTGGCAAATCTGTTCCTCGGCCCGGCCCGCCACGTCATGATGTTTTTTGCCGACCTCTTTGGCCTGGAGGAAAGCTACAATGTGCCCGGCACGGTGACGGAGGATAACTGGACCCTGCGTGTGCCGCCGGATTTCGAACTTCGTTACGAAGAGGGACGGCGGCGGGGAGAAGTGCTGAATCTGCAGGCGGTGCTGGCCTTGGCGCTACGAGCCCGCCCGGACATAAACTGTCCGGAGCTGATCACCCGCCTGGAGGTCGAGGCGGGGTGGCGTGTTGATTAGAGCCTATTCCCCGCCATCCCTTCCCCGTCCCGGCCACCAGCGGTCAATCAGTTCCGCAGCCGCATCTTTTCCGCCCAGCCCGAAGGCCAGCGCCAGGGCAAAGACAACCCCCGCCAGGATAATCAGGAAGCTCTGCCGGACGATATCCCCACCTACGTTGATCTGGTCCAGCGCGATCAGCACCACAAAAGTCATGATGGCGTACTGCGCCAGCTTACCCAGCAGGTCCGAGTCCTGGATGGCGATGTTTTTACAGTAGGCGACCACCGAGTTGCCGACGAAGCGCGCAAAGTACGCTCCAAGGGCGAGTATCAGAAGAGCCACGATCACCTTGGGGACGAACCGCACTATCTCTCCCAGCAGCCCGGTGATGTAAGTCAGCCCCATGCTGTTGAAGCCGATGATCAAAGCCGCCAGGATCACCAGCCAGTAGATCAGCAATCCCAGAATGCCGGTCGTGTCGGTCTGGATCCCCCCCTGGTTCAGGAATCCCTCCAGACCGGCACGCTCGGTGAGAACGTTGAAGTTGATGGCCCGCAACGCCTTGATGACCGCGAATCTTGCGAACTTCGCCAGCAGCCAGCCTGCGAGCAGCACCACCAGTGCCAGGGCAAGCTTGGGGAGGAACCCGGCCAGCTGCAGCAGAAACTCCCGCACCGGTTCGAGCATGATGTCAAAATTTTCCATGTCAGTCTCCTTTTGGGTGCAGCCCGTGGTCTGTTTCGGTGGCCGGCGTCAGTCCGCACAGCACGAGCACGCCCTGCAGCGGAACATTAATCCACCCCGGGCGATTGCCGATTTCGTAACGCAGTTCGTAGAGCGCCTTTTCCAGTTCGAATAGTTCGATTAACCCCGCAACTTCCCCGAAAGTGCCGTACAGGCCGCTGTCGCGACTGCTTTCTTCATAAGCCCGCAGGAACATTTCGCGGGTTTCGAGAGCCCAGTCGTGTGCGAGCGGCGCAAGTTTGGCCCGGTCATCGACAGTGTAGCTGTCGCTCAGCAGGGCGCTCCAGCGGGCGTAATCGAAGGAACGCAGCATTCCGGCCACGTCGCGCAGGGAGGAGTGCTTCATGCGGCGCTCTGCCAATGGGCGCGCCGGCTCCCCTTCGAAGTCGATGATAATGAAATCGTTGCAGCTCACCAGCAGCTGACCCAGGTGGTAGTCACCGTGGTAGCGGGTCTTGAGGCAGGGACCGGCGGGCATTGCACAGGCCTCGATCCGCTCAAGCAGGAGCTGCCGCTGTTCCAGCAGCAGGCGCGAGTTCGCCAGCGCCGGTTCCGGGAATTGGATCTGGCGCTGTTCCAGCAGCGCCAGCGTGGCGAGGGCATCGTCGTGCACGCGCCGTTTCCAGGCGATTAGGTCGCCGGGCGCCAGCGGCTCCGGGTCGAAAGCCGGATCTCCCGTCTGCAAAGCCAGCGCCTTGTGCAGTTCAGCGGTGCGGGTGCCGAGGGTGTGTACCAGCGACAGATAGGCTCCATGAACGTCTTCGGGCAACTCGGTCACTGCGGAGAGCCGCTCCTCGAAGAAGCGTTCGAGGTAGTTGAGCGTGTTCGACCAGCCGTCGCCCTGATTCTCAACACAACCCTGAAGCAGCGCCAGGCTTGTTGGAGTGCCGTCGGCGGCGATGTATTCCATGGCTCCGGCGACCGGCACGCAGTTGGCAAAATGTGCGACTTCGGTCAGGAAACGACCCACCTCGAATTCGGGATTCACGCCGGCTCTCAGGTTCCGGTATCCTTTCAGGAACAGGCATTCTCCCAGCAACACCACCGTATTGCTCCCCTGAAACGCCGGGCGTCCGATCGGCATTTCGGCCAGCGCCGCGCCGGTCAATTCACTGCAGGCTGTAGTCGGTGTGAAGATCAGTTTGCCGTGTGCGCAGGGTAGTGAGTTTCCTTTGGCAATCGCCTCTACCATCGCCCGGCAGAAAGTTTCATCGGCAAAGGCATCGGCCAGCACGCCGACTTCCGACTGCTGGCGCACCCGGGCCAGTGTCGCGGCGGCGAGCGCACGAACCTGCTCGTCGTCGCTGTCCCCCCAGGCCAGGGCCATCGGGAGGAAATAGGAGCTTTGCCCCGAGGCTGTCTCGACCTGCAGCAGTGCCATCAGCCAGGATGACTGATCCGTACCCCACTGTGCCCAGTCGCTGAGGGCCGCGCGCTTGATCGGTGTTCCTTTGGCTGCATACCAGCGCTGGCTGGCGATATAGTGCGGCAATGTCTCAGTCTCGAACTGCGTGCGCAGCTTTTCGGCCATGCGGATCCGCCACGGCACGACCCGCTCGCGGAAAAAACTGGTCCAGCCGTCGAACAGCACCAGCACCGGCCGCTCTTCAGTCACCAGGCGCTCCTCGTGCCAGTGCGGCACTTCGACATCGACGGCCAGGCGGAACCAGTAGAAGCCGCAGGCCGGCAGGGTCAGCAGGTAGGGTAATTCACCGATGGGGGGGAAGGCGGTGCGCCCCATCATCTCCAGCGGCACGCGGCCGCGGTATTTTGCCAGATCCAGCTCGACCGGCTGCGCCGATCGCCCCAGGTTGGCGACGCAGAGGATCGTCTCGTCGTTGTATTCGCGCAGGTAGGCCAGGATTTTGCGGTTGCCGGGGTTGAGGAATGACAGTTTTCCGCGTCCGAAAGCCTTGCTCCCCTTGCGCACTGCCAGCATGCGCCGCATCCAGTTTAAAAGTGAAGAGGGGTCGCGGGTCTGCGCCTCCACATTGACCGCTTCGTAACCGTAGACCGGGTCCATGATCGGCGGCAGATACAGCCGCTGCGGGTCGGTTCGCGAGAAGCCGGCATTGCGGTCCGGACTCCACTGCATCGGCGTGCGGACGCCGTTTCGGTCGCCCAGGAAGATGTTGTCACCCATGCCGATCTCGTCGCCGTAGTAGATGATCGGCGAACCGGGCATGGAGAGCAGCAGGCTGTTCATCAGCTTGATCCGCTCGCGGTCGTTCTCCATCAGCGGCGCGAGACGGCGGCGGATGCCGAGGTTGATGCGTGCGCGCGGGTCGGCGGCGTACATGCGGTACATGTAGTCGCGTTCCTTGCTGGTAACCATTTCCAGGGTCAGTTCATCGTGGTTGCGCAGGAAAATCGCCCATTGGCAATTTTCCGGAATCTCCGGCGTCTGCTGCATGATCTCGACCACCGGATGGCGGTCCTCCTGGGCGATGGCCATGTAGATGCGCGGCATGAGCGGGAAGTGGTAAGCCATGTGGCACTCATCCCCTTCGCCGAAATACTCGCGCACATCCTCCGGCCACTGGTTCGCTTCAGCCAGAAGCAGCCGGTTCTTGTAATTGGCATCCACCGCCGCGCGAATCTGGCGGATGACTGCGTGTGTTTCCGGCAGATTCTCGTTGCTGGTGCCGTCCCGCTCCACCAGGTATGGAATTGCATCCAGACGGAAACCGTCCACCCCCATGTCGAACCAGAAGCGCATGACGCGGATGATCGCCTTCAGCACCTTGGGGTTGTCGAAATTCAGGTCCGGCTGGTGGCTGAAGAAGCGGTGCCAGTAATAGGACTTGGCGACCGGGTCCCAGGTCCAGTTGGAACTTTCGGTATCGGTAAAGATGATGCGGGTGCCGTCATACTTTTGGTCGTTGTCGCTCCAGACGTAGAAATCGCGCTTGGAGGAACCGGCCGGAGCGCGCCGGGCGGCCTGGAACCAGGGGTGCTGGTCCGAGGTGTGGTTAACCACCAGTTCGGTGATCACCCGCAGGCCGCGCCGGTGCGCTTCGCGCATCAGTATGCGCACGTCGTTGCGGGTGCCGTACTGTGGATGCACATTGTGATAATCGGCGACATCGTAGCCGTCGTCCTTCAACGGCGACGGGTAGAAGGGGAGCAGCCAGATCGTGTTGACCCCCAGGTCGCGCACATAATCGAGTTTTTCAATCAGGCCGGGAAAATCACCCAGCCCGTCGTCGTTGGAGTCGAAGAAAGCCTTGATGTGCAGCTGGTAGATAACGGCGTCCTTGTACCAGAGCGCCTCGCTCAACCCCTCCTTCAGCAGTGCTTCATCGGAAATCATTTTCGGTTTGTTCATCGATTGCTCCAGATAAGTTACAGGAAATAGTCAAAATTATGTTCGGTGCGTACTTTGCGCCGCAGCGCGAAGATATGGGCCGGGGCGCGCTGCGGATCGATCTGGACGTAATTGCGCGGGCCGCTCCAGAGAAAGCGGGCCCCGGAGAGCTGGTCGTGCATCTGGTAGGAGGTATGCGGGGCGATGCCGAGCGCCTCCAGATCGAGTTCGATCCAGCCGGACTGGACATGGTGCGGATCGAGATTGACTACGATCACGACCAGATTCTGTGATGCCGCGTCTGACTTGGCATAGCAGAGCAGGCTGTCATTATCGACCGGAAAGAAGCGCAGTGATTCGTCGGAGTGCAGGGCCGGGTTGTCGCGCCGGGCGCGGTTGACCCGTGCGATCACGTCCCTCAGGCTGTCGGGCGCTTTCCTGTTCCAACTGCGGATCTGGTATTTTTCGCTGTCCTGATAATCCTCACTGCCGGGCGTGTGCGGCTCCGCATCCAGCAGCTCGTAAGAGGGGCCGTAGATGCCGTAGCTGGCCGCCAATGTGGCCGCCAGCACCAGCCGCACGATGAAGGCCGGCCGCCCGCCGAACTGCAGATATTCGTTGAGGATATCGGGGGTGTTGGGCCAGGCGTTGGGGCGGAAGTAGTCTCGTCCCGGGCCACGGGTCAGTTCGGTGAAGTAGTCGACCAGTTCGTGCTTGGTATTGCGCCAGGCGAAGTAGGTGTAGGACTGGCTGAAGCCGAGCTTGGCCAGGCGCTGCATGACCTTGGGGCGGGTGAAGGCCTCGGCCAGGAAAATCGCATCGGGATATTCGCGCTTGAGCTCGGTTATGACCCATTCCCAGAAGGGGAACGGCTTGGTGTGCGGATTGTCAATCCGGAAAACCCGCACCCCCTCGCCGGCCCAGAAGCGGATCACATCGGCCAGTTCCTGCCAGAGTCCGCGCCAGTCATCGGATTCGAATTCGAACGGAAAGATGTCCTGGTATTTCTTGGGCGGGTTCTCGGCGTACTGCACCGTGCCGTCGGGACGCCACCGGAACCAGTCCGGATGGGCCTTGACGTAGGGGTGATCCGGCGCGCACTGGAAGGCGATATCCAGGGCCAGTTCCATGTTGAGTTTATGGGCGCTCTCCACCAGACGCCTGAAATCTTCGAGCGTACCCAGCTCGGGATGCAGCTCCTTGTGGCCACCCTCATCCGAGCCGATCGCCCACGGGCTCCCGACGTCATCCGGTCCGGCCAGCAGTGTGTTGTTGGCCCCCTTGCGGTTTACTTTGCCGATCGGATGGATGGGGGGGAAGTAGAGTATGTCGAAGCCCATTTTTGCGATTTCCGGCAGGCGGACTTCGCAATCCCGGAAAGTGCCGTGCCGCCCCGGTTCTGAGGCCGCCGAGCGTGGAAACATCTCGTACCAGGCCGAGAAACGGGCCCGTTCGCGATCAACCACCAGTGGGAACTCGACCGGGAAGGTGGCGGCGAGCCTGCGATCCGGGTAGCGTTTGGCAATGACGGCCAACTCTTCATCCAATCCGCACGCTTTGAGTGCCCCGGTATCGGTATCAGTGCGCAGCTGATCCGCCCACCCCTGCAGTTGTTTGCGCTCTCTTCCTTTGGCGTGCCCGGCGGCCTCTTCGATCAGGCCGGCGCCGACCAGCGCCGCAACGCGCAGATCTTCCCTCTCAATCCGCCGCGCAAAATCGTGCCGCCAGGAAAGAAAATGATCCACCCAGGCGCAGACCGTATAGCGGTAGCGGCCGATGGCCTCCGCGACAAAACTGCCGCGCCAGCGATCATTGCCCAGCGGCGACATTTCTGCTTCGTGCCATGTTTTTTCATCCTCGCGCCGCCAGAGCAGCAGGCAGGCCAGCGAGTCGTGGCCGTCTGTGAAACAGTCGGCTTCGACCACGACCTTGTCACCGATGATGCGTTTGGCCGCAAAACGTCCGCCATCCACCGAGGGGGTCACAGCTTCGATCACCGCCCGGATGCGGCCGTCACTTATCTTCAGTCCGGAATCAGTCATGCGTTACCTCGCTCTTGAACATCAGGATGGAAAGCGGCGGCAGCGTCAGCACCAGTGAATGGAAACGTCCATGCACGGAAACCGGCGCGGATTCGACGCCGCCCAGGTTTCCCACACCGCTGCCGCCGTACAGCGTGGCGTCGCTGTTGGCTATTTCGCTCCAGTAGCCGCCATCCGGCACCCCGACGATGTAATTGCTGCGCGGGACCGGCGTGAAGTTGCAGACCACCAGGATTGCCGCTCCGCCCCCCTGTGGCCTGCGCAGGAAGGTCAGCACACTCTGCTCGCTGTCATTGCAGTCCACCCATTCAAAACCGGACTGATCGAAGTCCAGCTGGTACAGGGCGGGTTCGGCACGATAGAGGCGGTTCAGGTCGCTTACCCAGCGCCGCAACCCCTCGTGTTCGGGATGCTGGAGCAGATGCCACTCCAGGCTGCTTTCGTGCGCCCATTCGCTGCGCTGGCCGAATTCCCCCCCCATGAAGAGCAGCTTCTTGCCCGGATGCCCCCACATGTAACCGTACAGCAGGCGCAGATTGGCAAACTGCTGCCAGGAATCGCCCGGCATCTTGTTGATCAGCGACCCCTTGCCGTAAACCACTTCGTCGTGGGAAAGCGGCAGCAGGAAATTCTCGAAAAAGGCGTACCAGATCGAGAAGGTCAGCTGGCTATGGTGATACTTGCGGTGGATCGGTTCCTGACCCATGTACTTGAGCGAGTCGTGCATCCACCCCATGTTCCATTTCAGCCCGAATCCGAGCCCCCCCAGATAAACCGGGCGGGAAACCATCGGCCAGGAGGTTGATTCCTCGGCCATGGTCTGCACATCGGGGTAATCGCGATAAACGGCCTGGTTCAGCAGGCGCAGGAACTCGACCGCTTCGATGTTCTCCCGGCCGCCGTAGCGGTTCGGCACCCACTCCCCCGGTTTACGGCCGTAGTCCAGGTAGAGCATGGAGGCGACGCCGTCCACCCGCAGCCCATCCACATGGTAGCGGTCCAGCCAGTACATGGCGCTGGAAATCAGAAAACCGCGCACCTCGTTGCGGCCGTAGTTGAAGATCTGGCTGGTCCATTCCGGGTGAAAGCCCTGCTTCGGGTCGGCATGCTCGTACAGGGCGGTGCCGTCGAAGTAGACCAGCCCATGTTCATCGCTGGGAAAATGCGAAGGCACCCAGTCCAGAATGACGCCGATGCCGTGCTGATGCAGGGTGTCGATCAAGTACATCAGGTCTTCGGGGTCGCCGTAGCGCGCGGTCGGCGCGAAGTAACCGGTGGTCTGGTAACCCCAGGAACCGAAGAAGGGGTGCTCGGTGACCGGCATCAATTCGACGTGGGTGAAGCCCATCTCGCGCAGGTATTCGGCCAGCGGTTGCGCGATCTCGCGGTAGCCGGGGAAGCGGTTGCCCTCCTCCGGGACGCGCCGCCACGAACCCAGGTGCATTTCGTAAATTGAGATGGGCGCATCCAGCGCATTGGCGGCCTGTCGGTCTGCCATCCAGTCAGCGTCGTCCCAGTCATAGTTGAGGCTCCAGGCGCGTGAACCGGTTCGCGGCGGCGTTTCGGCGCAAAAAGCGAACGGGTCGGCTTTCTCGACCTGATAGCCGCCGATGCGTGATTCGATGAAATACTTGTAGGCCTGGCCATGCCTGACACCCGGCACGAAACCCTCCCAGATTCCCGAGCCGTCTTCCCGCGCTGAGAGCGGGTCTGCGCCGCGAATCCAGCCGTTCCAGTCACCGACCGCCGAGACATGCCGGGCGTTGGGAGCCCAGACGCAAAAGTTTGCACCGGCTACGCCGTTGCTCTCGGCAAGTTCGCAACCGAACTTTTCGTACAACCGCGAATGGTTGCCTTCTTTAAACAGATAAATGTCATGTTCAGTCATCATGAATGTATTTCCTTTCAGGCTGCCTCGACGCTCTGGTCAAGCCGTTCCAGCAGGGCCACCGGATAAGCCGACAAGATGTCTTTAAGGGCAAGGCTGAGCTGGCCATCCTGTTGATCCAGACTCAGGACCTCCCCCGTGAAAATGTTGCGATAGAGGCTGGCGGCGGTATCGAACGGTTGGATGATGCGGGTGTCTCCCCACACCTCTGACCCCAGCGGCAGGCCGTTGCTGTCGCCGATCAGGCGGCTACAGAAACGGGGCACAACTACCAGAACCGAGCTGTCGTTGACGGAGCGTTCAAAAGCGCAGACATGCTCCTGTCTGACCCCTTTCGTTGTCAGCGGCAGATAGCGCCCCGCTTCCAGCAACTCACGGTTGTCATGTCTGAAATTGAGCGCTTTGAAGGTCAGGTGCATTTTAATACGTCCGTCATGGCGCTTTAAAACCAGTTCGCGGGCCGTTTCCAGCGCTCCGGCGGACGATTCTGCCTGCAGCAGTTCTTCCAGCATATTTGTTCGCAGTTGATAATCGACCGGGCGGCGGTTGTCAGGGTCAACCAGGCTGAAATCCCACAACTCATTCCCCTGGTAGAAGTCCGGGATTCCGGGCGATGTTATCTTGAGAAGTGTCTGTGATAGCGAATTGAAGATTCCGCAGGCGGCCGTAATCTTTTGGAATGATGTAAAACTATTCAAAAAATCGCTGTTTTTGGAACCTGTCAGAACCATGTCGATGAAATACATGACGGCGTCTTCATGCAGCGAGTTGGGGTTGATCCAGCTGGAGTGGACTTTGGCCTCCCGCATTGCTTTCAGCATGTAATCCTTGATTCTGGCGCGGAATCTGCCGAACTCCTCATCTTCCGGGTTGCAGAAGGGCCAGGTTCCCACCAGAGTCTGGTAAAACAGATATTCCTCATTGCGGCTGGGGGCCGGTTTCCCGTCAACGATCATCTTGGTTTTGCGGTTCTGGCGGCTCCAGACCGAAAGAGCTTCCCGCCACTCTTCCGGGATTTCCGAAAGCACGTTGATCCTGGCCCGCACATCCTCGCTCCGTTTGGTGTCGTGGGTCGATGAGGCCAGCATCGCCAGCGGACGGTTCTTGCATCTTTCGATATTCTGGCCATGAAAGGCTTCCAGGCTGATGCCGAAACGCTCCGGGCTTCCTCCAACCTCATTCAGGGAGACCAGACGGTTGTAGAGGTAAAAGGCTGTGTCTTCGACCCCCTTGGCCATGACCGGTCCGCTGATCTGCTGAAAACGTTTTACAAAATCCAGCCAGGCTGCTTTTTGCTGATCACTGATGTCATCGGAAAAGCGGAGTGACAGGACATCCCGGATGAAATTGAAGATGGAAGTGCTGATGGCCGGGTTCTGGCGCTTGGCCCGGCTGATTGCCGATTCGATGTACTGGATGTCCCGCTCTAATACCTCGAAGCTGTTGGTATAGGTGCGGTAGACCGGGAAATTGGCGATCACTTCCACGATTGATTTGATCAGGCTGTTGAGGGTGAAATCCCGGGTATGGCGGTTCTGCTCGGAGATTTTGTTGAGGTAGTGGCCAAGGGTGTTGATCTCGCTCGACATGGCCACCTGCATGACCAGCTTCTTCTTTTCGTAGACGGCATCATGGACGTCCACGCGGTGATGCATGAAACGGGTATAGATGGTTTCAAACTGCTTGGCATTGGCCGTATCCACAAACATGCCGTTGACCTGATTGGCAAAATCGTAGCCGGTGGTGCCAAAAACCGGCCAGTTGTCCGGCAGCTTCTCTGCTTTCAACAATATTTTCTCTCCGACGATAAAAAACGGCTTGTAGGACGGGTCTGCCGTAACTATCCGCTGAAACTTTTTCTTCAGGACGGTTTCCAGCTCCTGCTCCGCACCGTCCGGCATCTGCGACGGTTCGACGGTTCCCCGGTACATGCTGGCAAAGCAGCCGGCCTGGAGGCGGCGGAGATACACCTCCGGGTCCAGCAAGCCATCGGCGTGATCGATCCGCAAGCCGGTGATCTTGCCACTTTCCACCAGCGAGAAAACCAGTTTGTGCGTTTTTTCGAAGACGGCCTGATCCTCCACCCGGATCGCGCCGAGGGAGTTGATATCAAAAAACCTGCGGTAGTTGATCTCCTCGGTTGCAACGCGCCAGTGGGAAACACGGTAGACCTGCTCATGCAGCAGGGAATCCATCAGATCGTAACTGCGCGGCTCCCCTTTTGTTCCGTTAAAGGCGGTCTTGTTGCCCTCCAGGAATTCCCTGATCACATCTTCATTCCGGTAGAGGTTCCAGAGGCGGCGCTTGACGACCTCCTTTTCCCGGTAACGCTCGGCGATCCGGGCCGGATCCTGCTCGGTGGTGGGCGGGAGGTGTCTGAGCGCGGTTGCAATGCTCATCAGTTCCTGCAGACGAGGGTCGCTGTCGCCCAGTTTTTCTGCCAACTCTTCGAGGCGGAAGGTGAGGATGATATTGTAAGTCTTGGGGATGACCGGCAGCTTGTGGTCATAGTAGTAGACGAAGAAAGAGCCTTCCTCGAATGCGAGCTGCAGTTCTCCCCTTTCCAGCACCGAGCCGTACTGGTCGCCCAGAATCGGGATCAGGATTTTGTTCTCAAGCTCCTGCTTGACCGGGTGCCAGTCGATATCGAAAAAACTGGCGTACTGTGAACTGGGGCCATTCTCCAGCAAATCCATCCAGAAGGCGTTTCCCTGCCCTTCAATGCACATATGATTGGGCACGATATCCAGAATCAGTCCCATTTCGTTATTTTTCAGTGTGCCGACCATTGCATCGAATTGATCTGACGTCCCTATTTCCGGATTCAGGCTGTTCTGATCCAGAATGTCGTAACCGTGGATGCTTCCCGCGCTGGCCTTGAAGATCGGCGATGCGTATATGTCGCTGATTCCGAGACGTTGCAGATAAGGAACTATTTTCGCTGCATCTTCGAAGCGGAATTGCGAATTAAACTGCAGCCGGTAGGTTGAGACCGGTATTCTGAGCCCTTTGCCGTTCATAGATCTCCCTTGGCTGCCGCCAGTACTGCCGGTACATTGAAATAGAGCAGCTGCCCCAGTTTTTTGACCGTTTCGCTCCATGAACTCCGCTTGCCTGATTCGCCGTTGCCCGACTGGAGATATTCGGCGTGGGATTGAAGCATGGCCCAATACATGTTCTGGGTCTGCCAAAGGTTAATGCCAACCGGTAGCTCGGAAATTGATTCCACCAGATTAAGCGCCTCTGTCAGGAGCAGTTCACTGTCCGGCTCCTGTTGCAGAGCCGCCAGCGCCGCTTCCAGCCTGCGGCGGATGATGAATTCCAGGGAGACATTATCCACACCGGCATTCCACCCTTTGATTTCGTTGACGACCTCCCTGAGGCTTTCAATATCAATCGCATCCGAAGAGAACATCTTTTGCAGGCGCAGATTGAGGGCTGTCTCGGCGGTTGCCATAAAACGGTGCGGCACCGGCATGCCGGTATCCCGCAGGAATCCCATCAGGCTGCGGCTGCTTTCATAGAGGGTTGTGAATTTGTCTTCGAACTCCTGGAGCGTGCCGGTGATGATTCTCTGTAGAACTTGACGCTGCTCGTCCCGGAAAAGATCCTTGAGAGAATAGTTGTGCATGCCAAAATGGCTGTCCATCAGGCGGATAATTGCAGCGAAGTCCGATTCATTGAATGCGCTTACGACCTCCTGTTTCATCTCCAGATAGGGCTCCTCGCCAAGAAAAGAGCGCACGCCGCAATTCAAGGCATGGCCACCGAAATAGAGGGTGCAGAAGCTGATCCGATCCGCCGTGCGGGTGATCGACGAGCGGATAAAAATCCTGCCGACCGCCACCTTCATCTGACCGCTGCTCAGCGTCAGAAAATCTTCTCTGGCTGCGCGATAGCTGAAAATACAGGTTTCCTCGCCGTATTCCTCAAAGACCGAGCTGACGGCGTAATGAGCGCCGACTTTGATCAGGTCGATCATGGCCGGCTTGACGAACTTTGCATAGATTTCTGCGCCGTTGGCATGTTCCGTGAGATTGCTTTCGGCCCGTTCCAGCCTTTCCAGGAAGCCGCTTTCGATGTCCTGGCTGCAGTATCGCTCGGCCAGCTGTATCGCCCGTCCGGCGTACTGGATGATCTGAACCGTTTCAATTCCTGACAGCTCGTCAAAAAACCATCCGCAGCTGGTGAACATCAGCAGGGCATGACGCTGCATCTCCAGCAGACAGAGGACCGTCACGGTTGCATCTTCGTCCAGAGGACGCAGTGAATGTTTCAGAAGGAAGGCGGCGACATTTTCTTCAGAACGGTCCAGCATGGCGCCGATATACTCATCCCGTGCTTCCCACTGACTTGTGACGTATTCCGACATGTTTTCTTCGTAGCAGATTGCCAGCTGCGCATTGAGCCAGTCCAGTGAGTCACGCAGCGGCTGCCGCCATTGCTGGTTCCAGCCGCCGTTCCCGCCCGAATTGCAGCCGCAGTCGTTCCTCCAGCGTTCGATGCCGTGCATGCAGCTCCAGGATGAATTTTCGACGATCTGCACTTCGTGGGTGGCCGGATGCAGCTCCAAAAACTCTCCGTAGTTGGTGAGCCTGGCCAGACCGTTGTCTTCGATATGGTTCAGGGCGTGTCCCAGCGCCATTTCGCCGAAAGCATGGTGATGGCCGTAGGTTTCCCCATCGGTGGCGATATGCACCAGTTGCGGGTGCTGGCGATGGCTGGAAAAACCGGACGCCAGTCGGGCGGCAAACTGTTCTCCGCTGCTCAGCAGTTTCTCGAACGCCACCGCCTGGGAAATCGGGCCATCGTAAAAGAAAATCGATATGCTCAGGCCGGAGGGGAGCGGGCAGAGATAGGCCCGCGACGGGTCAATCCGTGAACCGGTCACATCTTTCCAGCGCCCGCCGCCTATCTTTCGCACCCGTCCGGCCTGGTGCGGGGCCAGTACGGTGAAGCGGATGCCTTCCTCCGCCAGCACTTCCAGGGTTTCCGTATCCACGGCGGTTTCAGCCAGCCACATCCCCTCCGGAAAGCGCCGGAAGCGCTGCTCGAAATCTCTGATTCCCCATCTGACCTGGGTCTGCTTGTCGCGCAAATTGGCCAGCGGCATGATGATATGGTTATAAACCTGGGCCAGGGCGGCTCCGTGGCCGGAGCGCCAGCTAATGCTCTGCCGGTCGGCGTCCAAAATAGCCTGATAGGTGTCGGGGGTATATTTTTCCATCCAGGAGAGCAGGGTCGGCCCGAAGTTGAAGCTGATGCGGGCATAATTGCTGATGATCCCCAGTATGCGCCCTTCGCCGTCCAGATTCCGCGAAGCGGTGTTGGGGGCATAACATTCGGCGGTGATCCGTTCGTTCCAGTCGTGGTAGGGGTAAGCCGAATCCTGAATCTCCACCGCCTCCAGCCACGGGTTTTCCCTTGGAGGTTGATAAAAGTGGCCATGTATGCATAAAAAACTGTTCATTGATTTAATCCTTTTTATAGATGAGCACGCCAAACGGTGCGAGTACCGGATATGTGTTTGGCCGGGTTGAGTAAACTGTCACGGAGCTTCCCGGACGGAAGTCGCCGGTGGAATCAAGCAGGATGTGCAGGGTTCCGCTGGCCAGCGGCGGACGGATGACGCGGCTTTGATCGCTGTAATTGAACAGGCAGAAAATCTGGATGTCGCCTGATTTACGAATGATGGCCAGCACCTGCTCCTCTTCGTCGGCGATCACCTGCATATCAGCCCGGTTCAGGCCGGCCAGCGGGGCGTGCTCCTTGCGAAGCCGTATCAGGGCCCGGTAAAAATTGAAAATTTCGTTGTGATTTCCGGCATGACGCTGTTCCTGATCAAGCTTTGCCGAAAGAAAAGTCGCTTGCGACTGCGGGTCGGGAGGGGTGCCTTGCGATCCGAAGGCGGCAAACTCTTCCAGGCGTCCTTTCCTGACCCCCTCCACCAGATTTGCATCGCCATGGCTGACGAAGTAAGGGAAGGGCGCTGATTCCGCGTATTCCTCCCCCATGAACAGCAGCGGCAGATAGGGGGAAAGCAGCACCGTTGCGGCTGCCAGCTTTTGTTGCTGCTTTGAAAGGTACTCGCCGGGGCGTTCCCCGAGCATCCGGTTGCCGATCTGGTCGTGGTTTTGGGAGAACACCACCAGTTGCCCGGGTGGTATTGCCGCCGAGGAGTTGCCGTGGCGGCGTTTCCGGAAGGGGGAATATCCTCCCGAGTTGACAAAACCTTCCCGGAAAGCCTTGACCAGATCCGAAAATCGCCCAAAGTCGCCGTAATATCCGGCCCGGTCGCCGGTCAGCAGCGCCCGCAGCGCGTGGTGAAAGTCGTCGCTCCATTGGGCATCCAGGCCGTAGCCGCCCGTTTCAACCGGATTGATGATCCGCACGTCGTTCAGGTCACTTTCGGCGATAAGGTGAACTTTGCGGCCAAGTGTAGCGCCACGCTGGCGGACTTCCCCGGCCAGTTCCTGAAGTATGTGCAGGGCGCCAAAGTCGAAGATGCCGTGGATGGCGTCCAGGCGCAGGGCATCAATATGGAATTCGGTGATCCAGTACAGCGCATTTGATATAAAATAGTGGCGGACCGGATCGCTTTCCAGGCCGTCAAAGTTGATTGCGTCACCCCAGGGTGTGCGGTAGCGGTCGGTGAAGTAAGGGCCGAAGCTGTGCAGATAATTTCCCTCCGGACCGAGATGGTTGTAAACCACATCCAGGATCACGGCCAGCCCCCTGGCGTGACAGGCATCCACCAGCCGTTTCAGCCCATCCGGGCCGCCGTAGCTGTTCTGCGGCGCAAAAATGTAGGTGCCGTCATAGCCCCAGTTGCGCTCTCCCGGAAACTGGGCCACCGGCATCAGTTCCACGGCGGTGATGCCCAGTTCGCACAGGTAGTCAAGGCGAGCGATGACACTGTCAAAGGTGCCCTGTTCGGTGAAAGTGCCCACGTGCAGCTCGTAGATGATGTATTTCTCCAGCGGGAGACCCTTCCAGCTGTTGTCATTCCAATTATGGCGTCGCGCAGCTACCACCTGGGAAGGGCCATGCACCCCTTCCGGCTGGTAGCGTGAAGCAGGATCAGGTCGCGCACTGCCGTCATCCAGCAGGTACAGATAACGATCACCTTCGTTTATGCCTGCAAAAGTCCCGTTGAAATAGCCATCCTCGATTTTTTCCATCGTTTCGACGCGTTCTGCTTCTCCTGTCATGATTTTCAGGAAAAGGCGCTCTGTTCCGGGGGCCCAGACCACAAAACGCACCTGTCCATCCGGTAGTATGGTTGCTCCTGGCGACGGTTTCTGTATTGATAATTTACTGTCCACTTGATCGACCTCCTCGGGGTATCCAACAACGCTCCAAGACGTCGCATCGTTATTTTAATTCAGGTTAATAATTATAACAGGCCAATGGGGATCCGCAACCCGGCTGGCACCATTGTTTCGGATTGTTATCGATCCGTGCCCGTTGCCGGGTTTAAACGGATGTGGTGCCAGACTACCTTTTTCTGCCGATCCGTGCCGACAGTTTTTCCCGCTGTCTGATCCGGGCGGCATCGATCAGCATCCGTCCCGCCCAGCGGTAGACGTTGAAATCCCGCACCATGCTCCTCATGCTGCGCATCCGCTCCTGCTGCTCGTAAGCCGGCATGGTCAGGGCCTGGTGCAGCGCGTCGGCGGTCTGCTCGATGTGGTAGGGGTTGACGATCAGCGCCTCGTGCAGTTCGTGGGCCGCGCCGGTGAACTGACTCAGCACCAGCGCCCCCTGCTCATCGTCGCGGGCTGCAACGTACTCTTTTGCCACCAGGTTCATGCCGTCGTGCAGGCTGGTGACCATGCAGACATCGGCCGCCCGGTAGTAACGGTTGATCTCCACCGGTTCGTGGTGTTCCATTTTGAGGTGAATCGGCTGATAGGTTCCGCTTGAGAAGCGCCGGTTGATCCGGAAAGCCAGGGTTCGGACCCGCGCATCGAAGGCCTGGTACTCCTCCAGCGCGGAGCGGGTTGGCGCGGCGATCTGTACGAACGTGAACCTTCCGACCATTTCAGGATAGCGCACCAGCATGTTTTCGACCGCCCGCAAACGCTCCAGAATACCCTTGGTGTAATCGAGGCGATCGACTCCAATCCCCATCAGCAGATCCGGCTCAAGCCCCAGTGACTGGCGCACCGTATGCCGGCATTCCAGCACCGACGGCTGGGTTGCCTGCCAGGGCGGCGGCCACTGGATCGAAATCGGATAGTTTTCCACCAGGGTCAGTTTGCCGCCGTGAAAGATGGTGGATGATTCATGTTCAATCCTGGTCTCAAGGTAACGGTCCACGGTCTCCAAAAAGTTCTTGCAATGGAAAGGTGTGTGGAAACCGAGAATGGTGCTGCCGAGCATTCCCTGCAGTATTTCCTCGCGCCAGGGGCAGATGCCGAAAGATTCGGGATTCGGCCATGGAATATGCCAGAAGGTGATGATGGTGGCTTTGGGGAGCCGTTTGCGGATCATGCCGGGCAGCAGCGCAAAATGGTAATCCTGCACCAGTACCACCGGGTCATCACTGTCGGCCTCATGCACTACGGCATCGGCAAAACGTTGATTGATAGCGACATATTCTGTCCAGTCACTGGAGCGGAAAACCGGACGAACGTGGGCGTTGTGGCAGAGCGGCCAAAGCCCTTCGTTGGAGAAGCCGTAGTAGTAACCGGCCTCCTCTTCGGCGGTCAGCCAGATCCTCCGCAAAGTGTACTCGGGATTGGCCGGGGGTACTCCGACCCGGTCGTGGCGGTCAACGGTTTCACGGTCGGCGCTGCCGCTGCCGTGGGCGATCCAGGTCCCGGAGCAGGCCCGCATGACCGGTTCAACCGCTGTCACCAGGCCGCTGGCCGGGCGGTTTACTTCAATTCCTTCCGGCGTATTGAGGTGAATGTATGGTTCCCGGTTGGAGACAACAATGACCCTCTCGCCGGCCAGCTGTTTGTGGAGCAGGTTGCGCAACGATTCGGGGCTCCAGGTTATGGCGGCGTCATCGGCCATGCGACGTTCGGCTTCGAGATTGCGCAGCAGCAGCCGCAGGTCGCCAGCCAGCGGATGCAGTTCGGAATCCTCCGGATTGCCGAAAGGCTTTACCAGTCCTTCGCCACGCAGCATGGCCCGCACGCCGTCAATCCAGCCGCGCCAGCTCAGGTGGGCAACGAAGACGGTTATCAGTGAAGTTACAATCCCCAGCACCGCAAAAAGCAGGATTACATAGTTGCGGGTGTCGGTGCTGCGGCGCTCGACAAAGCTCATGTCGTGCACCACTACCAGGGAGCCGGTCATCCCCTGGCCATGATCGAGAGGGTCCATGGAAACGTGCGCCAGGCCGCGTTGCAGTTGCAGCAGGTGTTGTGTTTCTCCGGCCGGGTTCTGGGGAAGGGAGCAGGAGAGCGAATCGGGGAAGTTGACCGTTCTGTAAAGCAGTTTGCCATCTTCGCTGCAATAACCGAGTGCCAGCAGGCGCTCGTCATGCAGGGAGCGGGTCAGCAGGCTGTTGATCCTGCCCCGGTCACCTTGCAGGAGCAGTTCCTCCAAAGGTTCCTGGAGTGTGCTGGTTATCAGCTGCGAGCGGATATCCAGGTCACGCACGAACCAGCGCAGGGTCAGCTTGTCCACCAGCGGCACCACGGCATAGGCCAGCAGAGTCAGTGCCACAGCCAGCGGCAGCACGAAGCGCAAGGCCAGGCGAAGCGATCTGAATGATATGGCTTTATGTGCAGGCATGAAATTTCTCCTATTCAGCTACTCCGCAATTTTTCCACAGTTTGTACTAATGCTAGCTGGTCATCGACATACAGTGCGCAGGGCACATCCAGGCGGGAGCCGACCATGATGGCTGTCCCGCCGGACTCTATGGCCCAGCGCATTGCAACGGCATCGTTTTCATCGTCACCGGCGTAGAAGATCGAGTCTTTGGTAGTGTCTATCTTCAGCAGGCTTGCCAGGAATGTTGCGCCGACCGATTTGTCAAAACCGTCCAGAAATTGGACCTCCAGCACATTCGGGCCGTGGTGCAGGGCTATTTTTTGACGCTGCGCCCAGTCATCGATTGTTTTCGTTATCCGCTCGGTGGCTGCTTTCCCGGACTTCTCGACATGGATGGCAACCGACCACTGCTTGTCCTCGATCTCGATCCCGGATTGGCGGCCGAGTTTTTCCAGCAGAGGCATCAGTTCCCGGCGGCGGGCTTCAAGAATATCCTTCTTGTTAGTGCCGAGCGAGATTCGGCAGCCGCCCGGCAATTGCCATTCAATGCCGCTGTTGCCGCCGATAATGATGTCTTTCAGCGGAATTCGCGGCAATAAATCTTCCAGGGCCCTGCTGGATATGATCGCAACCTGGTCAGTGGTTGACCTTGAAAGCTCTCCCAACATTCCGGCACAGGCCGGATGTATTACGGCTGCATTCCGGTCGGCGACCAGCGGCGAAAGCGTCCCGTCAAAATCAAATAGCCAGACTCTCATGGTTATGGTTTTCCTTTCGTTATCTCGCCGCTTAGTGGCGGGGAAGCGGGCGGGGCGGCGCTGATCAGCAGTGCTGAAAGTTTTTGAAGGGATGCGAGCATGGCTGCCAGGTCGTCGTTGTTGGTTGATTTCAGGCAGTTCATCAGGCTGTCATGCGCGACATTGCGGAGAATCAGCTCAATTTCTCCGGATTTCTCGGTCGGTCTGACTTCCACCACACGCCGGTCTTCCTTTGAGCGTGTTCTGGTCACAAGATCCTGTTCTTCGAGGCGGTCAAGGACCCGTACCATAGTGGCTGGATTCAGGTACATTATTCTGGCCAGATCGGAAACGTGGATGGCCGGCGACCTGGTGACGGCCCGGACAGTCATGGTCTGGTTCCTGCTCAGCCCGGTCCGCTTCTCGATCTCGCGTGACTGTTCATCGGTTACGTTCGAGAGGGAGTGAAGCGAGTCAAAAACCTCTCTGACCAGTTCCTGCCGTAATTTATTTTCCATCCTGATCGTATCTTCGTTCAGCTGCGCGCCAGAATTATATTTGTCCATGGCCAGGTATGTCCTTTTAGTTTGACAATGATTTAGTTTGTGATATAAATCATTACCATCTGAAATAAATTGTGTCAACCAACTATGTCGAAAGGGGAATGTTATGAATGTTTGTAAAAAGGTTGTTGTGGCTGCTGGATGTTTAGGGGTATTGTTTGGAGTTGCAGGGTGTGCCAACAAGGATATTGTCAAGAGTGATGAGTCGATTGCCGGCAATCAGGCGACAGCCAAGGCGGTTGCAGCGCCCGCAGAAAGCAAGGCGGTTAAAACAGCTGAGGCGGTCAAGTCCGAACCGGTTGCAGCGGCCAAGGCGGCCGCTCCGGCGGAACAGGCGGAACAGGCGGTCAATGCGGTGCCGGCTCAGAATGTCTTTGAAAAAGTCTACTTCAACTTTGATAGTTCCGATTTGAGTCAGGATGCCAGAAATGCGCTGTCACGCAACGCGGAAATCCTTCTGAAAGCACAGTCGGCCGCCAGGTTGAAAATCGAGGGGCATTGCGATGAGCGCGGATCTGCCGAGTACAATCTGGCGCTGGGAGAACGACGGGCCAAGGCCGCTCAGAAATATCTGACGACCATGGGTGTTCAGCCGGAAAGACTTGCTACCGTCAGCTACGGTAAAGAGCGTCCGGCAGTCCAGGGCAGCAATGAATCGGCATGGGCTAAAAATCGCAGGGATGAATTTGTTATTCAATAATATCAAGGTGAAGTAAAAAGGTGAAATAAACAGGTGAAACCTCGTATATCCGAACAACTGACGCTCTTTGCCAGCATTATCAAATGGACAGTTTATGCTTCTGTGGTTGGAGCGCTGGCAGGTCTCGGCACCACCTTTTTCCTGAAAGCGCTTTCTGTTACCACTTCTTTTTATAGTGGTAACCTCCCTTATCAGCTGTTCCTGCCAATAACGCTGCTCGCCAGCAGCGCTTTGGTGCGTTATCTGGCGCCGGATGCCGCCGGTCATGGAACGGAGAAGGTTATTGAAGCGGTTCACCAGCGAATGGGGCGGATTCCGTTCAGGGTAGTTCCGGTCAAGCTGTGTGCCACGATCATCACCCTGGCGAGCGGCGGTTCGGCGGGTAAGGAAGGGCCTTGTGCGCAAATCGGGGCGGGAATGGCTTCTGCTTTTGCTTCTATCGCCCGTCTGCCTGAATCTGACAGAAAAAAACTGGTTATTTGCGGCATTAGCGCCGGCTTTGCAACGGTCTTTGGAACTCCGATCGCCGGGGCGCTGTTCGGCATAGAAGTGCTGGTGCTGGGGCAGATGATGTACGATGTCATGTTTCCCTCGTTTGTTGCCGGCATCGTTGGTTATCATGTGGCAACCGCGCTTGGTGTTACCTACCCTTATGAGGCCATAAGCATTACGTCCAACATGACCAGCTGGGGGTTTCTGGAGATGCTGCTGCTCGGTGTCTGGTGCGGGTTGATTGCACTGTTTTTTATTCAGCTGCTGCATTTTATGCACAAGCAGCTGGATCGCCTTACCCGGCACTGGGTCGCCAGTGCGCTGATCGGTGGCGGTCTCCTGGTGTTGATTGGCACCTTTGTTTCCCCGGATTATCTGGGGCTGGGGCTGGGAAATATTGAAAAAGCGCTGAGGGGGGAGCATCTGCCGGTTGGCGCGGTCTTCTGGAAGAGCATCACTTCGGCCATTACCCTTGGGTGCGGCGGCAGCGGCGGAGTCCTTACTCCGGTGTTCTTTGTGGGTACCGCAGCAGGCAACCTGTTTGCGACACTGTTCCACGAGCCGAATGTGGCCGCTTTTTCCGCCATCGGGATGGTGGCTGTATTGGCCGCAGCAGCCAATACACCGATCTCGGCTTCCATCATGGCGATGGAGCTGTTCGGTTCGGCCATCGGCACACATGCCGCAGTGGCATGTATGACCAGCTTTCTGATCATCGGATACCACAGCGTTTATCCAAGCCAGTTGCTCGGGATTCAGAAAAGCGGATCGCTCCTGGCTCCGGAGGGGAGTCAGCTCGGGGACATCGAGTGTTCGACCCTGGTCCCGCGTGAAAAGTCGTTTTTTCAATTTATACTTAAATTCAATAAAAAAACTGGTGCAAGCGAGCGAAAAGAGAACAAAGAATCAGATACGGATAATCTGTGAGGCTCCGTTCTCTTCCTTAAAGGTCTGTGCGCTCGCAAGGGCGCACAGGCAACGGGCTCACGCCGCTTGCTCCTCCGGGTGCATTGATCGAAAAGGCCGCAAAATAAAGTACATCCACAGACAGCATTGCCGCCAGGCAAAATAATATTGCTGTCTATTAACCTGATAAAGGCGTACTGTTAACAACCAATCCGCCATCAGGAGTTCAATTTTCTTAGTTGTTTTGAACCCTCTCTGTTTCCCAACCACCTTCTTCCACCTCCATTGTTAAATCCTCCGGTTCGGTATGCGCCGTCCATTTCGACTGTTCTTGTTTCGTGAACTCCTACGTTATGGCCGGATATTTGGAAAGCATGGCAAATACAGGGCAACATGTAAGTAGAGATGCAGGAATTCTGTCGTCAGGAGGGTGGTCGTATGCAGGCCGGCTTTCTGGTGGCAGTTGCGTAAGGCAGCAGCTGTAAATTCAGCAGGAAAAGGAGATTATATGATTATCAAACGAGGAATTGTAGTCAGCCATTCTGGTGCTCTTGAATGGGGAGCCGGCAAGGTTGTTGAGGTAGGTGCTCTGAAAGCGACTATTCAGTTCAGTGATGGAATCGTCAGGAAAATTGCTTCTTCCCATTACGCAATTCTGGAGCCGGCTGACCCGGCCTCATTTGTGGCTGTTAGCGCCGTTGTCACGGCTGTGAAACCGCGTGTGGCCGCCAAAAGAGTCAAAAAGGTGAAGCAACCGACCGTCTGAGTTTCGAAAGCGAGTTGGCGCCGGTCTAAATATTTTGCATCGTAAACGACAGGTACGCAGGAGTGCCAGGCTGTTTCTGCCGCTCCTGCGCCAGCCGTCCTATTTTATGGATGCGTTAAACTTGTCCTGAATCTTCTGGCGGTATCCGACAATTTCATTGCGCAGCGACGAAAGCTTGGCCATCTTCTCATCGATCAGATTGATATGCACATCAAGGATTCGCACCAACTCCGGTATCATGCGTTCGGTCTGCTTTGCCTCGCCATAAACTTTATACAGATCCTGCATTTCCCTGATAGTAAGTCCAAGATCCTTGAGTTTCATGATGAACTTGATCCGCCGTACCGTATAGGGTGCGTAACCGCGATTTGCCCCGTCCGACCGTTCGGTTGACTCGATAATCCCGACCTCTTCCCAATAACGCAAGGTGCGGGTGGTCAGTCCAAGCGTTTTGCATAACTCGCCAATGGTTATTATTTCTTCCGTATCCTGCATATCATCCTCCGATAGTACTCTTACTCGATTTATAGCTGTTCTCCTCAAGATTAGAAAGTGAATTATACTTTGTGCAGCTCCTTCCTGCTTTTAACAAAAAACGTTCTGTTGCGAATAAGTTAATTGCAACAGCTAGTTGCGCATCATGGCGGCCATTGTGTGGTCATAATTACAGTAGCCATAAAATTATGTTAACTTTTTAGTTGACATAAACGTAAACGCAATATAGGTATTCGTGAAAGCCTTATTCTGCATGATAGTTTTGTGTATTACGTATACGTGAAAAATATAGTAGAGTGGTTCGGCGGATTCTGCCGGGTTGTTGCCACCACCATCCCAAGGAGGAAATTATGTCTAGTGCGGAGAGAGCTGGTGACGAGGGGGTCAGCCTCCTTTACGATCTGAGTAAGGAAGAGCTGGTTAAGATCATTATCGATGACGCCAAAAACTGGCTGGCCCACGACGGCGTCTGGTTTCAGTCAATTGAAAAGCGCTATGGCATGGAAGTTGCGGTGGATATTGATACGGATGCCTGGCGCCTTTTTACGGTCATAGAAGCCAAACGCATCATGGAGCGGCTCGGAATCAAGCCGGGTGGCGGGATTGCGGCTCTGGTTGAGTGTTTGAAACACCGCTTCTATGCCCGCCTGAACCTTCAGGAAAGCATAGAAGTGACTGAAACCCGGGCGGTGTTCAGGATGCTGGACTGTCGCGTGCAGTCGGCCCGCAAGCGCAAAGGTCTGGCCGATCATCCCTGCAAGTCGGTCGGTATTGTGGAGTACTCCGAATTTGCCAGAACTATCGATCCGCGCATTGTGACCCGCTGTATCGCCTGCCCGCCGGATGTTCACCCGGAAGATTTCTGGTGCGCCTGGGAATTTGTGATACAAGAGTAGTGTCGGGGCGCTGAACAGGTCCAATCGTCTTTGTCTGTCTGGGGGATATGTGAGCAAGCTGCCGGGAAATGGACCGCTTATGTCCGTTAGTGCGCGCCAGTTAGGTGGCCTTGCGGATATTAATGCCCTGGAACAGCCGGAGAAGGATAAAATATATGCCGGCATTATTCCGCCCCGGCTGCTCCGTTATCTCGGAATCTCGCCGGAGACTTTGCTTGGGGCGGATGGGCGCCGGCGGGTGAAAATTATCGCGCCGGAAGGGGCGCTGGTCCGGATCGAGGTTCGTCGCGATCCCGAAGACCGCCGTACGGCATTTTTTCTGGATATTGCCGAGACCTATTTTCACCAGATGGAACTCTCCTTCTGTGTCATCAACGATCCCTTCAGTCCTTATTTTGCGGTAGATGTTGACGAGAACGGCGACAACAACTGTTTTGCCACGCTTGGGCGCAACATTCCCGAGGAGATCCGCGCCATGCAGGCCGGACTGTTCCCGAACCAGACCAGTTGGGGGCTTAACGTTTTCGGCGAGTTCTTTACCCTCTTTGAGAGATTTGTAGATTCGCTTGGCATGGACATCATACTGGCCGAGCCTCTCACCTACGACAATGCCATCCGATATGAAAAATACGGGTTTGATTATCTGAAAGGGCGTCTGATGATGAATGAGATCAACCGGGAATTCGGGCCGGGTGGTGTCCTCACCGGGAAGCTCGACGGATCTTCACCCTTCAGGATGCCCGGCATGGAGAAGAGTGTTCACGGCAGGAGCTGGGCCATTCATGACGGTATTCTTGATGAGCCGTGGGATGATCTGCAGGTAAGCAAAATCCTTGACGAGCCTTGGGAAGACGTAAGGATATACAAGACGGTCGGACTGCATGCCGGCATCAACACCTTCCCGAATCGAAACTAGCAAAACAACGTAACTGATAACTCTTTCCCTGATAATACTCCCAAAAGCTAATTGAATAGGCTATATCGCTGTAATGCGGCTGTTTGGGCGATTGCTCGTCAAATTAAAATTATAATCAGATATAAAAATGTTATATTTTGGGTTGACTTATACGTAAACTGGTTTATTCTGGTTGCTATGCTGAATGCTTTGTCCAGGCAAAGGGATTTTTAAGTTCAATCCGGATTATGGAGTGCGCCAATGGAATTGCCAATACTTACCGACTCCTCGCTTGACTTGACCGGCCGGGTAGCCGTCCTGACCTTTCGGCGCGATGACCTGCGCAACGCCCTGACCGGAACGGCGCTTATCGATGATATTTTGCGGACGGTCCGGTGGGCTGATGATGAGTCCGGGGTTTCGGTTCTGGTCATCACGGGTGAGGGGGCCGCTTTCTCTTCCGGCGGCAATATCAAGGAGATGCAGGATCGTGCCGGAATTTTCGCCGGGTCAACCTATGAGATTCAGGAACAGTACCGGCGCGGCATTCAACAGATTCCATTAGCTCTTCACAAGGCAGAAATTCCTCTGATTGCGGCAATTAACGGACCTGCGGTCGGTGCCGGGTTTGATCTGGCCTGTATGTGCGATCTGCGGATCGCCTCAAAGCGCGCCTTGATGGGGGAAACCTTTATCAATCTCGGCATTATTCCGGGGGATGGCGGGGGGTGGTTCCTGCAGCGACTGATCGGGTATCAGCGGGCGGCGGAGCTGACCTTTACCGGAAGGATGCTGACTGCTGACGAGGCCCTGCAGATGGGAATCGTACTGGATGTGGTTGAGCCCGCCGAACTTCTGCCGCGTGCCATGGAGCTGGCCGGAAAAATTGCCGCAAAGCCTCCACAGGCTTTGCGGCTCACCAAACGGATGATGAAGCTGGCCCAACGCTCGGATCTGCCCGATTTTCTGGATCTGTGCGCTTCGTTTCAGGCCATGGCGCATCATACCGAAGATCACCAGGAAGCGGTGCTGGCCTTTATTGAAAAGCGCGAAGGTCAGTACAGCGGAACATGAGCGACTCAAGTCAGCCAAGAGGGGAGATGAATCGATGAAATCTTATCCGACGCTTAATTTTGATCTGGGTGAAACAGCCGACCTGCTCAGAGACACCGTAAACGACTTCGCCATGGCCGAAATTGCGCCCAGGGCAGCAGATATCGACCGGGACAACCATTTTCCGATGGATCTGTGGCGCAAGATGGGCGATCTGGGGCTGCATGGAGTTACGGTCTCGGAAGAGTACGGCGGTTCGGGGATGACCTACCTGGAGCATGTGGTGGTGATCGAGGAGATCAGCCGGGCCTCGGCCTCGGTGGCCCTGGCCTACGGCGCGCACTCGAATCTCTGCATCAACCAGATCTACCGCAATGCCAGCGAAGCTCAGAAGCGGCGCTACCTGCCGAAGCTGATCAGCGGCGAGCATGTCGGCGCCCTGGCCATGAGTGAGGCGGGAGCCGGTTCGGATGTGGTCAGCATGCGCCTGCGGGCGGACCGGAAAGGGAACTATTTTATCCTGAACGGCACTAAAATGTGGATTACCAACGGCCCCCACGCCGACACGCTGCTGGTTTATGCCAAAACCGACATCAACGCCGGGTCAAAAGGGATCACCGCCTTCCTGATCGAAAAGGGTTTCAAAGGTTTTTCAACAGCCCAGAAGCTGGACAAGCTCGGTATGCGAGGTTCCGACACCTGCGAGCTGGTCTTCGAGGATTGCGAAGTTCCGGCGGAGAACGTGGTCGGAAATGTGGGCGATGGGGTCAGAATTCTGATGAGCGGTCTGGATTATGAGCGGGCGGTGCTGGCGGCCGGTCCGCTGGGGATCATGCGGGCCTGTCTGGATGTGGTGATTCCCTATATCCACGAAAGGCGTCAGTTCGGCAAGGCCATCGGCGAGTTTCAGCTGATGCAGGGCAAGCTGGCCGATATGTACAGCACCATGAATGCCTGCCGGGCTTATGTTTATGCGGTTGCCCACGCCTGCAGCGGCAAAAACTCGATCCGCAAGGATGCGGCCGGAGCGATCCTCTACGCTGCCGAGAAGGCAACCTGGATGGCGCTGGAAGCGATCCAGATTCTGGGCGGCAACGGCTATATCAATGAGTACCCGACCGGGCGATTGTTACGGGACGCCAAACTTTACGAAATCGGAGCCGGTACCAGCGAGATCCGGCGCATGCTGATCGGCCGGGAACTGTTCAATGAAACCGCTCCTTAGTCTTACTTAGAAACGTCAGGCCGATGGCACCAAGGGAGAACATAACGACATGACCGTATATAAAAGCACGATCAAAAGCACCTCGGAAGAGTACCTCCGCAATGCGGAACTGATGACGAAACTGGTGGCCGACCTGCGTGAAAAGGTGGCCAAAATAACTCTGGGGGGCGACGAAAAGGCGCGCAGGAAGCATATCGAACGGGGCAAGCTCCTGCCGCGGGAACGGATCCGCCAGTTGCTGGATGTGGGCTCGCCCTTTCTGGAACTCTCACAGTTTGCGGCCTGGGAGGTTTACGGTGAGGATGTTCCGGCGGCCGGCATCATCACCGGCATCGGCCGGGTCAAAGGGCAGGAATGTCTGATCGTAGCCAACGACGCCACCGTCAAGGGTGGCACCTACTATCCGCTCACCGTCAAAAAGCATCTCCGCGCCCAGGAAATTGCCCGGGAGAACAATCTTCCCTGCATCTACCTGGTTGATTCGGGAGGGGCTTTTCTCCCGCGTCAGGACGAAGTATTCCCGGATCGGGACCATTTCGGCAGAATTTTCTTCAATCAGGCCACCATGTCCGGTCGCGGCATTCCGCAGATCTCGGTCGTGATGGGCTCCTGCACCGCCGGTGGAGCCTACGTGCCGGCCATGTCCGACGAAAGTGTCATCGTCCGCAACCAGGGCACCATTTTCCTGGCCGGACCGCCGCTGGTCAAGGCAGCCACCGGTGAGGTGGTCAGCGCAGAAGATCTGGGGGGCGCCGATGTGCACTGCCGCACCTCCGGCGTGACCGATCATTATGCCGTGGATGACGGCCATGCGCTGGCCATTGCGCGGCGTATCGTCAGTAATCTGAACCGGGTCAAGCGGCCGCCGGTCGCCATGCTTCCGCCGGTCGATCCGCTCTACGATCCGGCCGAACTTTACGGGATTATCCCGACCGACACACGCAAGCCGTACGACGTGCGGGAGGTGATCGCCCGCGTTGTGGATGGTTCCGAATTTGACGAGTTCAAGCAGCTTTACGGCACAACCCTGGTCTGCGGCTTTGCCCATATCTGGGGCTATCCGGTGGGGATCGTCGCCAACAACGGCATCCTCTTCTCCGAGTCGGCCCTCAAGGGGGCTCACTTCATAGAACTCTGCAGCCAGCGCGGCATCCCGCTGGTCTTCCTGCAGAATATCTCCGGCTTCATGGTCGGCAGCAAGTACGAGGCGGGGGGCATCGCCCGGGACGGCGCCAAGATGGTCACCGCCGTTGCCTGCGCCGCGGTCCCCAAATTTACGGTCATTATCGGCGGCAGTTTCGGGGCCGGTAATTACGGCATGTGCGGCCGAGCCTACGGACCGCGACTGATGTGGATGTGGCCCAACGCCCGTATCTCGGTCATGGGTGGCGAGCAGGCCGCCAGCGTACTGGCCCAGGTCAAGCGCGACGGCATGGAGATGCGTGGCGAGAGCTGGAGCGCCGAAGAGGAGGAGGGTTTCAAAGCTCCCATCCGCGATCAGTATGAGAGTCAGGGACATCCTTACTACGCCAGCGCCCGGTTGTGGGACGACGGCATTATCGATCCGGCCGACACCCGCATGGTGCTGGGGCTGGGCATCTCGGCGGCCATGAACGCACCGGTTGAGAAGACGCAGTTTGGTGTGTTCCGCATGTAGTGAAAGAGTAGCTCACCCCCACAGCGGGGGAGGGAAATTGCCAGGGTTGTTTGACCTTAATGGAGAGACAGGAAAAAACATGAGCGAAGCGACCATCATCACAAATATCTACGAACCGGGGATTGCCACCCTGACCATGAATCGTCCCGAGCTGCACAATGCTTTTGACGATCTGCTGATTGCCGATCTGACTGCAGAATTGAAACGGCTGGAGGCGGATGAAGCTGTCCGGGTTGTTCTGCTGGCCGGCAGCGGCCGGAGCTTTTCGGCCGGGGCGGATTTGAGCTGGATGCGGCGCATGGCCGACTACAGCAGGGAACAGAATCTTGCTGACGCACTGGGGCTGGCGGAGCTGATGCAAACCCTGAACAGCCTTTCCAAGCCGACCATCGCCCTGGTGCAGGGTGCGGCCTACGGCGGCGGAGTCGGACTGGTGGCCTGCTGCGATCTGGCGATTGCCACCCGCCGGGCTTCATTCTGCCTGTCCGAGGTCAAGCTGGGGCTGATTCCGGCGGTGATCTCCCCTTATGTTATGGCCGCTATCGGCCCGCGGGCCTGTCGGCGATATTTCCTGACGGCAGAGCCGTTCAACGCCGATCAGGCGCAGCGCATCGGCCTGCTACACGAAGTCGTGGAGGATGAGGAAGCCCTGCTGTCACGTGGAATGGAACTGGCGGCCCTGCTACTGAAAAACGGTCCACAGGCTATGGCCGCAGCCAAGGAGCTGATTGCAATGGTCTCCGGCCGACCGCTTGACGATGCCCTGATTGGCGATACTGCCGGACGGATCGCCGACCGGCGGGCCTCAGCCGAAGGGCGGGAAGGTTTGACGGCTTTTCTGGAGAAACGCACACCGGGATGGGTAGCAAAGTAACGCTGAGACATCAACTGACCGCAAAGGACACTCCTATGTTCGATAAAATACTGATTGCCAATCGCGGCGAAATCGCCTGTCGTGTCATCCGTACCGCCCGGAACCTTGGTATCCGCACGGTGGCGGTTTATTCCGATGCCGATGCGGGCGCAATGCATGTGGCTCTGGCTGACGAGGCTTACCAGATCGGCCCGGCCCCGGCCCGGGAAAGCTACCTCCGTCCCGAACTGATTCTGGATGTGGCCCGCAGAAGCGGCGCACAGGCGGTGCACCCCGGTTATGGTTTTCTTTCGGAAAATGCCGAATTCGCCGAGGCGTGCGACCGGGCCGGAATCGTCTTTATCGGTCCTCCGACAGCAGCTATCCGGGCGATGGGATCGAAAAGTGCGGCCAAGCGCATTATGGAGGAAGCGGCGGTTCCGCTGGTGCCCGGTTATCACGGCGAGGATCAGAATCCGGACCTGCTGCGGGAAACGGCTGACCGGATCGGTTATCCGGTCCTGATCAAGGCCACCGCCGGTGGCGGCGGCAAGGGGATGCGGGTGGTCTGGGAAACGGCCGGGTTCGACGACGCGCTGGCCGGGGCTCGCCGCGAGGCCGGCAACTCTTTTGGTGACGACCGTGTGCTGCTGGAAAAATACCTGACCAAACCGCGCCATGTGGAAATTCAGGTTTTTGCCGACAGCCAGGGGAACGCCGTCCATCTCTTCGAACGTGACTGCTCCATCCAGCGTCGTCACCAGAAAGTGCTGGAGGAGGCTCCGGCCCCCGGCATGACCCAGGGATTGCGGGACAACATGGGGGCGGCGGCGGTCGCTGCGGCCCGTGCTATCGGTTACGTCGGCGCCGGTACGGTTGAATTTCTGCTTGATACGGACGGTTCCTTCTACTTCATGGAGATGAATACCCGCCTGCAGGTTGAGCATCCGGTCACCGAGATGATCACCGGGCAGGACCTGGTGGAGTGGCAGCTCAGGGTTGCTTCCGGCGAGCCGCTTCCCTGCGCCCAGGAACAGCTGGCCATTGGCGGCCATGCCATCGAGGCCCGGATCTATGCTGAAGATCCTTCCCGGGATTTCCTCCCCTCAATCGGTGATCTGACCCATCTGCGCCCGCCAGCGGAGAGCGCCCACGTCCGGATCGACACCGGCGTGCGCCAGGGGGATAGCGTCAGCATCCATTATGATCCGATGATTGCCAAGCTGATCGTCTGGGATGCCACCAGGGCCGGTGCGCTGCGCCGTCTCCGTTCGGCGCTGGCCGAATACCAGGTGGTGGGGGTGAACACCAACATCGAGTTTCTGGCCGCAGTGGCTGCCCATCCCGCTTTTGCCGCCGGAGATTTCGACACCGGCTTCATCGAGCGGCACCGCGCCGTGCTGTTTCCCGAAACGACTCCGGCATCCGATCAAGTGCTGGCCCTGGCCTGTCTGGATGTGCTTTTGCGCCGCTCCGTTGAAGCGGAAAAAATGGCCGCCGCCTCCTTTGACCGCTGGGCACCCTGGCACCTGACCACCGGCTGGCAGATGAACGGCGACAATCACCATGTTTTTACCTTCCGGGACAACGATTCCGCGGTTTGCGTGACAGCTCACTATCGCAGCTCCGGATACCTGCTGGATCTCCCCGGCGGCCCGCTTCTGGTGCAGGGGAGGTTGAACGAAGAGGGCGATCTGCTGGCCGACCTGGGCGGGGCGCGCTTCACAGCCACGGTCGTCCGCCACGGCGATGACCTGACGATCGTAACCCGCGGCAGCAGTCACCGCCTGGTACTCCACGACCCGCTGGCCCATGCCGGCGAGCAGGAGGTCGAGGGTGGCCGCCTGACCGCGCCCATGCCGGGCAAGATCGTGGCGCTGCTGGTGGAGGCGGGAGCGGTGGTGGAACGCGGTACGCCGCTGGTCATCATGGAAGCCATGAAGATGGAGCATACCATTACCGCCCCGCGGGATGGCATCGTTGCCGAGATTCATTTCAGTGTCGGTGCAGTGGTCAACGAAGGCGCGGAGCTGCTGGCCTTCACAGCTGAGGGGGATAAACCGTCATGAACCTCCCCAAACGGGTCAAAATGGTTGAAGTCGGCCCCCGGGATGGTCTGCAGAACGAAGCGGCTATCGTTCCGGCAGAAGTCAAGATCGAGTTTATCAACCGTCTTTCGGCCAGCGGGCTGAGCGTGATTGAATCCACCAGTTTTGTTTCTCCCAAATGGGTTCCCCAGATGGCCGACAACAGCCAGGTCATGGCCGGAATTACTCGCCGCCCCGGTGTCAGTTATCCGGTGCTGGTTCCAGGCATGCAGGGTTTCGAGTCGGCCGTGGCAGCCGGTGCACAGGAAATTTCAGTCTTTGGGGCCGCTTCGGAAGCCTTCTCCCGGCGCAACATCAACTGTTCCATAGCCGAAAGCCTGGAACGCTTCGCGCCGGTGATCGAAGCCGCCCGCCAGCGCGGCATCAAGGTGCGCGGCTACGTTTCCTGTGTTCTTGGCTGCCCTTACCAGGGTGAGGTTCCGCTGGAGGCGGTGGCCGATATCTCGCAGCGCCTCTTTGAAATGGGGTGTTACGAAATTTCGTTGGGAGACACGATCGGGATCGGGACTCCGGGCCAGGCCCAGGCCATGGTCAAGGCGGTTGCGGAGCGCGTGCCGCTCGACCGGCTGGCGGCGCATTTTCACGACACCTACGGCCAGGCTCTGGCCAATATTCTGGCGGTTCTTGAACTGGGGGTTTCGGTAGTCGACAGCTCCGTGGCCGGACTGGGCGGCTGCCCGTACGCCAAGGGGGCCGCAGGCAACGTGGCCAGCGAGGATCTGCTCTGGATGCTGAACGGTCTCGGTATTGAAACCGGTGTCGATCTGACGCTGCTGAGGGGGGCGGGCACCTACATCTGCAACTATCTTGGCCGACCGTCAGGCTCCAGGGTGGCTCTGGCGCTTGGCCGGGAATGAAAACTCCGAGTAGCTCGAAATTTCCTTATTGACGTTGAACAGTTCCCTTTTCCAAGGGGATAAAAAACATATAAAGATCAGAACGAATCAGAATAAAGATCGCTACAAAACAGAAGGAGGATCAACCATGTCACGACAGCTCGATGTAACCGTAGGGGGATTGCTGGACCAGATGGCGGAACGGTTTCCGGACAACGAAGCGCTGGTGTATCCGGAGCGCGGCCTGCGCTACAGTTACCGCCAATTCAACGATGTCTGCCGTCAGGTTGCCAAGGGTCTGCTCCGTCTCGGCATCAGGAAGGGCGACAATATCTCCATCTGGGCCTACAACGTTCCGGAGTGGGTCATTCTCCAGTTTGCCAGTGCCAAGATCGGCGCCGTCCTGGTCACTATCAACACCAGCTACAAATCGGCCGAACTGGACTACATCCTGCGGCAGTCCGATTCCTGCGCGCTGTTCATGGTCGGCTCCTTCAAGGATTCCGATTACACCCTGACGATCAACGAGGTCGTCCCGGAGCTGGCATCCTCCGAGCCGGGCAACCTGATCAGCGCTGCTCTGCCGGTCCTGAAAAAGGTTGTGTTCATCGGCGACGAAACGCCATCCGGCATGATCAGCTTCGCAAAGATCATCGAACTGGGCGCCGGAGTTGACGATGCGGAGCTGGCTGCCGTGGAAAGCACCCTGGATTGCCACGAAACCATCAACATGCAGTACACCTCCGGTACCACCGGTTTTCCGAAAGGGGTCATGCTGACCCATTACAACATCGTCAACAACGGCTTCAATATCGGCGAATGCATGAAGTTTACGGAAAAAGACCGCCTCTGCATTCCGGTTCCGTTTTTCCACTGTTTCGGCTGCGTACTGGGCGTTATGGCCTGCGTCACCCACGGTTCCACCATGGTTCCGGTGGAGGTGTTTGATCCGCTCAAGGTACTGAAAACCGTTGAGATGGAAAAATGCACGGCGCTGCACGGTGTCCCCACCATGTTCATCGCCGAGCTGGAACATCCCGATTTTGATAAATTTGATCTGAGCAGTCTGCGCAGCGGGATCATGGCCGGTTCTCCCTGCCCGATTGAAGTCATGAAAAAGGTCATCAGCCAGATGAACGCTTCCGAAATCACCATCGCCTACGGTCAGACTGAATCGTCGCCGGTCATCACCCAGACCCGCACCGATGATCCGATCGAGCTGCGGGTTGCCACCGTTGGAAAGGCCTTGCCGGATGTCGAAGTCAAGATCGTCGATATCGAAACCGGCCAGGCCCTGCCGCCGGGGAAACAGGGGGAACTCTGCACGCGCGGTTACCTGGTCATGAAAGGCTATTACAAGATGCCTGACGAAACCGCCCGGGCTATCGATGAGGATCAGTGGCTGCATACCGGCGACCTGGCCATCATGGACGAGAACGGCTACTGCAAGATCACCGGCCGGATCAAGAACATGATCATCCGCGGCGGGGAAAACATCTATCCGCGCGAGATCGAGGAATTCCTTTACACCCATCCGAAGGTTTCGGATGTCCAGGTTTACGGTGTGCCGGACCGCAAATTCGGCGAGCAGGTCATGGCGTCAATCATCCTCAAGAAGGGGGCCGAAATGACCGAAGCCGAAGTGAAGGATTTCTGCCGTGGGAAAATAGCCAACTACAAGATTCCGCTTTACGTGCGCTTTGTGGATGCCTACCCGATGACCGCCAGCGGCAAGATCCAGAAATTCAAAATGCGGGACATGGCCATCAAGGAGTTGCAGCTGGAGGAGAGTTAAGCAGCCATCCGCAGCCAGACCCGCCCTCAGTTCACGGCAGTGATCTTTATTAACGAAGGAGGCCATCCGGTCATGCATCCCTATAACCGCAGCCGCTTCCTTCTGGCGCGCTGGTCGATCTACACGATTCTTATTCTTACCTACATGCTGGTGTTCTTCCACCGCATGGCGCCTGCGGTCATCTCGGCCGACCTGATGAAGGCTTTCAATACATCGGGCGCCGCGCTCGGATCACTGGCTGCCATGTACTTCTACATTTACACCGCCATGCAGATACCGGCCGGTGTGCTGGCCGATACCCTTGGAGCCAGGGCGACCATAACCGCCGGCAATCTTGTTGCCGGCGGCGGTTCGATACTTTTCGGCCTGTCCGAATCGTTCTTTGCTGTTTCAGCAGGTCGCGCCCTGGTCGGATTGGGAGTGTCGGTCGTCTTCGTCGGGCTTTTCAAGAGTAACAGCGTCTGGTTCCGGGAACGAAATTTTGGCCTGATCAGCGGACTGACTCTGCTGCTTGGCAACATCGGCGCAATTGCTTCGGCCGGCCCCCTGGCCGGGGTGCTCCGGACTTATTCCTGGCGCTACGTCTTCGTCGCTCTTGGTCTTGTCACAATTGCTCTGGCCGTCCTGACATTTGCCTTCGTACGCAACCGTCCCGAAGATATCGGTTTCCCTTCCATGAGAGAGATTGATGGGAAGGCCAGTCATCCGCCGCGCCAACAGCATTGGTGGGGCGACCTGAAAAGTGTCGTCAAAACCGGCGCGGCCTGGCCGGTTCTGTGGGTCGATATGGGGATGGTCGGAGGAATGCTGGCTTTTGTCGGTTTGTGGGCGATTCCGTTTCTGCGGGACGTGCATGGACTCGGGCGTTCCTCGGCAGCCATTTATACGACCACCGCACTGGCCGGCTTTGCCGTCGGATCGATGCTGTTCGGGTGGTTCTCCGACCGGATGGGTCGCCGCAAGCCGGTCATTCTGGCCGGCACTCTCCTTTACACGCTGGCCTGCCTCATTCTGGCCTATGCCCCCTGGAAACCCGGTCCGGCCGGTTTGGCGCTCTTCGCCCTGCTTGGCTTCGGAACCGGCGGCTTTATCGTAACCTTTGCCAACGCCAAAGAGGTGGTTGCGCCAGCCCTGTCCGGCATGGCGGTCGGTCTGGTCAATACCGGGCTCTTTTTCGGAGCGGCCGTGATGCAGCCTCTCTTCGGATGGGCCATGGATCTGGCCTGGGACGGCAGGATAGTGAACGGGTTGCGTGTTTACTCGGCCGGTGATTATCATTCCGGCTTCCTGTTCATGCTCACCTTCGCCGCCTTGAGCGTCGTTGGCGCCAGCAGGATCAGGGAAACCAACTGCCGCAACATTACGGTTGAAAACTGATCGATTGGCTTTCGGAGGAACCTTTTTATGGCCGATGTCTACAGTACGATAGCCGATGCCGACCATGAAGTTCAGGAACGTCTTGCGGCGGTTCTCGAACGCCGGGCCGGAGATCCCCAGCAGCAGGGGATGCTCAATGCCTACCTGGCCGATATTGCGTTTCCGCCCGATGCCGATGTGCTTGATGCGGGTTGCGGTACGGGGGCGGTCAGCCGGGTGCTCGCCGGTTATCCGGGGGTCGGGCAGGTGGTGGGGATTGACCCTTCGCCGGTGTTTCTGGCGGCGGCTCGAAAGTTGTCAGCGGGCAGTGCTAACCTGACTTTTACGGAAGGTGACTGCCGCGCCCTGCCATACGGGGAGGCCAGCTTTGACGCGGTTATTTTCCACACCACCTTGAGCCATGTCCCCGGCGGTGAGGCGGCCCTGGATGAAGCTTTTCGGGTGCTGCGCCCCAATGGCCTGCTGGCGGTTTTTGACGGCAACTATACGACTACGACGCTCGCCACCGGCAGTTTCGACCCGCTCCAGGCCTGCGCCGATGCCGCCATGGAAGCGCTGGTGCATGACCGCTGGCTGGTGCCGAACCTGCCCGCTCTGGTGGCAAAAGCCGGTTTCACTATTCTGAAACAGCGCAGTCTGGGGATTGTTGAAACGACCGCTCCCGATTACATGCTGACTATTGCCGATCGGGGCGCCGATGTGCTGGCTGCCACAGGACGCATCACTGCTGGTCTGGCTGAAGCACTCAAGGACGAAGCACGTCAGCGGGTAGTGGAGGGGCGTTTTTTCGGAAGTATCGCCTATGCCAGTCTGGTGGCAAAAAAACAGCCCCTGATCCGGTAAAGGAGAGGGGCCCGGGTTTTCGGTGCTCACAGCTCAGTGAGCTATGGATTGTCGGAACTTGTTGATTTCGCGGATCAGTTCTGTCCGGTCAAAGTAGATTTCGTTGCGTCGGATTTTCCCCTCATCATTAAACTGCAAAAAGCAGAGCGCCGAGCAGTTGACAACTTTCTCCCCCACCGGAATACGAGCTTCCAGGCGGTTCATAAAGCCCCCCTCAAGCGGGAACGGTTCGACCTGAGTCCAGACCCAGGTCGGGTTGTGACCCAATACTTTCGTGAAGTAGACGGTCAGCGCATCAATCCCCCTGATCCCCTCGGGACGGCCTGGATCGAGAAAAAAAGCGTCATCAGCATAGAACGACAACAGTTTGTCGGGATTGTTTCCTGTCCAGCATGGCAGCCAGCGGTCAGTGTATGCACGTGCTTCTTCGACGGTCATCATGGTTTGGGGCTCCTCTTTGAATAAGATCGGGCAAGATTACCCTCAACCTTCGGAAAAAACAACTGGCTTGTAGTGGACGTATTTATCAGTCTCGTTAATGGGAAATCAGAATCGGAACCGTCATGTGGTTTGTCAGGTGTCTGGCAATCGGTCCAAAGACGAAGTTGCCGCGCCGTGTCGGTGCAAAGGCCCCCATGGCGAGCAGGTCCATTTTTTGCTCGCAGGCGTGGTTGAGAAGCACATCGCCGATCGGGAAATGCGAGGTGGTCAGAATCTGGTCATGCTTGGCGGTAACTCCATGTCTGGCCAGATAATCGCAGACCCGCCGGACATCGCGCTCCACCGTCTCTTCCACCTCTCCTTCCGATCCGACCGTGACCACGTTGACATGGCGCGCCTTCTTCATGATCGGGAGTGCGTCGTTGACGACGCGGGATGATTCGCGCCCCGATTTCCAGGCGATCATGACCCGCTCCACTGGGGAAGAAAACGTTCCGGCATACGGCACCATCACGACCGGTCGGCCGGATGCGAGTCCCAGGCGTTCCGGCAGTTCGAAAGGGGTGTTGCGGTCCGGCGCGGTCTGGTCAGGCTGGCCGATGATGGTCAGGTCGGAGTAATAGGCGTTCAGGGTCAGAATTTCGTTGACGCTGACTCCGACTACCATCCAGTCAACCAAAAGCCATTCGGCCGATACTCCCGCCTGTTCCGTCATTGACCTGAACAGTTCTTCCGCCTTTTTGGTGGCCTCCATGGTTCCCAGGCCGTGACGCGGCACATGATAAAAATGGGAGAGAATATAAACCCCTTTTATATGGGCATCATGTGTCTGGGCCATTTTAATGGCAAATTCAATTCTGGATGGGCAGCTGGGCGAGTTGTCCAGATGGAGCAGGATATCTTTCAGTGCCATAACAACTCCTTGTGTACCATTCTGCCGGGGCAAAAAAACGAGCGGCGATGCCCCGTGGATCTGGCCGTCACTAATCTGCGGACTATTCGTGAGACAGCTGGAATCGTTTGATCATCCGCAGGCGATAATCGATGATCTCCTTGCGCAGCGATGCCAGTTTGGACATTTTCTCGTCCAGGTGATTGATATGATTATCGAGCATTTCGATCAGACGCGGAATGATCCGGTCGGTTTCTTTTGCTTCGGCATAGGCGGCGTCAAGTTCCTGCATCTCCTTGATGGTCAGCCCCAATTCTTTCAGCCTGAGGATGAATTTGAGCTTGCGCACATCACTGGAGGTGTACATCCGGGCAGCGCCTTCCAGGCGCCGTGGCGGAGTCATGATCCCCATCTCTTCGTAGTAGCGAAGAGTCCTGGTGGTCAGGCCGATCTCCTTGGCCAGGTTTCCGATCGAAATTAATTCATCGTTCTGTTCAGATGCCATGGGTTTCACCGGTTATTTCATTTTACAGCCAGAAGTATACATCCCCATGAAAAAGTAGCAATGAGCTGCCACCCGAGAAATATCTGTCGTAATTAAATTACACCGTTACAGCCATCTTTTCCGCCGACGATAATGCTTGAGGTCCCGATAACTCTTTTTTTCAGCCCCTTCAGCCATTCCCAGATAAAATTCCTTCACATCCTCATTGGACTTCATCTGCTCCGCCGAGCCGCTCAGGACGATTCTGCCACCTTCCATGATATAGGCATAGTCACAGATTCCGAGCGCCACATTGGCATTCTGCTCAACCAGGAGGATCGTGGTTTTTTCTTCGGTATTAATCTTTTTAATGAGCTGAAAAATCTCCTGCACCAGCAGAGGCGCGATTCCCAGCGAAGGTTCATCCAGAAGCATCAGTTTGGGGCGTGCCATCAGGGCGCGACCGATCGCCAGCATCTGCTGCTCGCCACCGCTCAGATAGCCGGAAAGCTGGTTGCGGCGTTCCCGCAGGCGTGGGAAATAGTCGTAAACCAGATCCTTGTCACGCTTGAAGCCGGCCTTGTCCTTGCGGGTGTGGCCGCCGACGATGATATTTTCCTCGACTGTCATGTCATCGAAGACCCGTCTCCCCTCCATAACCTGGAAGATCCCCTTGCGGACGATATCTTCCGGATTCAGGTTGTTGACCGTCTCTCCCATGAACTCAATCGAACCGTCGGTCACCTCGCCCTCTTCGGACTTCAGCAATCCGGAGATGGCCTTCAGGGTTGTGCTCTTGCCGGCGCCGTTGGCTCCCAGCAGGGCAACGATCTTCCCTTCCGGCACTTCCATGGTCAGCCCTTTCAGGACGAGGATGACTCGATTGTAGATCACTTCGGCATTGTTTATTCGCAGCATTTAAGTGTCCTCGTTGCAGGGGAAGAGCGCTGCGGAGGCTGGCCGCCGCAGCGCTTTGTTTGTTACAGCCCAAGCCACTCTTTCTTGCGAGGCGTTTCGATATCTTCCACCTTGGTCATCTTGCCACCCTTGATCATGTAGATGGTGGTTTTGGTGGTGGGACGGTGGTCAGTGGCGGTGTAAGTGATCGGGGGCACCAGTCCGCCGGTATCGAAGTTATGCAGGCTCTCCAGGGCGTGTTTGACACCTTCGCCGGTCAGCTGCTTTTTCTTGTCGGCAATCTTCAAGCCCTCGGCCCAGACCAGTCCGTAGGCCCAGCCGCGTACGTAAACCGTGTCGCGGGCTTCTTTTGACGGATGTTTCTTTTCCCAGTCGGTGATCAGTTTCATCCCTGGAACGTTGGCTCCGTAGGGTACGTTGGTCGCCATGCCGTAGACGCCTTCGGCCGCATCTTTAGCCAGCAGGGGCAGCGCTTCGGTCATGCCGTAATTGCCGAGGAAGAACTTGGTTTTGATGCCAAGTTTCTTGGCATCCTTGAGAAGTACCGCGCACCATGACACTGTGGTCTGGACATAGGCAAAATCGGGGTTTTTCTTCTGCATGTTCAGCAGGTTGGAGGTTACGTCCTGGAAGCTGGCCGGAATGACCTCTTCATGCACCAGATCAATGCCGAGCTCTTTCGCATACTGTTTGCCAGCCTCGATGGGGGCTTTGCCGAAACCGTGGTTAGGATAGATGAAGGCAACACGCGGGGCGCGCGACTTGTCCTTCCACTCCTTTTTTACATACTGGAGAAAGCCGCGAATCTGGTCCGAATAGCTGGCGCCGACAAAGAAATTGTAGGGGGTCTTGGTCGGATCGGTCAGATGGCCGGAGAAAGAGGCCGAGAAATAAGGGATCTTGTCCTTGGCTATGATTCCCTTCAGCGCCTCGGTGTCGCCTGTGCCCCAGCCGTTGATCATGATGACCTTGTCCTGCTCGACGAACTTCTTGTAGGTGGCATTGGCCTGGGGGATCTTGTAGGCGTAATCCACATTGATCAGTTCAATCTTCTTGCCGTGGACTCCACCTTTGCCGTTGACGTATTCAATGGCGTCCTGGACCCCCTCCGCAAAGGGTTTGCCCACATCGGCCGTTACGCCGGTCAGATCCCACAATCCGCCGACCTTGATCGTCTCTGCGCCCCAGGCCGGGACTGACATGAGCAACGTTACCGCCACTGCCAACAATCTCTTGCACATTTTCATACAGGTCTCCTTTTTTACCGGTTAATACTGCTGCCCTATCCAATACATCGTGACTCGCGGCAAACGGTCCCAAGCTTTCCGGTAAAGCACCGTCTGCTGCCGGTTAATGGGAAAACGGGTAAAGTTTCCAGTAGTTTTTGATGGAGTACCATCGGGCGGCGATTCCGGATGGTTCGAAGATTAAAAACACGATCACCAACACCCCGAACACCAGCTCTTTCAGGGACGAAAAAATTGTGATCAGGTCGGGATACGATTCGGCCAGAGCCGTTGTCACCAGTCGCAGAATTTCGGGCAGCATGGTGATGAAAACCGCCCCGAAGATTGCTCCCAGAATGCTTCCCAGTCCGCCAATGATGATCATTCCCAGATAGTCGATGGCAACCGTGATCGGAAAGGTTTCGGGAGAGATTATTTTGGCCTGGTAGGCGGTCAGCGCACCGGCAACCCCCACAAAAAACGAGCTGATGCCGAAAGAGTACAATTTGTACTTGAGGAGATTGACACCCATGACTTCGGCGGAAATGGCCTGGTCGCGAATGGCGATGAAGGCTTTGCCCGGTTTTGTCCGGAACAGGTTCCGGCCGAAAAAGACCGAGGCGACCACAACAACGTAGATCAGGTAAAAGATGCTCTTGTCGCTGTCCAGTTCAAAGTGTCCCACTGCCGGAGTCGGGATGGTCAGGCCGTTAACGCCGCCGGTGACCGACTCCCACTTGGTAATGACAAACTCGACGATGAAATGGGCGGCCAGCGTGGCCATGGCCAGATAAAGCCCCTTGATTCTGAGGGAAGGGATGCCGATGATCATTCCCAGGCAGGCGCTGATCAGTCCGGCCAGCGGGATGCAGAGGTAGAACGGCAGGCCGAAGCGGATGCCCAGGTAGCCGGTCGAGAAGGCGCCGATGGCCATGAAGGCCGCGTTGCCGAGCGAGATCAGACCGGTGAAGCCGGTCAGGATGTTGAGGCCTACGGCTCCGATGATGGCGATGCCGATCCGGTTGGAAACATCCAGAAAGTAGCTTGATGAGTACATCGGCACCGTGAAAACCAGGCCGATGAACAGGAACACCATGATCCGGGTGGCGCGGGTGTCGAAGATGGTCATGTCGGCCGCGTAGGTTGTTTTGAAATCACCGCATTGCATGGTTATACCCTCTCAATTCTTTTCTTGCCGAACAGTCCATACGGCTTGAACATCAGGATCAGGATCAGCGCGATGTAAGGCGCGATCTCCTTTGCGCCGCCACCGACAACCGGGTCAATGTAGCCGCCCGAGAGGTTCTCCAGGATGCCGATGATGACACCCCCGACAATGGCGCCCAGAATGCTGTCCAGGCCGCCCAGAATGACGACCGGCAGCACCTTCAGCCCCATGAAGGCCAGGGACATGTCAACCCCGCCCCGGATGGTTCCGAGCAGGATGCCGCCGACCGCCGAAACGATGGCGGAGATGCACCAGGCCAGGGCGAACATCTTTTTGACGCTGATCCCCATCGACAGGGCAACCTGCTGGTTGGAAGCGGTGGCCCGCATCGCCACCCCCGATTTGGAGTACTTGAAAAAGAGTGTCAGGAGCGCCACCAGAAAGCTGACGCAGACCAGGGCGTACAGGTACCCCTGGGAAACCGGGATCGGGCCGATCTGGACCGGCTTGGTCGGGAAGATCTCCGGGAACGGGATTGTACTGGTGCCGTAGGCCATCTGGATCAGCGCTTTGAGGATGCTCCCCAGGCCGAGGGTCACCATGATGACCGAAATCAGATGCGAGCCGATCAGCGGCCGCAGGATAACCCGCTCGATCAGCAGGCCGAGCAAGGCGGAAAAAGCCAGCGTGATCAGGAATGCCTGAAAAAACGGAATGTTATACTTGGTCAGCAGATCGAGGCAGATATAGGCGCCGACCATCAGAAACTCGCCCTGCGCCAGGTTGAGGGCGCTGGTGGCCTTGTAGATGATGACGAAGCCGGTTGCGACCAGTGAGTAGATGCTTCCCACCACCAGGCCGTTGATCAATAGTTGCAGAAGGAAAGTCATGTCCATCCTGGTTCTCCCCTTATCGTAGATTCCTGAGATGGACCGTTGAGACGATCCTGGTGCTCTTGCCATCCTGCAGATCAATGGTGATGTCGATCGGCACGGTTTCCGCCTTCGTATAAAGTGCCTCGATAATATCTCTGTAGCGCTCACTGACCTCCGCCCGGCGCACTTTACCGGTGCGGGTCAGCTCATTTTCGTCGGCATCCAGATCCTTGTAGAGCAGGGCAAAGCGGTTGATGCGGGCCGCTTCAGGAAGTTCCTGATTTGCTTTGGCCAGTTCGGCGGCAATGAAATCTGCCACTTCCGGTTTTGCTGTCAGGTCGCTGTAGGTGGTGAAGGCAATTTTGTTGTCGCCAGCCCACTTGCCGGTCAGGAACCCTTCGATGCAGATCAAGGCTGTCAGGAACGGTTTTCCTGAGCCGATCACCACGGCTTCCTTGATGTAAGGAGAAAATTTCAACTTGCTTTCCGCCAGCTGCGGGGCAAATGAGGCGCCATCGGCCAGTCGCATTATGTCCTGGAGCCGGTCAATAACTACCAGATGGCCGTCCTGGTCAAGGCGTCCTGCGTCACCTGTGCGGAACCAGCCGTTCTTCATGGCCGCCGTGCTTGCCTGGCTGTCGTTGTAGTATCCGGCACAGATGCCGTTGTTCTTCAGCAGGATTTCCCCCTCTTCGGAAATCATGATTTCGGTGCCGGGCAGCGGTTTTCCAACGGTTGTTCCCCGGATATCGCCATCCTTGTGGATGCAGGCAATTCCGGCCACTTCGGTCAGGCCGTAGACCTGCTTGAGGTTGACGCCGATGGCATGGAAGAATTTGAAGAAATCATCGCCCAATGGCGAACCGCCGGTCATGGCCGACCTGACACGGGATAGTCCGAGGCGATCCCGCAACGCTCTGAAAAGGCAGATGTGGGCAACTCCGTAGAGCATTTTGGCGGAAAGCGGGACCGGTTTTCCAGCCAGCCGCAATTCGGCCACTTTTTCACCAATGGGCATGAATGTCCGGTACATGAACTTTTTGAAGGGGGTTGTCTCCATGATGCGGACCTGAACCGATCTGGCGATATCCTCCCAGACCCGCGGCGGGAAAAATATGATATGCGGCCCGATCTCGCGCAGGTCAGCCATCGCGGTTTCCGGCCCTTCGGGAAAGTTTACGGCAAAGCCTTCAGCCAGGGCACTGACGATCGAGGTCATCTGCTCGCCAAACCAGGACATGGGCAGAAAAGATACAAATTCATCACTTGTCCGTTTGGCGTCTACCTGATTCAGGCTCTCTGCCATCCCCAGCACATTCCGGAAGGTCAGCATCGCACCGCGCGGGGTGGCGGTGCTGCCCGAAGTCGTGCAGAGCATGGCGAGGTCATCGCCGGAGCCGTCCGCAATCCGTTTTTCAAAGAGCCCGGGATTATCACCGTCATTGATGCCGCCGATCCTCAACACTTCATCGAAGGAGTTCAGCAATTCGTCCCGGTAGCGGCGCATGCCGCGCCCGTCGCAGAAGATGATACCGCCCAATGCCGGCAGTTCATTCCTGACCTCCAGGATTTTGTCAACCTGCTCCTGGTCTTCGGCAATGACATACTTGACGTCGAACTGTTTCAGGAGCGCCGCCACTTCAGCGGCGGTTGAATCCTGATGCAGGCAGACCGGCACACCGCCTGCCGCCTGGGTTCCGATCACCGCGTAGAGTGTGGTGGCCCGGTTGTTGCCGATGATGGCGGCGATATCCCCTTTTTTCAGCCCGAGTGAGTTCATTCCCAGGGCAAAGTGCTTGACCTTCTCGTAGTACTGTTTCCACGAGGTTGATTTCCAGATGCCGTGGCTCTTGGTGCGCACGGCGGCTTTCCCGTCGCCAAAGCGGTCGGCATTGGCCTTGAGCAGTTTGAGGAATGTGGCCTCATCCAGATTGATATTCAATGGTGCCCCCTCTTGATTGCATTCCTGCAAGTAAACATGCGTCAGTCCTCTTCGCCAAGGTAGGCCTTGATGACGTGCGGGTCCTGCTGCACTTCTTCCGGTGTGCCTCCCGCGATTTTCTTGCCGAAGTCGAGTACGCAGACGGAATTGGAAATATCCATCACGACGCCCATATCGTGTTCGATCATGATGACCGTGATGCCACGTTCCTCATTTGTGTCGATGATAAAGCGGGACATGTCTTCTTTCTCACCAAGATTCATGCCGGCCATCGGTTCGTCCAGAAGCAGGATTTTCGGTTCAAGAGCCAGCGCACGGGCCAGTTCAACCCGTTTTTGAAAGCCGTATGAGAGTGTTCCGACCACTTTTTTGCGGATACTCTGGATCGAAAGGAATTCAATGATTTCCTCGACGAATTCCCGGTTGACGATCTCTTCTTTCTGGGCCGGCCCGAAAAAAAGCCCGCCCTGGATAAGACCGGCGTGCTGGTGCAGATGCCGTCCGATCATCAGGTTGTCGATCACGGTCATCCCTTTGAAGAGGGCTATGTTCTGGAATGATCGGGCAATGCCCATTTTGGCCCGCTGGCTGGGAGAATGGCTGGAGATGTCGGCGTCTTCGAAGGTTATCTTCCCTTTTTGGGGGTGATAGACGCCGCTGATGCAGTTCAGCATGGAAGATTTGCCAGCGCCGTTCGGGCCGATAATGGCAAAAATCTCTCCCTTGTTGACTTCGAACGAAACCCCGGATAAGGCGCGTACGCCGCCAAAGTTCAGTTGAATATCTGTGCAGGAAAGTTGAACCATTGTACAAGCTCCTTCGATCGTAACGGGTAAAATAGAACGACGTTGTTGCTTATCAGATGTTTGTTTGCATGCTGTAAATCCGTTTGTTGTCGGTGCTGCACCTAACGTAATAGTAATAAATCAATGGTGCTGTGATGTGCTGTTAAAACGTGATGAAATGATCTGTTGCTCGGTTTTCGTGAATATATATCAGCTTTAATTGGAGTTGCAAGCGAAAAATGAAACGATATAAAATTGTTTTATTTATGGTTGACATGTACGTAAACAGGATATATCTTGCAGATAGTGGGCTTCGTTTTGCCTGGTGCCCGACCACGCTTTACAGGAATTGATAAATAATAAATTTTAAATACAATACTATATACAGAACAAGGTTATGAGTCGTGCGGGTTCAATGGTAAGAATAAATACAGGGGAGGGTCTTTCTTTATGAATGTATTGAATCAGGAATCCTACAAGGCGGTGAACAAAGTCCGCTTTGTGACTGCCACCAGCCTTTTTGACGGCCACGATGCCACGATCAACGTCATCCGCCGTATTCTGCAATCATCGGGCGCCGAGGTGATTCATCTCGGTCACAACCGTTCGGTGGAGGAAATCGTGACGGCCGCCATTCAGGAGGATGCCCAGGGAATTGCGGTCAGTTGTTATCAGGGTGGCCATGTCGAATTCTTCAAATACATCATCGATCTGCTGAAAGAGCGCGGGGAGGGGCATATCAAAGTTTTCGGCGGCGGCGGCGGAGTGATTGTGCCGGACGAAATAGCCGAGATCGAAGCATACGGCGTCGCCAAGATTTTTTCGCCGGAAGATGGCCGCCGCATGGGACTGCAGGGAATGATCAATCTGATGCTTCAGAGCTGCGACTTTGCGTTGGTGCGTGATGCCCGGGAGCAGGTTGCCCGTTTGGCAGAGCGCGATATCCGGGCGGTAAACACCTTGATTACCCTGGCGGAGCAGGCGGTGCATGATCATTCCAGCGGCTACGGCGCTTTGCGCGACACCATTCGCGGCATGTCGCAGGATGCGCCGGTCGTCGGCATCACCGGCACCGGCGGAGCGGGGAAAAGCTCGATTACCGATGAGCTGGTGCGCCGCTTTTCCCTGGATTTCCCGGAGAAAAACATTGCCATCCTGGCGGTGGACCCTTCCCGCCAGCGCACCGGCGGTGCGCTGCTGGGCGACCGGATCCGGATGAATTCGATCAATTCCAACCGTATCTATATGCGCTCACTGGCCACCCGCGAATCCCAGACCGAACTGTCAGCCGCCATTCAGGACGCCATCGAGGTTACCAAGGCGGCCGGCTTTGACCTGATTTTCGTGGAAACCAGCGGCATCGGGCAGGGGAATGCCGGTGTGGTCGGGATTTGTGATGTGTCACTGTATGTCATGACCTGCGAATTCGGCGCGCCGACCCAGCTGGAAAAGATCGATATGCTTGATTTTGCCGACGTGGTCGCCATCAACAAGTTTGAGCGCAAAGGGGCCGAAGATGCCTTGCGCAATGTGCGCAAGCAGTACCGCCGCAACCGCAACCTGTTTGAGGTGCCGGATGAGGAGTTGCCGGTCTTCGGCACGATCGCTTCCCAGTTCAACGACCCGGGAACAAACGTGCTTTACCGGGCGCTGATCGACGCCATCAATGCCAAGAAAAATAATGGCTGGTGCTCGTCCCTGATCGTCTCGGAGCGGGAAAGCCTCAAAAAGTACATCATCCCGCCCGACCGGGTGCACTATCTGGGCGAGATCGTCAACACCGCCCGTAACTATCGCAAACAGGTTGGTGAGCAGTCCGGAGTGGCGCGGCGGCTTTTTCAGCTGCAGGGGGCCAAAGAGGTGCTGGTTAATGCCGGAACAGTGGCCGAGCTGGATCAGCAGATCGCACTTTTTGACGGCAGACTGCACGAAGAACCAAGAAAAATACTCAAAGAATGGCCGGAGCTAAAGGCCTCTTACCGCCGCGACCAGCTGGTGACAAAGGTGCGGGACAAGGAGATCCGGAGCGATCTTTATACAACCACCCTGTCCGGGACCCGTATCCCTAAAGTCTGCCTGCCCGAGTATGCCGACTGGGGGGAGATCGTGCGCTGGTGCATGCTGGAAAACGCGCCGGGCTATTTCCCCTTCACCGCCGGAGTATTTCCGTTCAAGCGCGCCGAAGAGGACCCCAAGCGCCAGTTTGCCGGTGAGGGTAGTCCGGAACGCACCAACCGCCGTTTCCACTATCTCTGCAAGGATGACGACGCCAAGCGGCTTTCCACCGCTTTTGACAGCGTGACGCTCTACGGCGAGGACCCGGATTTTCCGCCGGATATCTATGGCAAGGTCGGCGAAAGCGGGGTTTCGATCTGCACCGTCAACGATATGAAAAAACTGTTCGCCGGTTTTGACCTCTGCGCGGCCAATACCAGCGTTTCGATTACCATCAACGGCCCGGCTCCGATGATGCTGGCCTTTTTCTTCAATGCCGCCATCGATCAGCAGGTCGATGCTTTCCGCGAGAAGAACGGGCGCGAGCCGTCGCCGGAAGAGTACGGGGAAATCAGCAGCTGTACGCTCCAGACCGTGCGCGGCACTGTCCAGGCCGATATTCTGAAAGAGGATCAGGGGCAGAATACCTGCATCTTCTCCACCGAATTCGCCCTGAAGATGATGGGAGATATCCAACAGTATTTCATTGAAAAAAAGGTGCGCAACTACTACTCTGTCTCAATCAGCGGCTATCACATCGCCGAGGCGGGCGCCAACCCGATCAGCCAGCTGGCCTTCACCCTTTCCAACGGCTTCACCTTTGTGGAATATTACCTGTCACGGGGGATGCACATCGATGATTTCGCCCCGAATCTTTCCTACTTTTTCAGCAACGGCCTGGACCCGGAATACACCGTCATCGGCCGGGTGGCGCGACGGATCTGGTCGGTGGTCATGCGCGAAAAATACGGCGCCAACGACCGTAGCCAGAAGCTGAAATACCATATCCAGACTTCGGGACGTTCGCTGCATGCCCAGGAAATGGACTTCAACGACATCCGCACAACCCTGCAGGCGCTGATGGCGATCTATGACAACTGCAACTCGCTGCACACCAATGCCTACGACGAGGCGGTTACCACCCCGACCGAGGAATCGGTCCGGCGCGCCATGGCGATTCAGATGATCATCACCAAGGAATTCGGACTGGCCAAAAATGAGAATTCGCTGCAAGGTTCTTTCATAATCGAGGAGTTGACCGATCTGGTAGAAGAAGCGGTTCTGTCCGAATTCGAGCGGATCGACCAGCGCGGCGGCGTGCTGGGAGCGATGGAAACCCAGTACCAGCGCTCTAAAATCCAGGATGAATCGATGCTGTATGAGCACAAGAAGCATAACGGGGAGCTGCCAATTGTTGGAGTCAACACCTTCCGCAATCCCCGGGCCGATCAGGAAGGGTATCTGGTGACCGGTGAACTGGCCCGGGCCACCAAAGAGGAAAAAGAGCTGCAAATCAGTAATCTGCGGGCTTTTCAGGAATTGCACAAGGAGACAGCGCCGCCCGCCATCAAGCGGTTGCAGGAAACGGCGGTTTCCGGCGGCAACATCTTTGCCGAGCTGATGGAAACGGTCAAAGTGGCCTCGTTGGGGCAGATCAGCCACGCCCTGTTTGAGGTTGGCGGACGTTATCGCCGGAATATGTAGAAAGGAGAACAACTCATGGATATTTTTCAGGTTTTCAGTGATCGGCGCAGCATCCGCAAATACAAGGATACGCCGGTCGAACAGGAAAAGATCGAACGGGTCCTGGATGCCGCCCGGCTGGCTCCTTCTTGGAAGAATCTGCAGTGCTGGCGTTTTCTGGTGCTGACCGATGCCGATAAAAAGGGCAGGTTGCTGGAGGCGTTCCCGGATGAAAACCCCGGCAAAAAGGCGATTGCCATGGCGCCGGTGGTGATTGTGGCCTGCGGCAATCCGGCCGAATCGGATGTGGAGAACGGCATTGACTATTTTGTAGCCGATGTTTCGATCGCCTTCGAACACATCTGTCTGGCGTCCCATGCGCTCGGTCTGGGTACCTGCTGGATGGGGTGGTATGACGAAAGGCAGATCAAACAGGCGCTCGGTATTCCGGACGATATCCGGATCGTCGGCATCTCTCCGCTCGGCTATCCCGATCAGGAACCGAAAGCACGCCCCCGCAAGGCGCTGCCGGAGATCGCCTTTTTTAACGAATGGCCGTAGTAGCACACGGCAGATAGCAATCATAAACCACTGCTATGGAGACCAACATGATTACTGCTGAAGAAACAGAACGCAGAACCGCCGCCATGCAGGCGTTGCTGAAGGAAAAAGGGCTCGACGGCGCGCTCTTCATCTTTCCGATAGATGTCTATTATTATTCCGGCACACGCCAGAACTCGACCCTCTGGCTGCCGGTCGCCGGTGAGCCGGTTCTGATGGTGCGCAAAAGCCTCTCCCGCGCCAAAGGTGAAAGTCCGCTGACGGATATCCGGCCGTTTCCCTCCAGCAAGGAGTTTGCTGCGGTTATTCCGGCCGAGGCGCAAAAAATCGGGTTTACCTTTGACGTTGCACCGGTGCAGCAGCTAAATTTTTATTCCAAACTGCTGGCTGGGCGTGAGTTCATCGATATCTCGCCGCTCAACCGCGAAGTGCGCTCTGTCAAAACACCCTTTGAGCTGCGGCAGATCAAGGCCAGCGGCGATGCGCTCTCTGCCATCTTTATCCAGGTTCCCGAATTCCTGAAGGAAGGGATGCGTGAACTGGATCTGGCGGCAGAGTTTGAATGCCGTCTGCGCAAGTCCGGCAGCGAAGGTTTCGTACGGATGCGCGCTTTCAATCAGGAACTGTTTCTGGGGTTGGCAGTTTCGGCCGGCGCTGAGAGTTACGGCTTCTTTGACGGTGCAGTCACCGGCAAGGGATTATCCAACGCAGCCCCGCACGGCGCCTCCCGCGATCTGATCGTCAGAAACAGGCCGGTGCTGATCGATTATACCGGCGTCTACGACGGCTACATAACTGACATGACGCGCATGTTTGTAATCGGAAGCCTCGATCCCCAGTTGCAACGCGCCTTCGATCTGGCCATGGAAATCCAGGCCTATCTCCAAAGGGAGCTGAAACCGGGTGCTATCTGTGAAGAGCTGTTCTCAAAAGCGGTGGAAATGGCCGAAACAGGCGGTTTTGGCGACAGCTTCATGGGGATGCCGGGTGAACAGGCCCGCTTTGTCGGTCACGGCGTCGGGCTGGAACTGGATGAATTCCCGGTCATAGCTCAGGGTTTCAAGGTGCCGCTGCAAATCGGGCAGACTATCGCCATCGAACCTAAATTCGTCATACCGGGCAAAGGGGTGATCGGCATCGAGAATACTTTTGCCGTCACCGCCGATGGCGGGCAGAAGCTGACTGATATTCCGGATGAGATTGTATTTTTGTAGGCAGGATTATATTGAAGAAGTCGAGGGGCGGTGCTGATGCACCGCCCCTCGACTTATATGCGCGTTAAGGTAGTTTTCCGGTTTGTCATTTTCCCCATTGTAGTTCACCTAATGTCCTTTCTTCTGTCAGTCGGATTTGTTTTCACTTTCTACACAAAACCACTAAAAAAGTGATGGGTTTCTTTACATATAGACTTTGTCTTAATGTGTGTAACTCGGTAAATCGACAGTTTACGGCAAAGGAGCAATATTTGCATTGGTGTGTGTTAATTATATTTTTATTAATGTATGTCCTGTGTAATGGCTGGCACTTAATTCACCCCCACTTTTGCCACACAGACAACCCGGAGCTGGATCATCACCAGAGAAATTGGCAACAATCCTTCAACGACATTGGAAAGGAGACGTAGCTATGAATGCACAGCGTCTATTGATGGTTTTGCTGACCGTTTTATGTTTAACAACTTCAGCAGTTGCGTCGTCGTTTACTTCGGTTGTAGTTTATGGAGACAGTCTTTCAGATAACGGCAATCTGTTTAGTGCTACCGGAGTTCCGGGAACGCCATATTTCGATGGGCGCAGGTCAAATGGTCCCCTCGCAGTGGAGCTGCTTGCCACTAATCTGGGGGTGCCACTGGTTGATTTTGCCTGGATCGGCGCTACAACCGGAGTTGGCAATTACGCGGATGGCGGCACTGTCACCACTCTGGGGGCATACTCCCTGCCCGGAATGACAACTATCTATGACGCTACCAAAGCTGGGCTTGGGCCATATCTGCCGGGGGGACTCTTTATCGTCTGGGGCGGGCCGAATGATGTTCTGGCACCGTCTCTGCTGGACTCTACGCCGACCGATATCATTACAAGGGCACTTGCCAATGAACTGGCAATTATCATGGATTTGAAGAACATGGGGGCAAAATCCATTCTGGCCCCCGGAATGCCCGACCTCGGACTGACACCCTACTTCAAATCGTTAGGTGCTGCTGCCGCTGCACAAGGTTCCGCTTTTACGGATGCTTACAATTATGGACTTCGGACTTTGTTGCCTGCGGACGTGCTGTTTTTTGATACAGCTTCGCTACTTCGCTCACTGGTGAGCAATCCAACAGTCTATGGTTTTACAAATGCAACCGCCGCTTGCTTCAATGGTACGACGCTGTGCGGTGATCCAAATGACTATATTTTCTTCGATGAGTTTCATCCGAGTGAAGCAGCTCAAGCTATCCTAGCAAAAGGATTTGAATCAACACTGCCAGTACCTGAACCGTCTACCGTTTTTCTATTTGCAATCGGCCTGATTGGAACCGGCCTTCTGCGTAGAAGGATTAGGTAGTAACATGGCGATATATTGCGGGCAGCATATTGGTTTTACTTTTTGACGACAAGAGCGGCACCCGCCATCAGAAGTATGACCCCGAAGGCCCGCTTTCCGTCCAAGGGGATGGCTTTAAATCCGAACATCCCGTAGTGGTCAAGTAGAATCCCGGTCATTAACTGGGCAGTAATAACCGTGGCCATGGCGGCGGTGGTGCCGATACGCGGTATGGCGATGATCGTCATGGTGACGAAGAAGGCTCCCAAAAAGCCGCCTGTAAGTTCCCACCAGGATGCCACCGCAACTCCTCTTAGTGATCCCTTGCCGACAATTAATGCAATGGCGATCAGCAGAACCGTGCCGACCGCAAACGAGATGCCCGAACTTTCAATGACGCCGGTTTTCTGGGCAAGACGGCCATTGATAGAGGGTTGGACGGCTATGGCAATACCCCCGCAGAACATAAGTGCCAGCAGCAGTACCTGGTTCATGGAATCTCCTTTCTTTGTAGAAGCGTAGTCAGTCTCTGTATCGCCTGAATTAAGCAAGGTGTGCACTGAACAACAGTTTCATTACCTCGGTTTTCGGGGTCCCGGCGCAAAGTAACGACCCAGCTTTGCATCCAATTCGTCGATCCAGCCGGCTTTGGAGTCCGGAAAGGCATCCGCATAGGGCACGTAGGGTTTGATATCCAGAACTGGTGTGCCATCCAACAGATCGACACCGCGAAGGTGCAGGGTTCTTCCTTCGATCTTTACTAATTCTACCGCCGACAGGCCGATGGAGTTGGGACGATGGGGGGATCGAGTGGCCAAAACACCCCGCTTTGGTCCGCCCCTGGGCGGTTTGACGCTGCTTTTCCACCCTTCACTCAGATGAAAGGCAAAGATCAGCCAAAGCCTTTCGAAGCCACTCAGATCCTGAATGACTTTCTCGTCCAGCCAATCATGAAGCTCGAGGGTGGCGATCGCAAAATCCCCGGTTTCCGTGCCTTCCACCACCGTGCTTTGATGGGGAGCATCAATGCGGCGGGAATAAGGAGAGCGCATGATGCCAATCGGGCGATAGATGAAATGGGAATCCTGAGTCAACTCTGCTGTTTTTTGTTCCGGCAAACTGACATTATTCAAGTTTCAGTCACTTTCTGCGATGCTTGTTTGATCAATCCGATGAAGTTGGTCTGACTCCCTCAGAAGCGGGACCCTTGATTGCTTTTTCCAAAAGCTCCTGCTCGGTCGGCACAAAACGGATAAGTGTTGGACCTGAACTGAACGAGCAGGTCGCTTCCTCAACTTTCAACCCGACACTCTCCAATCCAAGATTGAGTTCCGCAATAATCGGTTTCAGATACTCCTGCATGGCTTTTTCACCTTCCACTTGAAATGGCCGACATATCAGGTTGGCAGAGCTTTTCAAGAGCAGCTTCCGGACTTCCAATGACAGCCGCTCCTGATGTAGGACAAAACTGTCATATGCCCGCTGATAGGCAGCTGGTTCCAAGAGATAATCGAGGTGAAGCGACAGGCGGCAGGATTGCACCCCTCCCTCACCATCCGGGGAAATTATCTCCAACTTGTATGGCTGGTCCAACAAGCCGTAATGGGGCAGTTCAACAATGGTCTGCCCGCGCGATACGAAATCAAACCGGTTACGAGTTGTTTTCTCGGGGATGAAGAAAACCACCCTGCCATCGCGCACTACAACCGAATATGCCGGGATTTTGAGGCAGATCAGCCCTTTGTAGAGGGCGATGAGAAATATGACCCCGAAAAACAGACCTGGCACAAACTGGTCATGCGAAAACGCAAATATTACCAGAACCAGAAGCAGGAACAACACCACATAGAACAGTACACGGCCAAAAACCCAGATGCTTCGCTGAATACTCATAAAACACCCCCCTCAATGCAGTATCTGGTGAATCTGTTCTTCATGTCCCCTCTGTCCTCTTTCACTTCCGTGTATGATAACCCTTTTTTCCGGAAATGGCTTTGATCATTGTGCAGGTCATCGTTTGCATTTTGACAGGGTCCGTCTCGTGATCAATCATTTTGTACATCTCCGCGCCTTCGCCAAAGCCAAACCTGTGACAGATCGCTTTCTCTTCTTCAGGCAACTGTTCCAGTACCGCACCACAATGATGGTTGGTAGTTTTTCACCATGTCCTGCAAGTTGCCTGTATTCCCTACGTCAACTCAGGCCTTTTCAATTTGAGTCGTCCCTCCAGGTCATCAATAAACTGACGGGCTGACCTGCCGCTGCGCCTGGCATTATCCCGGCACCATTGCAAAGCTTTGATTTGCAGATCTTCTTCGCTGATTTCAATTTTACGCTGTTTAGCATAGTGGTCAATAATCGCCAGATATTCATCCTGATCGAGACAATAGAAGCCCAACGTAATGCCAAACCGGTCTGACAAAGCCAGCTTTTCTCCAACAGCTTCTTCCGGATGGATTTCGATTCTCCCCAGATTATCTTCCATTCGTTCCGGCATCAGATGGCGACGGTTGGAAGTTGCATATATAAGGATATTTTCGGGGCGTTCCTCAATATCACCGTCGAGTAATGTTTTGAGAGCTCGAAAGTCGCCTTCGCCATCACTGAAAGACAAATCATCACAAAAAAGGATAAAACGGTATTGTTCATCCCGTAAAAGAGCGGTAATGGTTGGCAGTGACAGGAGATCCCATCGTTTAAGCTCGATCATCCGCAACCCATTATGAGCAAACTGTTTCAGCAGTCCCTTGACCAGCGATGACTTGCCACAACCGCGCTCACCCCACAACAACACGTTATTTGCCGGTAGGGAGGCCACAAACTGGTTCGTATTCCGAACGACCTGGTTCAGTATGTCATCAATTCCGACCAAATCTTTAAGGTCAAACATATGTGGGTGGACAACAGGCGTCAGCCGTCCCCCGTCAGCGATCCGCTCCCAGCGAAAAGCCACATATTTATCAAAATCAGGGGGCGGAGGTGCATCGGGGTAAACCCGATCAATTATCCGCTCGAATTTTTCAAGTAGAAGGTCAATTCTCTTGTGCCGGTTTATCATGATAATGCCCACCTCATTAATTGCTATTGGATGCAATCATACTGATTTGCATAAATGGGAGATGTCCTTGTTTTCCTCTATTCTTCAGCTTCTTTAGGACTTGACCCATATAAACAAATTGTTTATATTATGTCCATGATTTCGTCATTCGCGAACAAAGAAACGGAAAAACTATTTACGACAGGGAAGTCAAAAAAACTCCCTCCAGAAATCATCAGCCGTTCGATCATGCGTTTGACGCAATTGGACAGTGCATGCGAAGTTACGGATTTACTGATACCCCCGTCCAACCGCCTTGAAACCCTTTCCGGTGATAGAGCGGGACAGTGGAGTATCAGGATTAATGACCAGTGGCGAATATGCTTTCGATTTGTGAACGGTGAAGCATACGAAGTTGAAATAACCGACTACCATTAGGAGAAACATTATGGCTATCAAAAACGGGCTCCCCCCCATTCATCCCGGAATATTCCTGAAGGAAATACTTGATGAACTTGGCATGTCACAAAACGCTTTTGCTCATGCAATTGGCGTTTCACCCATGCGAATATCTCATGTTATCAAAGGCTCACGGCCTGTTACAGCTGAGTTGGCTGTGCTTTTCGGCAAAGTGTTCGATCAGACACCTGCCTACTGGATGAACCTGCAAACCGGCTATGACCTAAAAACCGCTCAAAAAGCGATGGCAGAGAGGGTGCAAAAAGTACAGCCACTTTTGATGGCTGCATAGAAATTGGGGTCAAATCTTGATAGTTGACAACTTCTCTTTAGCCCTCTCCAGGACCTCCTTGAGTTCACCGTCTTGCGCAACTCACTCGTGTTACGGCATCTCTTGTCAAAATAATCCCAATTAAACTGCCATAATATGCATCCCATGCCACGCGGTGTCAAGTGCTTGGGGCTCTCGTTATGATCAACCCGATCTGCTGATTGACGCTTCACCTGACGCCTGCTCTGCCACTCCCCGGTCAAGCCGCGTTCGAAATCCCCATCTCCGCTGCCTCGCATTTCATAACGCATTTACAATTAAATGCAATAACCGGAAATACTGGTATAATACCCAATCATACGGTGCTGAGTGCCCATCACTCAACAGTCTGCCACGCCTTTCACACACCTCCTGTTTTTCTTCAATGTAAAAAAATAAAAATATGTTCCATTTATAGTTGACTAGCACGTAAACGTAATATAGATTTAGTGCATAACCTTCAAGGAGGAATACAATGAGCAAAGACGTTTATGTTGTTGACGCAAAGAGAACTCCATTCGGGTCATTTGGTGGCGCTCTCTCCGATATTCCATCCACAACCCTCGGCGCTACGGTCATCAAAGGTCTGCTGCAAGGTTCTGCGCTGCCCGCCGCCGCTGTCAATGAGGTGATTATAGGCCAGGTACTTTCCGGCGGGGTGGGGCAGGCCCCGGCCCGTCAGGCCATGCGCGCCGCCGGGATTCCGGATACTACTCACGCCCTGACGATCAACAAGGTCTGCGGCAGCGGCCTCAAGGCGGTAATGCTCGGCGCCGACGCCATTCGCCTGGGCGATTCATCAATCGTGATTGCGGGGGGGATGGAGAATATGTCCATGGCTCCCTATTTCCTGAAAAAAGCGCGTAACGGCTACCGGATGGGGAATGGTGAAATCATCGACCTGATGGTGCATGACGGTCTGACCGATCCTTACACCGGTGTCCACATGGGTGATATCGGTGAAAAAAGTGCGGCGCAGAGCGGAATCAGCCGTGACGAGCAGGATGCCTATGCGATCCGTTCCTACCAACTGTCCCAGGCGGCGGTGAAGGATGGCCTGTTCAAGGATGAAATCGTTCCGGTAATCAAGATGGTCAAAGGCGCGGAAACTGCCATTGCCACCGATGAAGAGCCGTTTAAAGTCGACTTTGAAAAGTTTGTCAATCTGAAGACGGTGTTTAAAAAGGATGGCAGCATCACAGCCGGCAACGCTTCAACTATCAGCGACGGCGCTGCCATGCTGCTGCTGGCGGATGCGGAAGCGGTCAAGCGTCATAACCTGACCCCCAAGGCCCGAATCGTCGCCCAGGCCACCGAAAGCCGCCATCCCGATAATTTTCCGGATGCGCCGCTGGGAGCAATCGAAAAAGTCTGTGCCAAGGCCGGTCTTTCTCTGGATGAGATCGACCTGTTTGAGATAAACGAGGCTTTTGCCCTGGTAACGCTGCTGGCGATCAAAGGGCTGAAGCTGCCGCTGGAAAAGGTTAACGTCAACGGCGGTGCCTGCTCCATCGGACATCCGATCGGCGCCAGCGGCGCCCGTCTGGCAGCTACCGTTATCCGCGAACTGCATCGTCAAAAGAAACGTTACGGTCTGGCTACGCTCTGTATTGGTGGCGGCGAAGCGGTCGCGGTAATCTTTGAGAGAGTGTGAAACGCCGCTTTTCCGCAAGCTCTGCGTAAGTCTTCAGGTCCCCTTGTGCGGCGTAGCGCTGCTACGCCTCCGCGCGACCCCTCGACAGCCTTGATCTTGCAAAAAATCGACGTTTCAGAAAAGAGCAATTAAGTCAGGAGGTTTTTTTATGATCAAGCAAGTCGGTGTGCTGGGCGCAGGGCAGATGGGTAATGGCATTGCCCATGTTTTTGCCCAGTATGGGTATCAGGTCATGCTTTTCGATATTGCCGAAACGCAACTGGAAAAAGCGGTCACAACCATCAGGCAGAATCTGGAGCGGCAAGCCAAAAAGGGAGCCATACCGGACTCTCTTGTCGGTGAAACCATCGGGCGGATCATGACCACAAAAAACATGTCCGACCTGGCAACTGTTGATTTTGCCGTGGAAGCGGTCACTGAGCACGAACCGCTCAAGCTTGAGATTTTCCGCCGGCTGGATGAAATTGTGCAGCCCGGCGCGATTCTCGCCTCCAACACCTCTTCGATCCCGATCACGAAAATCGCCTCCGTCACCAAACGTCCGGACAAGGTCATCGGCATGCATTTCATGAATCCGGTGCCGATTATGAAGCTAGTCGAAATCATTCGCGGCCATGCCACCAGTGAAGATACCTTTGCAACCACATCGGGACTGGTGGGCAAACTGGAGAAGGAAATGGCCGTTTCCCAGGATTATCCCGGCTTTATCGTCAACCGTGTGCTGATCCCGATGATCAATGAAGCTGTCTTTGCCCTATATGAAGGGATCGCCACCGCTGAAGATATCGATAAAGGGATGAAACTGGGAACCAATCAGCCGATGGGACCGCTGACGCTGGCTGACTTCATCGGCCTGGACACGGTGCTGGCGATTGCCAACGTGCTCTACGACGGTTTCAAGGATCCCAAGTACCGACCTTGTCCGTTACTGGTCAAGATGGTTAACGCCGGATACATGGGACGCAAGTCCGGTCGTGGTTTTTACACCTACTGAGCTGCTTCGCTTTTACGCTAATCAAGGGAGATAACGAAATGGAATTCAAATATCTGCAAATCGAAAACAGTGAAGGCGTTTCGACCCTGACCATCAATCGCCGGGAAGCATTGAACTCCCTGAACAGTGCGGTACTGGCCGAGCTGGAGTGCGCCCTCTACGGGCTGGACCTGGATGCCGCTGTCAAGGTGGTCGTCATTACCGGCGCCGGCGAGAAGGCTTTTGTGGCCGGTGCCGATATCAAGGAGATGTCCGAAATGTCGGCCTTCGAAGGGCACGCCTTTGCTCGCGTCGGCCAGCGGGTCATGCTCTTCATCGAAAAGATGAAAAAACCGGTGATTGCCGCAGTCAATGGCTTCGCCCTGGGTGGCGGACTGGAGCTGGCTCTGGCCTGCGATTTCATCTATGCCTCGGAAAAGGCCAAGCTCGGTTTCCCGGAAGTCGGCCTCGGCATCATGCCCGGCTTTGGCGGCACCCAGAAGCTGGCGCGCCTGATCGGTCCCAACCGGGCCAACGAACTGGTCTTTTCGGGGCGCATGATCACGGCCGAGAAAGCGCACGCCTGGGGAATTGTCAATGATCTCTTCCCGCCGGAGGAACTGCTGGCAAAAGCTGTCGAAACGGCGCGCGAGATTGCCTCCAAAGGCACGTTGGGAGTTGCCTATGCCAAAGATGCAATTGCCAACGGCCTCAATATGACCAGGGAGGACGGTTTCCGTTATGAAGCGTCGTTATTCGGGGTGCTGTTTGCCACCGAAGATCAGCGCGAGGGGATGGGCGCCTTTCTGGAAAAACGCAAAGCAGATTTCAAGGGTAAATAAACTTATTAGATACGGGAGGTTGTCATGAATTTCGAACTGAGCCAGGATCACAAGGTGTTGCAGTCCGCCGTGCGCGACTTTGTCGAGAAGGAGATCAAGCCGATCGCCATGAAGATTGATGAGGAACATATGATCCCGGACGCGCTGGTCGCGAAAATGGGCGAGATGGGTTTCCTCGGCAGCTACCTTCCCGAAGAGTACGGCGGCGCCGGACTGGATATGCTTTCCTACGCCATCGTGGTGGAAGAGGTTTCCAAAGCCTGTGGCTCCAGCGGCGTTCTGATCTCGGCCCATACCTCCCTTTGCAGCGGCCCGATCTACACCTTCGGCACCGAGGAACAGAAGAAGAAATGGCTGCCGCCACTGAACAGCGGCGAGAAAATCGGCTGCTTCCTGCTGACTGAGCCGGACGCCGGAAGCGACGCGGGGGGAACGGCCACCACCTACAGGCGTGACGGAGACCATTTCGTCATCAATGGCAGCAAAACCTTCATCACCAACGGCGGCTACCTGGGCACCGGCGTACTGCTGGCTTCGTTTGACCGCAGCCTTAAACACAAGGGGATCACCGCCTTTATCGTCGATCTGTCTTCACCCGGCGTCACGATCCTTAAAAACGAGAACAAAATGGGGATTCGCGGTAGCTATACAACCGCCTTTGCCTTCGATGACCTGCGCGTTCCGGTGGAAAACCAGCTGGGGCAGGAAGGGAAGGGGTTCAATATTGCCATGGATACCCTGAACGGCGGCCGGATCGGGATCGCTTCGCAGGCTCTCGGAATTGCGGAAGGGGCTTTTGAAAGAGCGCTGGCTTACTCCAAGGAGCGCAAACAGTTTGGTCAGGCGATCAGCGAATTCCAGGCTGTCCAGTTCAAGCTGGCCGATATGTGGACCAGCATCGAAACCAGCAAGCTCCTGACCTACCGGGCCGCCTGCCTGAAAGATGCCAAGAAGAGTTATACGATGGAGTCGGCCATGTGCAAGATGCACGCTTCAGAAACCGCCACCTACGT
>MTLC01001087.1_pt1 | contig 75748 bp, 74 predicted proteins | sample 1982451 | NCBI WGS metagenome assembly MTLC01 (sample SAMN05710165, study PRJNA340218) | biofilm metagenome | isolation source: sample SPH anode biofilm adapted to +100 mV | place: USA | collected 2012-02-03 | reverse complement strand
AAGCGGTCGAGGAGCTTGAGGAAGCCGAGGAGCTTGCCGAAGCGATCGAGCCTGCCATCCGAGAGACCGTCGCCGCGGAAGCATTGGATGAGCTCGAGGAACTTGAAGAGGCCGAGGAGCGTGCCGAAGCGATCGAGCCTGCCATCGGAGAGACCGTCGCCGCGGAACCATTGGATGAGCTCGAGGAACTTGAAGAGGCCGAGGAGCTTGCCGAAGCGATCGAGCCTGCCATCGGAGAGACCGTCGCCGCGGAACCATTGGATGAACTCGAAGAGCTCGATGTCATCGACGAGGTGCCGGCACCGTCCATCGATTCCGGTGTTGATTGGGGCAGTCTGTCCGCAGAAGCCCTGGCGCTATCGGCCGATGAAGATGAGGACGTGCCGATCATACCGGAGAGCCTGGGGCTCGAACTGGTAGAGGAAACCGACCTTGCCGATGTCATCGGGTACATGGACAAGGGGCTGAACGAAGACCAGATGGTGCCCGATGGTGCGCCGACCTATGCCGACGATGAGATGATGCACATCGAGCTCACATCACCGTTCGAGAACGTCTCGTCTGCTGCCTTCAACTTTGTCGCGCTGATGTCTGCTGGTGCCGGTACTGGCCCTGCCACTGACTCGATTGAAGCATCGGCTAGCCAGCCCGCCACAGACGAGGAGACCGAAGCTCCCGGCTCCGATATCTCGACATACCAGGATGCCGACGCGCTCCAGCCCGAATCGGTCGACGAGATGCTTGAAGAGGTCGAGTTCGATCTTTTCCTTGGATCACTGGACCTGAGCGGACTCGACGGCTACCGCGATGAGGAGGGCTTCCTTGAACTTGACAGCGTCAACTTCAACCAGCTTCCCGAGGCCGAAGTCGACGAATCCGAGTACATGCTTGATGAGGGCACCAGTGAAATTTCGATGCTCTCCAATGAGCAGCGCGAGAAGATTGAGGAACTGCAGAGCGCCGATACGGATGATGGCGAAGCAGCCGAGCTGGAGCAGCTACCCGACCTGCCGTACACTCGCTCGGGCTCGGGCTATCACAGGCTGGGGTTTGTCGATTCGACGGTCGTTGAGCTGCAGGCACTAGGCGAGGATGCACCCGTGGAGATCGCAGAGGAGCCGGCTCACGATTCCGGGTCTCGCGAGGATCACGGCGTCATCGTGATGGTCGATGGGGTCTACACGATCGACAAGGAGGCGCTCGCCGGGTGCGATGCGCAGGACCCCGAGCTCAAGGCGCTCGCCGATGCCGTGCTCTCCAGCGAGCGCGCTTGACAGCCCGCTTCCATGGGCCGTACTTTAGCTCGTGATGAGTCATACCAACTACGTGTTCATTCTTGGCGGCGAACATCCCGTCATGCTGCATCCGTTTGACACCGGCCAGATCTTCGGAGCGAGCGACTCCGGAACCATCCTTGGGCGTTATGGCGCCGGCGAAATGCCTCGATCGGCCGATGCCATTCGCAAGGAGCTCTATGCCGCGATGGAAAAGGGCGCGCGGCGCCACTTTCTGGAAAAGGGATACTACCTGCGGCTCGCCACAACGGCGGCCATCTTCATCGTCGCCTATCTGTTTCTCTCGATAGTCGTACGTGATCCAGTTCCGCTTATCGACGAATTGGCGGTGAGTGGCTTCTCCGCGGCCGCCTTCTACTTCGGGTCCGAACGCAAGGCGCTGTCCTCACGCGGGCATATCGAAGCGGTGCTTGCGCTGCGCCGTGCGATCGATGGCGCATATTTTTCCGAGAGCCGTGTCGTCGATCTTGTTGAGTCATGGCGCGATGAGGCGATAACGCTGGGCCCGGCATCGTTCTACCGCAACGATGCCGCTGCGGTCGTCCTGCAACCTGACGAAATTTCGGAAGCCATAGACCTCTGCACCGTGCTGGCCGCCCGCTGGAAGTCCAGGAGCATCGTGTCCGATGTGTATGTCGCCTCTACCAAGGGCAGCGTATCAGGGGCCTTGCTGGACAGGCTCAGGCGCCAGCTAGGGCCGGAAGAGAGCGGATTGGCACTCGCATACCTGCGCCTCATACCGCTGACCGGTGCGGTGGCCTGAATGAGCAGAAGAACCATCGTGTCCAGCGCCGCCACCTGGCTGCGCGGTGCCTTGCTTGGCCTGGCCGGTGCCGCCGCCGTGATGGCCGTCGCGATGATCGTGGTCTGGCCGCTCTGGTATCTGGCGACCACGCATACCGCGCTCTACACGGCTCTGGTACTGTGCGGCATTGCCGTCGCCGCCCTATACCTGATGGCCACGAGGCGGCGCCGGCGCGACACACCATGAGAAGCCTGCGCCGAATTCTGGCCATACTCGGCGTGTGTCTTGTGACGATTCAGGCCGGCGCATCACCGTCCGCGGCGTATCAGCGCATCGACCGACTGTCCCTGTCGGATCTTGTATTCAGGCAGGTCCAGGACTCGATTTCGCAGGGCTACCGTGCCGAGAAGCAGTCCGATGTCTACCCCGACCTGTTCTTTTGCTTGTGGACGGCGGCCGGCGGCGAAGATCTGTACGCGCTTGCGGCGCGCCTCGCCTTGCCATACGAGACCCTGGCAACCCTGAACGGCATTGGCCGGCCACGCTCGCTCGCGGCTGGCGAGAACATCATCATTCCATCCATAGCCGGCGTGTTTGTGCCGGATCAGCCGCGAAACGATCTGGACCTGCTGTTGTCGGCCAGGCTCGACGATCCTGCCGCCACGTCGATGCGTGTCAGCGTCGACAGCAAGGCCGGACATCTCGGGTTCACCTTCTACCCGGGTTCGCGGTTCTTTGGCACCGAGCGATCCTTCTTTCTGAACATTGGCTTTCGGATGCCGCTGCCTACGGCAGTCCTGACCAGCGGGTTCGGATTCCGCAAGAGCCCGATCGACGGCCATGACCGCATGCACGAGGGCATTGACCTTGCCGCTCCGGAAGGCACGGAGGTGATGGCTGCCCGGGAGGGAACCGTGGTGTTCGTCGGAACAGACCCGGTGCTCGGGCTGCATCTGATCATATCGCACGAAGGCGGGCTTCAGACCGTTTATGGCCACCTGTCGAGCGTCGCGGTCGTGTTGAACCAATCGGTGCGATCGGGTACAATAGTCGGCGCGGTCGGTTCGACCGGCTTATCCACCGGGCCGCATCTCCATTTTGAGATACGATTGAGTGGTGCGGCGCGTGATCCTTCGAGTTATCTACCCGGATTGAAGCGATGAAGCGTATATCTGCATTCGTCATTCTTATGGCACTGATCCTCGCTGCCCCGGTGTACTCGCAAGGGTTCAGGGCCAATGTCGTCGGCAGCGTCGTTCTCAGTCCTGCCGAGCCCGAAGGCATGACCGTCTCGCTCCGCTATAACGAAGCGGTGGCAGTCGCCTATCCGGTCGACACGCCCTTCATCCAGGGCATCGAGTTCGAGCTTCGCATCCCCAAGGCCATGCAGGGCGCCGAATCATCGGTCGCGTGGACCATATTCTCACGTGTCACACCCGCTCCATCACCCGAGAAGCTTGACTATGCCGCGGATATGGTCGCCACCCAGCCCCTGCCTTCGCGCGTGTCGCTTGACCTTGTCGTGCCCACGATGGAACGGCACAGCATCAAGAATGGTCCATTCGCCACGCTGATACCGGTCATCGTCGGTCCCGACCGGTTTCCGCTCGTCTACAAGCTCACTCCGATAGGCAAGGGCACCACCTCCGCCATGGAGTCAGCCGAGTTCAAGCTGACGATCAGGCCAGTACTGGCAGACGAGGGCGGCATACGGGTCTCGGTAACGGCGCCCGATGCCACCGAGCGCGCCCTGTCCATCTTTGTCGATGACAGACGCATCGAAGACCCGCGTTCGCTGATACTCGCCAAGAAAGGCGCCCATGTGGTGCGTGTCAGCGCCGATGGGTATCGCGAAGAAGTGATCACCGTCGCGGTCGAATCAGGCAGGATTGTTCCGGTCTCGATCAATCTGACCCCGAACGCGCCGCTCCTGGTGTTTCAGGCCCCCGCAGGGACATTCATATCGATCGATGGCCAGGTTGTCCATCAGAATGAGATGACTGGGCTCGCGGTCGAACCAGGTGAACATGCGCTGTTCTTCAGAATCGGCGACTACTCGATGAGCCGCAAGTTCATGGCGCTCAGGGGCAAGACCTATCAGGTTATCCTGTCGGTCGAACTCGACATCGTGACCTCCCCATGACCGAGCTCCGTGACCGCGCTCCCATACGGGCCGCCGACATCAAGGAGCGCAATGAACGCCTCGTCCTGGCCATGGTATTCCGTTCGGCATGCGCATCACAGAGCCAGGTAGCGCGGGCTACCGGCCTCAAGGCCCCTACGGTCTTCAGGATATTCGCCGAATTGCAGCGGCTTGGACTGATCGCGCCGCTCGACGCGCCACCGCCCATGGCCGCAGACCACAAGGGCCGAAAACCAATCTGGTTCGGTACCGTCGCCGATGCATACCGCGTCGCCGGACTGGATTTCCGTGCCGGCGTCGCCTCTGTCGTCATAGAAGACTTCTCCAAGCGCGTGCTGTACTCCGAAGAGCGTGCCATTCCAGCCGGCGCCAATGCCGACGAAGCCTATGATCTGGTCTCAAGGCTGCTCGCGGATGCACTCGACAGGGCGCCGGGCGGCCCGGTGCTCGGCATCGGCGTCGGTGCCCCCGGCGTGGTCGATCTGGCCGGTGGCGCCGTACTCGAATACATGAGGATACCCGGGCTGTCCGGGTTTCCGCTTGCGGCCCGCCTTCGCGAACGTTTTGGCGTCACGGTCAGGATGAGCAACAACGCGACGGTCGCCGCCATGGCAGCCTATCGATACGGCGCGAAGCCCCAGCCCGCGACGACCCGGTCGCGACCGCAAGAGCGCAGGTCAGGCGTCTTCGCACTGCTGCTGCGTACCGGAGTCGGCGGCGCACTCCTGCGCGATGGTGTGCCATACGAGAGCGGAGGCAAGACCGCTGTGGAGATTGGTCACATGATCATGGATCCGGACGGCCCGACCTGCCCCTGCGGCGGCCAGGGTTGCCTTGAGACCTATCTTGCCGAGGATGTCCTGATATCCACGGCGGCCACGATTGTCGCATGTCCCGATATCGATGCGCTGGACCGGCTGATCGCCGCCGGCGATGCATCGGTGCTCGCGGCGCTGCTGCCGGCCGCGCATATCGTGGCCAATGCCCTGCTCAATGTCAGACACCTGCTCGACCCCGACGAGTTCATGATCATATCGAGGTCAGATGCCTTGTCGCGGTTTCTGGCGGATGAAGCGACGAGTCGGTTGGCCGCCCGACCCAAGCCTGATGGAAGCGTGCCGCGAATTCGCGGCTATCGATGGGATGCCATCCTGGCGGGACGTGCAGCCTGTGATATGGTCTTCGACGGATTCTTCGCCTAGCCAGCGTCATCGCGTGCTGAATGGAGAGCCTCATGGTACGAGTCGCATCATGGAACGTCAACGGCATCAGGTCGGCCGCAAGCAAGGGCCTCTTCGAGTGGATGGCACAGGAATCGGCAGACGTCATCTGCCTGCAGGAAACCAAGGCGGATCCGGTCCAGCTGGGCAAGGAATATTTCGAGGTGAGCGATGCGGAAGGCCGGGCATACAAGCCATTCTGGTCGAGTGCCATCCGCCGTGGATACTCGGGCGTGGCAATCTATGCCCGTGAGGAACCCAGGAGTACCGGGCTCCTCGGCATCGACGAGTTCGATGCCGAAGGCCGGTACCTCGAGGCCGACTTCGGTGACCTCGTCGTCATCAGCGCCTACTTTCCCAATTCCCAGGAGGCAGGAGCCCGCATCGACTACAAACTGCGCTTCTGCGATGCGGTCCTTGCCCGCTGTGACGCAATCGTCAGGGATGGCCGGCACGTCGTGCTCGCCGGCGACTACAACATTGCCCATGAGCCGATAGATCTGACCTATCCGAAGGCCAACGAGGCCAATCCGGGCTACCTGCCGCAGGAACGCTCCTGGATGTCCAGATTCCTGGGCTCGGGCTATGCCGACACCTTCAGGCGGTTCCATCCGGGCGAACCGGGACACTACAGCTGGTGGAGCTACCGGATGAAGGCCAGGGACAAAGATATAGGCTGGCGACTGGACTACCATTGCGTCGACGAGGGATTGATGCCCTCGGTCAGGGAGGCCGCAATCCGGAAACAGGTGACCGGATCGGACCACTGCCCCGTCATAGTCGATCTGGCGCTCTGAAAGGATGAACCGATGACGATTCGATACAACGCCCCGATGACCCTCACGTTTACCCTGGTGTGCGCCGCGGTGCTGCTGGCCAGCAGCATCGTCCCCGGCCTTGCGTCGGCATGGTTCTCGGTACCCGGACGGGGCGGATTCGACGCCCATTCCGCACGGGACTATGTCCGGCTGTTCACGCACATACTCGGGCACGCCGATATCAACCACTTCCTGTCCAATTTCTCGTTCATACTCCTCTTGGGCCCGATACTCGAGACAACCTATGGATCGGTCGGCCTCCTGATCATGACCTTGATTACGGCCGTCGTCACGGGCCTCCTGAATGTCCTGCTGTTTCAGACGGGGCTGATGGGCGCGAGCGGCATCGTCTTCATGATGATACTGCTGTCATCATTCACCAATTTCAACAAGGGCGAGGTACCGCTCACCTTCATATTGATCCTGCTGCTGTACCTTGGCCGCGAGATATTCGCCGCCTTCCAGGCCAACAACATCTCCGAGTTTGCCCATATCATCGGCGGCCTCTGCGGCAGCATCTTTGGCTACCTGAGGCCAGCACGGCGCTAGACGCATTGGCTTGCATCGAACTTGCGTCCTGCGCCACGAGGCGTATACTGGAGGTAGCCAGAGAGCGAACCCTGCGGTGATTGGAGGAAGCAACGATGCAAGACAACGCTGACAGGAAGATATTCGTCGTCGATACGAATGTCCTCATCCATAACCCGGAATCGATCATGTCGTTCAGGGACAACGAGATAGTCATACCCCTGCAGGTGCTCGAGGAACTCGACAACCTGAAAACCTATTCCGACCAGCGTGGCAAGAGCGCGCGTGACGCGATACGCTTCCTCGACTCGATAGCCAAGAAGGGCGACCTGAACGATGGCGTCAAGCTGGAGAACGGTTCACTGCTCCGCGTCTCGCTCGCCCAGGCCGATATGGCCCCCAAGGGCTTCGACACGACCAAGAACGACAACCGCATCATACTGTGCGCCGCGGCCCTGAAGGAGGGTGGCAGACATGTCTTCTTCGTATCCAAGGACATAAACGCCAGGGTCAAGGCGACCGCTCTGGGCGTGCGCGCCGTCGACTATGAGAAGGAGAAGGTGGATATCGCCTCGCTCTACCAGGGCGTGACGGAGAGCGAGGTCCCGGCCGATGTATTTGCGGCCTTCGTCGCCACAGGCGTCATACCCTGGAAGGACAGGATGCGGCAGAACGAGTTCGTAATCCTGCGCGAGCGTGGTGGCACCGAGGAGCGCATAGGAAGATGGAATCCGGATGATGGCACGATCGTCGCCGTGGCGTCCGATGTCGGCTCCGTTTCGGGTATCAGCCCGCTCAATGCGCGCCAGCGCGTGGCACTCGAGCTGCTGCTCGACGATACGCTCCGGCTTGTCACGATCGTGGGCAAGGCCGGCACCGGCAAGACGCTCCTCGCGATAGCCGCCGGACTGCGCAAGATCTATGACGAGAAGTCGTACGCCAAGATGCTGGTGACCAGACCGGTCGTCCCCGTGGGCAAGGATATAGGCTACCTTCCAGGCGAGAAACAGGCCAAGATGTCCAACTGGATGCAGCCGCTGTTCGACAACCTTGAGTACATCCTGAGCGTTCACAAGCGCGACAAGGCCAAAACGGTCGACCAGATGCTCAAGGACAAGCTGATAGAGATCGAGGCCCTGTCATACATCAGGGGACGGTCACTGCCGTCGCAGTACATCATCATCGACGAGGCCCAGAATCTGACGCCACACGAGATCAAGACCATCGTATCGCGGGCGGGGGAGGGCTCCAAGGTCGTCCTGACCGGCGATCCATACCAGATCGACAACATGTACCTCGATGCGAACTCGAACGGACTCTCGTTCCTGGTCGACAGATTCAAGGGCCAGCCACTGTATGGCCATGTGACGCTCCAGAAGAGCGAGCGGAGCGAGCTCGCCGAACTGGCGACGAGCCTTCTGTGAGGATGGCGATGAAGATTGCTCTGTGCGAGTCGTGTGGACGCGTCATCCTGAGGGGATTCGTCTATTGCCCCTACTGCGGCATTGCCCTGCACGCGGGCCCGCAGCTGGACACGGCGACCGACGCGCCATTCCGCCGCCTTGAGACGATGCAGTCGCGTGCACGTGCCGAGCACATCGATGCGCTCATGGAGCGTCTGAACGGACTCGAGGCAGACGTCGATGAGATACTCAACGGCAGCGTTCTGCCTGGCTGAGCCACGTTGCCGTGTCGCTCGCCCGCGTGGTAGACTGGGGCATCACCAGCACAGAATGACGCGATCTTCTGCACGCCACCGTCTCGCAAAAAGGAGCCTCGTATGTATGGAGCCATGAAAAAGGAACTGCGACAGAAACTCGATGCTATCCGCACCGAAGGATTGTACAAGGATGAACGGGTCATCATGACGCCACAGGGGGCGGTCATAGCGGTCAAGAGCGGCAAGCGCGTCGTCAACTTCTGCGCCAACAACTACCTGGGGCTTGCCAACAACGCGGAGATTCAGAACGCCGCGAAGCGGGCCATCGATGAATGGGGCTATGGGCTGTCAAGCGTGCGCTTCATCTGTGGCACCCAGGATACGCACAAGCGCCTCGAGAAGGCCGTTTCGGAGTTTCTGGGCACCGACGATGCGATACTCTTCTCTTCATGCTTCGATGCCAACGCGGCTGTCTTCGAGCCGCTCCTGGATGCCGAATGCGCCATCATAGCCGACAGCCTGAACCATGCCTCGATCATCGACGGGGTCAGACTGAGCAAGGCGGAGCGCTTCATATATGAACACAACGATTTTGATGATCTTGAGAAGAAGCTGAAGGCCGCCGCGACCAAACGGCTCCGCCTGGTCGTCACAGACGGCGTCTTCTCTATGGATGGCGACATTGCGGACCTTGGCCGCATATGCGACCTGGCTGAACGTTATGATGCGCTGGTGATGGTCGACGACAGCCATGCCACCGGTTTCGTTGGGGCGAAGGGCCGCGGCACCCATGAATACCGCGGTGTCATGGGACGCGTGGACATCATCACGACGACCTTCGGCAAGGCGCTTGGCGGTGCATCCGGTGGCTGTATTGCCGGCCATGCCGAGATAGTCGAATACCTGAGGCAGAAGGCGCGACCCTATCTGTTCTCGAATACCCTGGCACCCGCCATCGTCGGTGGTACCATCAAGGCCCTCGAAATGCTGTCCGCCTCCACCGAGCTGCGTGACCGCCTCGAATCGAACACCAAACGCTTCCGGGAAGGGCTCGCGAAGGCAGGCCTCGACGTGCGGCCGGGCGTCCATCCTATATGCCCGGTAATGCTCTATGATGAGAAGCTTGCCCATACGATGGCGGATCGCCTCCTTGAGGAAGGCATCTATGTGATCGGCTTCAGCTTTCCCGTCGTGCCTCGTGGCAAGGCCCGTATCAGGGTCCAGGTTTCGGCGGCCCATACCACGGAACAGATCGATGCCGCCATCGCCGCATTTGCGAAGGTGGGCGCTGAACTCGGTGCGCTCAGGAAGTGAGGTCATCGAAAACGATGCGTAATCCAAAGGCCGTCATGCTGGTTGCGGGTATCGTACTCGTTCTGATGCTTGTGGCCGGTTTCCTGGCGCTCAATATCTATACCGGCAGCAAGAGCGCCAGGGAATCATTGCTTACCCAGTATTTTCGTGCCTACGCCTCGAGAGATAGCGCCTCGCTGGCCGAACTGACCGGCGAGGCCTTCACCACCGACCTCGACATCGAATCACTCGATCGTGGCGGGTATGAACTCTACGAGCTGGCGACCACGTCCGAGGGCGCCTTGCGTTTCATCCTGATATTCAATGGCAGCGGAGACGCCAAGCGAGCGATCGTAGCTGATATGCACTATGTGCGGGTTGGATTCTCGAACCGGATCGAGTCGATGAGGCTCGTCGATCAGGGAAGACAGCTCAGGGAGTAGCGACCGACTTGCCTGGGCGTTTGAAACCACTGACGCGTGGCGAGGCATTCAGCTCGAGCCCGTCGCGATCTCCCCGTGCAAGCATGTGGTATCCGAGCCCGGCTATCATCGCGGCGTTATCACCGCAGAAGGCCAGTGGCGGGAACAGTGTCCGCAGGTCGCGACGGGCGCCGAGGCTTGCGCGCAGGTAGCTGTTCGCGGCCACGCCGCCGCCGGCTACCACGGTCGTGATGCCTGTAGCGTCGATCGCACGCAAGAGCCGCGTTACCAGCATGTCGATGGCGGCCTTTTCGAAGGCCGCGGCGAGGTTCTCGTTGCTGCGCTCGAACGCCGGGTTCCAGAACTGGTCGAGCTGCCGTATCGCGGCGGTCTTGATACCGGAGTACGAGACATCGAAGCGGCCATCTCGCTTGTACAGGTTTGGAACAGGGAAGCGGCACGCCGCCGGATTGCCCGATCGCGCCAGTCGGTCTATGGCCGAGCCGCCAGGATAGCCCAGACCGTAATGCTTGGCCACCTTGTCAAAGGCCTCGCCGACGGCATCGTCGATGGTCGTCCCCAGTACGGTGATGTCATCGAATCCATCGGCGCGACAGATCAGCGTATGACCTCCCGAGACGATCAGGCCAATGAACGGGTACTCGACATCCTCGGTCAGAAGCGGTGCGTACAGATGGGCCAGCACATGGTTTACCCCGACGAATGGCTTGCCGGTGGACCAGGCAAGCGCCTTGGCAAACGAGACACCGACGAGCAACGAACCTGCCAGCCCCGGACGGGCGGTAACCGCTACGCCATCGATGTCGGCCATCGTCATCGACGCCTCCATCAGTGACCGCGCCACGACATCGTATACCCATTCCGTGTGCAATCTCGATGCTATCTCGGGTACGACGCCATTGAATTCGGCGTGGCGCTCGATCTGCGTGGCAATGACGCTTGAAATGACGCGGCGGCCGTCGAGTACGACGGCCGCCGCGCACTCGTCACACGATGACTCAATCCCCAAGATCGTCATCGTCGTCCTTGTCCATCATGATTCTGGAGATCGTCGACAGGCTGAAGCCCTGCTCGACGAGCTGGGGATAGAGTTCGCTGAGCGTCTGGGCAAGCTCCGCCGACCAGACATGGCCGATCATCACCGCGTATCCGCGCTTTTCCGCGACCTTGGTGCCCTCGTTGATATAGTGCAGTATGGATGCCTTGTCGGGCATGTTGTCTAGAAACACAGCGCGCTCCCACGTAGTCTGTCTCATGAGTGAAGCCACCGAGTGTATCACGGAATCACCTATGGTTAAAGAGTCCAGAACGTATATACCGGCTCTCCTCGCTTCATCGAGCACGATGGTCATGGTCCGTGTGTCCGATGTCGCCTTGGAGCCCATGTGGTTGTTGATGCCGACCGCCCCGCGCACCTGCGCCAGGTTGGCGCGGATGGTTTGCCGGATCGTGTCATCGTCCATATCGGTCATGATAGCGCGAGGACCTGGATCCGAGCCATCGATCGCCTCCATCGGCTGATGCAATAGCAGCTCCTTGCCCGCCGCCTGCACCAGGCGTACCGCTTCATCGGTATGGGGCACGCCAGGCAGCACGGCCAGGGTTACCGGGAATGGAAGTTGCAGGAATGGCTGTAGCTGCCACACGTTGTAACCCACATCGTCGATGACGAAGACAAGCGTGCCACGGGGCCTTGTTCTGGTGGCCGCAGGCGGTACCGGCCGCTGTACGGCTCCCGGTGGCTGTCCAGCGGCCGTGCCGGACGGATCGGGATGGGTATTCTGCTGAACCGCGGGACGCCGGTCGCCGACGTTGGCTGTTCCGGGATGCACGATGACTATGGCCGTACCGAATGCCAGAAATACCAGCACGACCGTGGTATAGAGGAGCGGAAGGATATTCCTTTTTCTTCTGGAGTGTCCGCGTCGTGTGGTTGGCATCCTGCATGCCGACTATACGACGACCGGACCCACTGTCGCAAGGCAGGAATGTCTAGGCGCCTACAAACTCCGCGTAGTCGCCCTGTTCGCGCAATTTCCTGATCGCCCGCTTCTCTATCTGGCGCACTGTCTCGGCCGAGAGTCCCATCGTCTGGCCTATGCCCTTGAGCGTCCGCTTGGAATTGCCGTAGAACTCGAAGCGGTAGATCAGCACCTGTCGTTCCTTCTCGAGCAGCGCCTCGAGCATCGTTATGGTCTTTTCGCGCAGGCACATCCGCATGAACTCCGCATCGGGGCTGTACGTCTCGTCTGCGAAGACATCGAGCACGCTTCCCGCCTCTTCATCATCATGGTCATTTTCGAGCGGTATCATGGCCCCTGACATCTCCAGCGCTTCCTGTACCAGGTGCTCGTCGATGCCAAGTTCCACCGCAATCTCGAACCGGGTTGGCTCGCGTGACAGCGCCTGCGACAGGTACCCATAGGTCTTGTGGATGCGCTTGATCAGGTCTTCCTTGCGATGGGGCAGCCGTATGGAACGCCGGGAGTTGACCAGTGAACGTGTCACGGCCTGCCTGATCCACCACGAGGCATAGGTCGAGAATCTGACATTGCGGCGGTAATCGAAACGCTCGGCGGCCTTGATCAGACCCATATTGCCTTCCTGAATCAGATCGACGAGAGGAATGTCGAAATTTGCGAATGCGCGCGCTATCTTTATGACCAGCCTGAGGTTCGATTCGATCAGGCGCGAGCGCGCCGCGTCGTCGCCAGCCTGTATCCGCATCGACAACGCTCGTTCTTCTTCGGCGGTCAGCAACGGAATTTGTTTGACACGCTCGTAATAGATCTTGAGCGTGTCCTCTGATCGGCTCGTATCGGTATGTGCGCTCATGGCTATGACCTCTTGCTACTATGAAGCAATCTGCATGCCAAACCAGCATTTTCTCCAGAGAATAATATAAAATGTTGTCTGGAAAAGAAATGTTCGTAGCAGTTGAAGCGATTGGAACTATCGGCGCAGGATTAGTATACAAATGTACACGAATGTGGATTATGGATGTCTACTAAATAATAAAAAACCACCCTGTGCAGGGTGGTTGCGATCATCACGGTCAAACGAAACTCAGTTGGGCAGCGCATGCTCAATCTGCGCCTGTTCGACGCCTCGGCCGGAGGGCACCGAATACTCCCTGATGAAGGTGAATAGTGCGAGCACCGCCACGATGACGATTACGAGCTTTCTCATCTCTCCTCCAGAACGCCACCAGTATATGCACTCCGCCTGAAATGGGCAAGGAGCCTGTCCCCGCCATCCAGCTATTTTCCATTCAGGATCTTCAGCGGATCGACCGCGACGCCCCTCCTGAATACCCCGAAGTGCAGATGCGGACCTGTGCTGTATCCCGTGCTGCCGAGCAACCCGACCGGAGCACCTTGTGCGATCGATGCACCGGTCTTGACCTTGATGGCGTTGAGGTGCGCGTACAGCGTCTGGTAGTTGTCAGGGTGTGCAATGATGACAAAGTTGCCAAAGAGGGTGCTGTAGCCGGTTTCCGCGACGCGGCCATCCATGGCGGCCTTGATGACCATATTCTCGGGGCCGACGATATCCAGTCCATTATGAAACTGGCGTATGCCGGTGAATGGATTGGCTCTATACCCGAAGTAGGAGCTGATGGCGCCCTTGATGGGCCAGATGACCAGTTTGCCCAGAGCCTGCTTCAACTCGTATGAGGAGAGCCGTGCTCCGGGTATGAACAGCGATTGTCCAGGCACGATGGTCTGACTGCCGAGGTCGTTCGCATCGATGATGTCGAGCAACGAGACCCCTCTGGCCGCCGCGATGGCGGACAGGCTGTCGCCCTTGCGAATCGTCTGCATGACCCCATCGATGTTCGGAACCTTGAGGGTCGTGCCGGCGCCGATGCGCCTGACATCGCGTATGCCGTTCACGCTGATCAGCGTATCGAGGCGTACGCCGAATCTCCTGGCTATGCCGTCAAGCGTGTCGTTCTTCTGTACCGTATAGCTGGTCAGCGTGAGCGTATAGGGCAGGGCCGGCGGTGGTTCTTCGTCGCTGGCCACCTGGTCCGGCGGCGATACCGAATCGAGCAGCACCGACGCGATGATGGTGTCCTCGGGTAACGTGAATCCGCTCAGATTGACTCTCGGCTCGACGGCACCAGCGGCAACCATCACGAGCGACAGCAGCGCCACGACGCCTGCCACGACCATGGTCGGCATCAGCGCCGGATTGAACCGACCCGCCAGAGTCCCGAGCATGTTCCGTACGGAAGGGCGTGCCTTGCCAGCGTGTTCGACCGGCCCATTTCTGACACGGCCGACCATGCCGGCATCGAGGACTATTCTGACTGGTTTTCTCCGCCGTACAATGTATTGGTCGGCAATGACGCTCTGCATCTCCATACGCTAGACTATCGGCTGATTCTGCGGGAGGATTGAGCCTCGTATCCCTGCCAAACAAGGATCTGCATGCCATGAAGCACCGTCTGCCCCATTCGCTCTCGGCCGGCCGCATCATCATCGCCGCTACCATAGTCGCGGCGCTCCTCAAGCTGTTTGTATTCGATCTGGTGCTGGTCCGCGGAGAATCGATGCGTCCGGCCATAGAACCGGGATCGGTCGTCGCGGTATTCCGCTGTGCCTACGGGCTCCACCTGCCGTTGCTCAATCGGTACCTGATGCGGTGGGCGGATCCAGCGCCAGGCGATCTGGTGCTCGTGTCGCCTTCGCCCGGTGGATCCGCCAGGGCGGTCAAGCGCGTTCTGGAAATCGGTCCGGCGTTCATGTCGGCGGAGGCCGGCGTGCTGCATGGCAGGGGCGGTTCGGTGCCGCTTGGGCCAGCTGCCGCCAGGTTCGCCGGTTCAACATTCGTACCGGCAGAGCGCCTGTTCATAGTGGGCGACAATTCTGGGGTCTCGTTCGATTCAAGGGATTATGGCTCCGTGCCGATTGAGACGATAGCAGGAAGAGTGGTAGTGTACCACGGCTGGTTGGCCAGCTCTGTATCACGGCTCCTGCAGTTCAAGGAAACCTCTGGCGATGTCGATCGATAGGCGCTTCATACGACACTACGTCATACTCGGCGCCATCGTGCTCGTGGCGGTGTCGACGCTCGGGCGCTATGGCAAGCTGGCTCTGGGCGCCGGGGGGGCAGGGGCCACGGCACCTCGCGTCGTATCGATTCGCGGCTCCATATACGATCGGGAAGGTCGCCTGCTCGCCGCCGATACCGATCTCTATGATGTCTCGGTATGGCGGCCGTCGGTAGCCAAGGGGCATGAACCCGCCTTCGCCCATGCGCTTGGGATTGCCCTGGACATGCCTGAAGATGACCTGCTGGCGCGACTGACCGGCGATGGGCCCGATTTTGTGTACCTTGCCCGCCGCGTCTCCGGAGAGACGGCCAAGGCGGTCGACCATGCCGCCGAATCGACCGGCATGAATGGCCTGAGCCTGGACAGGGTTGCTGGTCGGGTCTACCCGGAACGGGCACTGGCGTCGCACCTGATAGGGTTCGTAGGCACCGAAAACAAGGGCCTGGCCGGGGCCGAGGCATCGTTCGAGTCGGTGCTGGCTCCCGACACCACCAAGGCGAGCGGCGGGTATGCGTATGGCGATTCGGTCTACCTGACCATCGATGCTGACCTGCAATTCCGGCTGGAACAGCTGGGCCGCGCGGCCCTTGCCGAGAATGCCGCGGAAGGCCTTGCGCTCGTGGTGATGGATGCGCACACGGGGGCAATACTCGGCTACGTATCGTTGCCCGATTTTGATCCAAACACCTTCCTGTCCGCTGACCGATCAACCTGGGTGGATCGGGTATCGATCTATGCCTACGAACCGGGCTCGGTGTTCAAGGTGTACAGCATGGGAGCCCTGATGGCCCTGGGCGGCATCGATGCGAACTCCACCTTTGTCTGCGACGGCCAGTACGAGAAGACCATGAGTTCAGGTGAGGATGTGGTCATCAAGTGCCTGGGTTCCCATGGCGTCGTCAATGTCACCAAAATTCTTGAGTACTCGTGCAACGCGGGCGCCGCATACGCCTCCGACACGGTTTCGGCGATAGACTTCTATGCCAAGATTCGGGAGTTCGGGTTCGGCGAGCGAGCCGGAGCCGATCTCGCCGGCGAGAGTCCGGGACTGATCAGGAGACCGGCCGAATGGTCCGCCCGGACCAAACCGACCATCGCGATAGGCCAGGAACTGCTGGTTACCGCCTTGCAGATGGCGGGAGCGGCGACGGTCATAGCCAATGGCGGCGTGCTGGTCAGGCCACGGACACTCGGCCGCATTGTCGACCAGAATGGCACGATCATCGACGCGCCGCAACCCATTTCCGTCAGGCGGGTCATGAACGAACCGGAGGCCGAGGAGATACTGCAGTCGATGGAGGCGGTGGTTCTGAAGACCGGCACCGGCTGGCGAGCCAGGATCGACGACCTCCGGATGTCGGTAAAGACGGGTACTGCCCAGATGATTGACCCCGCGACCAGACGATATTCCGATACCGACTTCATAGCCAGCACGATAGCGCTGTTTCCAAGCCAGGCGCCCGAGTACATCGTGTACGCGGCCATCTTCAAACCCAAGGGCGCGTCGATCTATGGTGGGCGCATCGCCGCACCCTTCGTCAAGGATGTCGCCAACACCGTCGCCGATCTGTATGGAGTCGCACGGACCGGCTCGACGGTCGTCTCGCACAGCGGACGCATCACGGTGAGCGGCGTCGACGTCGCCAGCATCGGCTCGACGATGCCCGACCTGATCGGCACGCCGAAGCGATCGTTGACGGCGCTGCTTGAACGCGACGACATCAACGTGGAGATCGTTGGCGATGGGTGGGTTCGCGAACAATCCCCCGCTCCGGGTACGCCCATTACGGCCGGCATGACGATTACCCTGAGGCTCGAGTGAGCATCGACGGCGCACGCCTGTTCGCGTCGAACCTGGCGGCGCTCGAGGCTCGATCGGGCGAACTGGCTGATATCCTGTCGAACATCGAACCGACCCCGCTCGAAGCCGGCACCGCGCGCAATGGTGAAGCTACCGCGCGCGCCGGCCAGCGGTGGCTTCATTCGAGCTACAACCCATCTCTGGAGGCGCGCCGGCTCACCGATGAGGCGATGGCCACGGGGCCAGATCTTGTGGTCGTGCTGGGCCTGGGGCTCGGTTATGTGGCGAAGGCGGTACTCGCCGCGGGCGGAACCGTGGCAGCCATCGAGGTCGACCCGGCGTGGCTCGCATCGCTGTTCCATATCGCCGACATGACGAGCCTGCTTGCCGACTCCCGGTTTTCATTGCTGCTGTGCCCCGCCGGCGAAGGCCTGGCATCGTACCTCGAAGTCGTGAATCCACGCTCGATCGCGGTGCTCGACAACAAGACGACGCTTGGCAGCTATGCGGACGCGGCGGCTCGCCTGCATGAGCAGCTCGATCGTTTCAGCCGCAAGGATGCGATCAATCAGGCGACGCTCGAGCGCTTCGGCCGGCTGTGGGTGCGCAACATAGCGCGCAACATCAGGACCACGGCGGGGCTGCCCGGTGTCTCCGATATCGCGGGGACATGTGCCGGCCTGCCGGCACTCGTGGTGGCGGCGGGGCCGTCGCTCGATGCCGTGCTGCCAAGGCTGCAGGACCTTGCGGCTCGGATGGTGATTGTATGCGTCGATACGGCGCTTCGCTCCGTGCTGCGCGCGGGAGTCAGTCCCGACTTTGTAGTCGTGGTCGACCCGCAATACTGGAACGCCCGTCACCTCGATCGCTGCGACATCGGCGACAGTGTGCTCGTCGTCGAGGCCGCGGTATGGCCATCGGTTCTGAGGTTCCGGACCAGACGGACCTTCGTATGCTCGTCAATCTATCCGCTCGGGCGGTATGTCGAGGAACGGCTCGGATCGACCAAGGGGGCGCTTGGCGCCGGCGGGTCGGTGGCGACCACCGCATGGGATTTTGCCAGAACGCTCGGCTGCACGCCGCTCTACATGGCGGGCCTCGACCTGTCGTTTCCCGGGGGGCGGACCCACGCGCGCGCGAGCCTCTTCGAACAGCGCTCGCTGGCCGGTGGCTGCCGCCTGAGGCCGGCTTCAGGCGACGGTTTTCAGGCCATGCGTGGCGGCCAGCCGTATCAGGCACGTGCCAACGACGGTTCGTCGGTGACCAGTGACAAACGGCTTTCCCTCTACGCCTGGTGGTTCTCGAGCAGGCTGGCAGCCAGTCCGGCGACGTCGACCCTGAACCTCTCCACGCAGGGACTGGAGATACCCGGCATGCCATGCGTGTCGCTGGCGGCCGCGCTTGCCCTGCCTGCACGGCGCGATGTCATCGATGCAGCGCTCGATGCACTGGTCGATGACTCGTCCGGTATCGCCATCCCGGAACTGGAGGCGATTCTCAGGCAGTTGGTCGATGACCTGAACGATGTCGCCGGGCTCGCGGACGAGGCGACAGCGATCGCCGAGGAGGCCCAGGCCGTTGATGGGTGCTCGCACGATGCGACCATACGCCGTCTGGCGTTGATCGACGAGGCCGTGCTGGCGAGTCGCGCCAGGGATGTCGTCGGATTCCTGTTCGCCTCGGCGGCACAGGCGCTCGGCCCTCCACCCAGGAGTTTTCAGGAGAGCCTCAGCCATACATCCAGACTCTATCGCGCTGTCGCCGCAAGCGCCCGATGGCATGCCGAGCAGATTCTGGGGCGTTCCTGATCAACGCACGGAACCCTGACGGCGGGTCCGACCGGATGAATCACAGGTGGCTGCATTTTTCCTTCAAGGGTTGCTGCGGCAACACCGATATTCTGTATAGGCACAATTGCCTATGATAGAACGGTATGCGCAGACGTCCAGGCATACCGTTCTTTTTTTGAGCCCGCCATCGACACCACGCATGGTCATCATCGACAAAAAAAGAGGCTGCCCTCTGCAGGACAGCCTCGTGCATGAGCGAGAGACTATTACTTCGCGGCCTTGAGCGCCTCGACGGCGACGGCTATGAAGTCATTGATGGAAATTGATACACCGGAGATGGCATCGGTCTTGCCATCTGCCTTGACGGCTATCTTGGCGGGGTCCTGCTGCTTGATGAGGGCGGCCTCGACGCGGGCCGACTGCACATTCCATTCACCCTCTTTGGCGTTCATCTTGTAGGTGCCCTTGATGGCCCTGACGTATTTGGAATCACCGCCGTCCTTGTACAGGCCATTCCAGTTGGCATCGACGATGCGGCCGTTGACGATGGTCAGGAGCGCGGTGGTCATGTATCCGCTCTTGTCGAAGGCGGGGGCCTTGGCGAAGAACCATCCATCCTTCTTGTAGGTTCCCTTGGCCACCGGGCCGGCTGCGAGAGCGGCCTTGACCAGGTCAAAGAAGCCCTTCACGTGGATGGAGGCTCCGGCGATCGCGTCGGTCGTGCCTTCGGCACTGGTATACTTCGAGAATGCGGTGTCCTGTGTGGCGACCAGGTACTTCTCGACGGCGGCGGCCTGCTCGTGCCATTCCTTGCCAAGCTTCGAAGCCTTGATCATGCCATAGCGGCCGGCGGCCGATTCCGTCTTCTTGTCCAGGACGGCGTTGGTACTGATACCGTTCCAGTTGGCGCTGACAATCTTGCCGCCCTGTACCTGCAGCACGACCTGTTCCTTCCAGCCGCTCGACGCATATTCCGAATCCTGCGCGAAATAGAACCCGTCCTTGAGTTTCGCCTGAGCGCCTGCTGAGACTATCGCAACGAGTGCAAAAAAGGCGAAAAGCACTACACCATGCTTTTTCATGGTACCTCCCGATTCGATTGACGTGTGCAACGCACACGCATGGTTATCATACATAGTATACTAAAGTACTGATATTAAAAAAAGTCAATAGTATCGATATAGCGTTATCGCTATGCATCTAGGTGATGACAACGCTGTTCTCCGCGTCGCGGAACGGGCTCTGCGCGTACTTGTCGGCATGCCAGTCGTTTTCCCAGCGGGAACCATCGAACAGGTACCGGTAGTGATATTCGCGTCCCGTATCGAGCCGTACGCTTGCCTCGAACCCGCCATCCTTGGTCAGCTTCATCGGAGTGGCATCCCTGCTCCAGTTATTGAAATCGCCCGCGAGCGCCGCCTCGTGTACGCCGCTTGCCTGCTCGGCTTCTATGACGAATGTTACGGTACACGACGTTCCATCACGCGAATAGCGTTTCTTTATCATGGTACCTCCCGGGTCTGTTGCGACATGGTCAAGTATATGACCGCACTCCCGATAGCGCAATGGCATCGACACGTCGCCAATCTTGACAAGAGGCGATCGGGACGCCTATACCGATAGGCGCAATCGCCGGGAGTGTCCGGCGTGCCGAATTCGATGTGGAGGAATGCGATGAACGCCTTGGCCGAAGAGCTGAACCGAGCACTTGATGGAACATCTGCCGGACGATTGCTGTCTGCTATTGGAACCAGAATGTATTTTCCCAAGGGAATACTGTCGCAGAGCGCAGAGGCGACCGAGCGGGCAAAGCGCTACAACGCGACCATCGGCATGGCGGTTGCACACGGCGAGCCCATGGCCCTTGATGCCGTTCTGTCACAGTTGCCGGGTCTTTCCAGGCGTGAAGCCGTCGCCTATGCGCCGACGGCCGGAGTGCCAGCCAACCGGACGGCCTGGCGCAACGAGATCCTGAAGAAGAACCCATCGCTCGCCGGTGTCAGTTTCTCGCTGCCGGTGGTCGTACCGGGGCTGACCGCGGGCATTTCATATCTTGCGGACCTCTTCATCAACGAGGGCGATCCGGTCATCGTGGCCGACATGTTCTGGCCGAATTACCGGCTGATCATGGAAGAGCGCAAGGCCGCGCGGCTGGCCTCCTACAAGTTCTTCACGCCCGAGGGTGGCTTCAATGTGGCTGGTCTCGAGCGGGCCATCATCGAGGCCTCGAAAGACAGCCACAAGGCGGTCGTCATGCTGAACTATCCGAACAACCCAACGGGTTACACACCCACGGTATCCGAGGCGGAGGCCATCAGGACCGCGCTGGTTCGCGTCGCGAACGGTGGTGTCGACCTTCTGGTCATATCGGACGATGCATATTTCGGCCTGCAATACGAGCCCGACAACCTGCGCGAGTCCATGTTCGCCAGGATGGCCGCCGCGCACCCGAGAATTCTGGCTGCCAAGGTCGATGGGCAGACCAAGGAAGACTACGTGTGGGGGTTCCGCGGTGGCTTCGTAACGTTTGCCAACCCTGCGCTGGGCGAGCCGGGCTATGACGCGCTTGTCAAGAAGTTGATGGGTGTGATCCGTTCCAGCATCTCCAATGCGACGGCGCCGACCCAGCATATCCTGGCAAAGGCCGTAGCCGACCCGAGGTACCTGCAGCAGAAGCAGGAATTTGGAGCCATCCTGGAGCGCCGGTACCACAAGGTCAAGGCGTTTCTGGCATCCCACCGGGCGCCTGCCGGGTTCGTCGCGCTGCCGTTCAATTCGGGATACTTCATGTGTTTCGAGTGCCAGGGATTCTCGGCGGAGGCGCTGCGGCTGAACCTGCTCGACAAGCGTGGCATCGGAACCATTTCGATACAGGATAAGTGGCTGCGTGTGGCATTCTCGAGCGTGGACGAGGACGACCTCGACGGGCTGTACACCGAGCTGTTCGATGCCGCCTCGGCGATGATCGCCTCGTAACGGAGCGTATTGACACGGCGCAGGGCAACCGGGGTGCTCCTGCGCCGGCCCTTACTTCAAGACGTATGACGACAACGGTGGAAAGCCGTTGAAATAGATGGAGCTGTAGCTCTGCGTGTAGGCCCCCGTCGACAGGATGTACGCGCGTTCGCCAATTCTGGTACCGGCTGGCATGTCGTATGGTGTCTTCTCATACAGGATATCCATGCTGTCGCATGTCGGACCAGCCAGGATGATGTCGAGGGTCGGTCCCGATTTTTCGAAGTAGATAGGATACTTGATCGCCTCGTCGAGCGTCTCGATGAGCCCGCCGAATTTGCCGATATCCAGGAATACCCAGTGATACAGGTCGTGGGTGCTCTTCTTGGCTATGTTGACCACCTCGGTGACTATCATGCCGCAATCTCCGGCCATGGACCTGCCCGGCTCTATGATGATTTCTGGCAGTTCGTCCCCGAAGTTGTTGATCAGAAACGACTTGATATCACCGGCATAATGCTCTATCGGGTTGGTCGGGTCGGTGTAGGCCGCCGGAAACCCGCCACCCATGTTGATCATGGACAGCTTGATGCCATGGTCCTCGGCCCATGAGAAGATGTTGCTGACATTGCCCAGAGCCGTTGACCACTGGCCGATGTCGCGCTGCTGGCTTCCCACGTGGAATGAGATGCCATACGGCTCCAGGCCAAGGTCGCGCGCGTGCAGTATCAGGTTCCTGGTCATTTCGGGGTGGCTGCCGAATTTCTTTGACAGCGGCCAGTCGGCGCCGAGTCCCTCGGTCAGGATACGGAAGAAGACCCTGGAGCCTGGAGCCGCCCGGGACAGTTTCTCAACATCCTCGAAGCTGTCGGTAGCGAACAGGCGTATGCCCTTTTCATAGAAGTAGGCTATGTCGCGTTCCTTCTTGATGGTGTTGCCATAGCTCATGCGGTCGGGCGTGACGCCGAGCCTGAGCAGCTGGTCAAGTTCGAATCGGGTGGCGACATCGAAGCAGGAGCCCAGATCGCGAAGCAGTGAGACGACCTCGTCATTGGGATTCGCCTTGACTGCATAGAATATCTTCGCAAAGGGCATGTTCTTTCGGAGTTCCTCGTACTTGGCGCGTACGATATCGAGGTCCAGGATCAGGCATGGAGTCTCCTTGTCCTGGGCAAAGCGCTTCATGCGTTCAAAGCGCTCCCGCGGCATGTAATCTTCAAGCGGGAACTCGTACTCTTCTTTCATCGCTCCTACCTCTATACGGGCATGATGCCGACGCTTAGAGCGCGGCTTGGGCACAAGATAGGGGTGGTACCCCCCTTTGTCAATCATGTTCTGCCGTGACTCCCATTCATTGACCAAAGGCAGTCCATACCGTATGATCACGCTATCGTATGTCCATCGCGACCAGCCAGCAAATCAGCAGATACTATGAGACCTACCGGGCGATAGCGGTCACTTTCACCAAGGAGATCGTCAAGTCCACGGGGTTGCAGCCACAGGCCGTCTTTCTGAAATGCCTGGGTGAGCAATGGCCCTGTGTCGTCTATTCCAGTTCGTTCGACGAGGCGAAGGTGCTGGCTCCGACCAGACAGCCGCTGATGGAACGCATCACGAAGGCGAACAACCTGGTCAGCGTGCGTCTTTCGTTCAAGGTGTCCGACAAGTCGGAGGCGGTTACCTTCTTCGTGTCGGGCCGGGTCAATGGCTTCTCGCCGTACGCCCAATCGAACGGGACGCTGCAGTTCATCAACATTCAGTATACCCAGCGGCCACCCGACGACTTTGTCGAAATCATGGGTCGCATGCTGGAGGCAAATGTCAATTCGGCAAGGCGCCGCGAGGAGCGTATCCTTCTGACGCCGGACGTGATACGCAAGATTGGATTGGCCCGCAAGGAATCGACCATCATCATCGATGGAGTTCCGCGCCGATGCATACTGCGCGACCTGTCATTCTCCGGCGCCAAGGTGATCATCGTCGGAATAGCGAAGTACCTGGTGGGCAAGACCTGCCATCTTCGTGTCGACTTTGAGGAGCCGCGCGAGACGGTCGCCATAGCGGGACGTGCGGTCCGCTACGAGGACGTCGAGGGGCGCAAGGATCTGACCGCCATCGCCATCAAGTATGACGATGCGGCGGTGCCGCTCTCGTACAAGATGCATATCAACGACTTTGTCGGACAGCGCAAGTCCACCGCAGAGGAAGAAGCAGGCGATACCGCTTCGACCTGACGAAGGATTTGGACCACTCGAAACGGCCACAAACGGCCACTCTGGAGACACCATGAACCCCGAAACAGATTCCCCGCGTATCCCTGGAAATATCATATTCATAGAAATTCCGGAGAATATGGCCCGTCCGATAGGATCCTTCGAGGTCGATCCATCGATCCCGATTCCGGTCGAACTCGGCCAGAATACCAAGGACCTGTCAGGTCTATCCTGGGAGATGATCGTGGCCGGCATGCTGCGGCTGCTCGCCTATGACCCGGACAACCAGCATGCTCCATATTTCAGGCGGTTCGTGCTGGCGGTCAAGCCGGACGTCTTTGCCGAACTGTCTGAAGCCGGTATCCTGAAGGCACGCAACGGTGATCTCGATGTGGCGGAGGAGATATTCAAGGCCCTGTCGGGACTGGCGCCCGAGGTGCCCGAACCGCTCCTCAATCTGGCCATACTGTACGAAGACAAGGCCGATGCCCTCGATCAATCCGAGAAGGAAGAGCTGGCGGACGCCGTCCGGGGCAAGGCCTTCGAGCTCTACAAGCGCCTGTTGGCCCTCGAGCCAGCGTATCCGAACGCTTTCTTCAATGCCGGATTCTTCTATCTGAAGGGCCGTTCATACGAACAGGCCGCCCGCATGTTCGAGTCGTACATCGTGATGGGGGATGACGAGGCGAAGATCGGGAAGGCCAAAGAAATTCTGGACAAGCTGCACATACGCGGCGACGCCGATGCGCTGTTCAAGGAAGCCTACGACTTCATCAGGATGGGCAAGGAAGAGGCCGGTGTGGCGAAGGCGCTGGCGTTCGTCGGGCAGGATCCCGGCATCTGGAATGGCTGGTTCCTGGTCGGCTGGGGACGGCGGCGCCTTGGACAATGGGAAGCCGGACGGGAAGCCTTCCTCAAGGCGCTCGACCTGGGAGCCGACGAGGTCGATGTCCTGAACGAGCTGGCCATATGCGAGATGGAACTCGGGCTGTTCGCGGAGAGCCGTTCCCGATTGGTGCAGGCCCTGCGTAAGGAACCGGATAACATCAAGATCATATCGAATCTTGGCATCGTCGCACGGAAACAGGGCCGGCTCGAGGAAGCCATCGGCTTCTTCAGGACCGTGCTCGACTATGAACCGGGCGACGCCCTGGCCCGGGCGCAGCTGACCGAACTCGGCGCTTCCTGACCAGATGCCTGGCCGCCCTTGACCCCGGGCCGAGTGGCGGCTAGTATCGGCCTATCATGGCACAACGCAAGACGGCATCCCGCGGAGAATCCGGGACAAAGCACGGAACAGGTTGCCTCGTATGGCTGGTGATGCTCCTTGTCACGTTGCTGCTCTTTGTCTTCAGTTGGGACAAGATCAAGAGCACCCTGGCTTCGACTGGTTTCATCGATGCCGTCGGGTCAAGGACGCCCGCGACGGTACCGGCCGCGCCGGCGCATGGTGACGGGAGCCTTGCGCCGGAACAGCCGGCTCAGACAAAGCCCGCACCGCAGGAAGCTCCAAAGCCGGATGCTCCCAAGCCCGCGGCGCCCGTTCCCGTGAATCCCGCGCCGGCCACTCCGACGACCACCCCGACCGCTACAACAACCAAGCCGCAACCTTCCCCCAAGGAGACTCCGACGACGGGTCCCGCGCCGAAGGCGAGCCCGATGGAGGTGGTCAAGTCCACCAGGGTTGCGGTGCTGTATTTCATACGTGTCGATGATGATGGCGTCATCAGCCGGCATGAGGTGAAACGCACCGTCGACGAGTCGGACTCGCCGATGACCGACGCCCTGAATGCCTTGATGGCGGGCCCCGACGCCGACGAACTGGCGCGCGGTTTCATCAGCCTGATTCCATCGGATGCCAGACTGCTATCCGCACAGGTGCGCGGCTCTACCGCCTATCTGAACTTCAATGAGGCATTCATGTACAACCGGTACGGCATAGAAGGGTACGCGGGCCAGCTCAAGCAGATCGTCTACACGGCAACGGGCTTTCCGACGGTCAAGGACGTACAGATACTGATAGATGGTCAGACGAGGGACTATCTGGGCGGCGATGGCGTGTTCATCGGCAAGCCACTCTCGAGGGCATCGTTCTGATCGGGGGGCGCGATGCGCGCTGACGCGATCAGGCGATCGATGCCACTGGTCGTCGAGCTTGAATATGCCCGCTCGTCCGGCCCCGGTGGCCAGAACGTCAACAAGGTCGAGACGAAGGTTCGGGCCCGCGTCGATCTTGACAGGATCGAAGGCCTGTCCGCCGCGGAGCGGCAGCACGCCCGCGAACAGCTCGCCGCGCGGCTTGATGCCGAAGGCCGCCTCTTTGTCGCGGTGGATCTGGAGCGAAGCCGCCTTCAGAACGAGGTCGGCGCGATAGCCCGCCTCGTCGAGCTCGTCATCAAGGCTGCCCACCTTCCCAAGCGCCGCGTGCAGACGAAACCCACCAGAGCGGCCAGAGAGCGGCGGCTGGCCTCGAAGCGCGTGCGATCATCGACGAAGGAGGGGCGTTCCGCGCCGCATGCAGACCAATAGCTAATTTCTGATAATTCTGTATCGATATTTTAATGATTAAAATGACATTTCAGGATAACGACCTTGCCGCTCCCCGGCTTTCAAGCTACAATTACGCCGTCGTAAACGGCATCCGGCGCCAGCGGAGCCGCCGTATCAGGAGGACGAAATCGTGAATCAGACCCGCCTTCATGCATGGCATATCGCCGCCGGAGCCAAGATGGCTCCATTCGCCGGTTACGACATGCCCATCAGTTATCCGCTTGGTTCTGTCGAGGAGCACCTGGTGACCAGACGCTCTGTCGGCCTTTTTGACATCGATCACATGGGACAGGTAGAAGTCACCGGCCCTGGTGCCGATGCCTTTGTCTCGGGATTGGTCAGCGCACGGGTTCTCGACATGCACGACAATGATGCCCGGTATTCGTTGCTGCTCAACGAGCGCGGCACCGTCATCGATGACCTGTTCGTATACAAGATACCGGGGGCGTGGTGGATCGTCGTCAACGCGTCGAACCGGCTTGAAGATGTAGCGTGGATGCACGACTACGTGCGGACGCACAAGCTCATCGACGTCACGATCGTCGACCGTTCTGAAGAGACGTACATGATAGCCGTACAGGGGCCCCGCGCCATCGAGCTGCTGGACCTGGTTTCCGATGCGAAGATATCGGAGTATCCACGCTTCACCTCGGGCCGCGCGAAGGTGCTCGGCGTTCCCTGTCTCGTGGGCAGGACCGGATATACCGGCGAAGATGGAGTCGAGCTGTTTTTCCCGGCGGACAGCGCCGAGAAGCTGTGGACCGGATTGCTCGCCGAAGGCAAGAAGCGCGGCATCGAGGTCGAGGCGATCGGACTTGCCGCCCGTGACAGCCTGCGGTTCGAGGCCGGTATGCCGCTGCATGGTCACGAGATAAACCAGGAGATCTATCCGCTCGAGGCAGGGTTCAAGTGGGCCTGTGACTTTGACAAGGAATTTGTAGGCAAGGCGGCACTCGAGAAGGTTGTCGCCGGAGGCGTTACCCGCAAGCTGATAGGGCTTGAAGTGCAGGGTGGCGTGCCGCGAGAAGGCTACGAGGTGCAGGACGGAGCGGGACGCACCATTGGCAAGGTCGTAGCGGGGATGTTCTGCCCGACCGTCAAGAAATTCGCGGCGAACGCGTTCGTGGAACCAGGTTTTGCCAAGTCCGGAACCGAACTGAAGGTGGTTATCAGAGGCAAGCCGGTCACGGCTGTCGTCGTCAAGCGCCCGCTCTACGTACCCGCATACCGGCGCTGAGCCCGTATCGGTCCGGTCAGCGGAACGAACTAGCAACGGAATCGGATCTGATATCTTTTTCAATACGCACAGGAGGAAGCCATGAACATCGACAAGAACGCACGATACCTCACCTCGCATGAATGGGCCCGCAAGGATGGAGCCAAGGTGATCGTAGGAATTTCCGACCATGCCCAGGAAGCACTCGGCGATATCGTCTTCATCGAATTGCCGGAGATTGGCAAGACCCTGAAGAAGGGCGATACCTTTGGCGTGGTCGAATCGGTGAAGGCAGCCAGCGACGTGTACCTGCCGATGTCGGGCAAGGTCGTCGCCGTCAATGAGGCGCTGGCCGGCGATCCGGCACTCGTCAACAAGGAACCCTACACCGGCGGCTGGTTCCTCGCGATCGAACCTTCAAACCCTGCAGAATGGGACACGCTCCTGACCCCGGCCGCCTACGAGACTGAAGCCGGTAAGGAGTAGCATCGTGCCCTTCATACCCAACACCGATGCCGACCGCGCGGCCATGCTCGCCGCGATAGGCGTCAAGTCGGTTGATGCGTTGTTTGCCGATATTCCGGCGGCCAAGCGCTTCCCGAAGCTTGGTCTGCCCGAAGGCGTCTCAGAGCTCGAGGCGCTTCGCGAGATCGAGTCACTCGCGGCCAGAAACACCTCGGCGTCGAGCAGCGCCTGGTTCCTGGGAGGCGGCGCGTACAACCACTTCATACCGGCGGCCGTTCCAGCCCTCGCATCCCGTGGAGAATTCCTGTCGGCGTATACCCCATACCAGCCGGAAGTCTCCCAGGGCACGCTGCAGGCCATATTCGAATACCAGTCGATGATGTCGGAGCTGCTCGGCGTCGATGCGGTCAATGCGTCGCACTACGATGGAGCGACCGCCCTTGCCGAGGCCGTGATCATGGCGGTCAACCATGGTGGCGACTCCAGACCGCGCATCATGATTCCGGCAGCGCTGCATCCCGAGTATAAGGATGTCCTGCGCACCTACCTGGTGGCGTTTGCCGTCGAGATCGTGGAGTATGTCGAGGCGCCGGCTATCGCCGCGAAGAAGGCGGACGCCAGCACGTCGTGTTTCGTTGCCGCGTACCCGGACTTCGAAGGCCGTGTGCATGACCTGTCGGGCATTGCCGATGCTGTTCATGGAGCCGGAGGCGTGTTCATCGTCTCGGCGGACCCACTGATGCTCGGCCTGCTCAAGAGTCCCGGATCCTATGGCGCCGACATCGTAACGGCAGAAGGGCAGGCCCTCGGCAACGCCATGAACTATGGCGGCCCATTTCTGGGCGTCTTTGGCGTTACTCAAAAGTTTGTGCGCAAGATGCCAGGCAGGCTTGTGGGGCAGGCTGCCGATCATGATGGCAGGCGTGGCTTCGTCCTGACGCTGACGGCGCGGGAGCAGCACATCCGCCGCGAGAAGGCCGTCTCCAACATATGCTCCAATCAGGGGCTCGTGATGCTGCAGACCACGATATACCTAGAGGCGCTCGGCAAGAGCGGCCTGGAGGCCGTGGCCGAGCTGTGCTGGAACAAGGCGCACTGGGCAGCGGAGCAGATCGCGGCGATTCCCGGCTATGCGATTGCCGATGGCACCTTCTTCAAGGAATTTGTCGTCAAGACCCCGGTTCCAGCCAGGCAGATCGTCGAGACCCTGGAGCGGCGTGGCGTCGTGCCCGGCCTCGACATGGCACGGTACTATCCGTCGCGGACCCATGAGCTTCTCGTATGCGTTACCGAGATGAACACCAAGGCCCAGATCGAGCTTCTGGCTCAATCGCTCAAGGAGGCCTCCCGATGAACCTGACCCCCGAACCACTCGCATACGAACTGTCCAGCCCCGGACGGATAGGCGTAGCCCTGCCGAAGTGCGACGTACCAGCTACCAAGGTACCCGCGAATCTCGCACGCGAATCGCTGAGACTGCCCGAGCTCGACGAACTGACCGTCGTCCGTCACTTTACCAGGCTGTCGCAGAAGAATTTCTCGATCGATACCGAGTACTACCCGCTGGGCAGCTGCACGATGAAGTACAACCCCAAGGCCAACGAGGTGGCGGCCTCCCAGCCGGGCTGGAAGGGTTCGCACCCGCTGCTTTCTGACCAGCACAGCCAGGGATCGATCGAGCTGATATGGCGATTGCAGGAGAGTCTCAAGAAGATCGGCGGTTTTCAGGCGGTCAGCCTGCAGCCAGCGGCCGGCGCCCATGGCGAACTTGCCGGAGTCTTCATGATCCGCGCCTACCACCACGCCCATGGTCAGCCCGGACGCGTCAAGATGCTGATTCCCGACAGCGCCCATGGCACCAATCCAGCGTCATGCTCGATGGCCGGTCTGACCACCGTGACGATTCCGAGCAACGCCGAGGGCGGCATCGACATCGATGCCCTGAAGGCGGAATGTGACGATACCGTCGCCGGCATCATGATAACCAATCCGAGCACGCTGGGTCTGTTTGAGCGCAATATTGAGCAGATTGCGAAGATCATCCATGATGCCGGTGGACTCGTCTATGGCGACGGCGCGAACATGAATGCGCTGACTGGCGTGCTGCGCCCTGTCGATGTCGGCATCGACGTGATGCATTTCAACCTGCACAAGACCTTCTCCACGCCGCATGGCGGTGGCGGTCCAGGCGTTGGCATGGTGGGAGCCGCGCCCGTACTGGCCGAGTATCTGCCGGGCCCGATAGCGATGGAGGCTTCCGGCACCTATTCGATGAAGATGCCGGCGCACTCGATTGGCCGGATCAAGGCATTCTACGGCAACTTCGGCGTCCTCGTGCGGGCCTATACCTATGTCAGGATGCTCGGCGAGGCCGGCATGCGGCGGCTTTCGGAGTCCGCCGTGCTCAATGCCAATTACCTGAAGGCCCGGCTGGAACAGACCTACACGGTCAAGTACCCGCGCCGGTGCATGCATGAGTTCGTCGCGATGGGTGGCGTGCTCGCCGATGGTATCCATACCCTGGACATAGCCAAGCGGCTGATAGACTACGGGTACCATCCGCCCACAATCTACTTTCCGCTCATCGTTCCCGAGGCGCTGATGATAGAGCCGACGGAGACCGAGAGCAAGGAGACGCTGGACGGCTTCGTGGAGGTCATGCTGAAGATAGCCGACGAGGCCAGGCATGATCCCGCCCTGCTGCACGACGCGCCGCACCACACCCCGGTGGGACGGCTCGACGAGGTCGCCGCCGCGCGCAATCCGGTGCTCTGCTACCGCGGCTGACACGCCGCCTGTCTGAAGGAATCTGATGGAGGCCGCCCGAAGGGCGGCCTCTCTTATTGGAGCGGCTGGCAGCGCGGTGCAGCGCTCGACTCATGCATCCTTCAATGTCTCCGAGGTGGCTATGAATTCGTGCAGCCGCGTGAAGAAGGCGTCGACCAGGTCCGGATCGAACATCAGGCCGCGCTGCGTACGCATGTAGTCGAGTATGCGGGTCAATTCCCAGGGCGCCTTGTAGGGACGGGTGGCCGCCAGCGCGTCATAGACGTCGCAGAGGCAGACAACCCTGCCGGCAAACGAAATGTCGAGTCCGCGCTTGCCTGCCGGGTAGCCTTCGCCGTTCCAGTACTCATGGTGTTCCAGCGCTATGGTGGCAGCCATCTTGATGAGCGCCCGATCCGACTTGTGCAGCAGCTGGTATCCCACCGTGGTGTGGGTGCGAATCAGCTCGATCTCGCCTTGCGTTAGGCCTGACGGCTTGTTCAGGATATCATCGGGAATGGCTATCTTGCCTATGTCGTGCATGGGCGCTGCATCCGCTATCAGGGCGGCTTCCTCTGCGTTGTGTCCGGCGGCCAGGCTCAGAATCCTGGCATATTCGCCGACCCTGGCCACATGCAGCGCGGTCTCCCTCGAGCGGAATTCGACCACCTCCGACAGCGTAATCATGATCTCCTTCTGCGTGGAACCGAGCTCATGGTTGATGGCCAGCAGGTCCTGTTCCGCCTGCATGCGCTTGTGGATCTCATTGCGCAGCCGTTCATTCCTGCGTGCGAGTTTCTCGGAGACGATGCGCAGCCTCTGTTCCTGCGTCCCGTGCAGCAACAGCAGCTCGCCGACGGCCAAGCCGCCAAGGATGACGATGATGACGACGAGCAGCCATGGTTCCACAGGATCGCCCGAATCGAGCCACTTGTTGCCGTGGCTCCAGATCAGGGCATATACCGATCTGAATAGATAGAGACCGGTAAACGATCCGTAGAAGACAACGGCCAGCGCGGCATGGCTGCGTATGCCTTTGGGTGACATGAACAGGAGCGCGTAACAGGCCACGCTGCCGATCATCACATTTGCCACGCTGGTAACGAGCATGCGGGCGGGCAGGTTCTCGTCAACATTGAAGTAGTATGCCAGAAGCAACGCGACCACCACGACAATCGCGCCGAGCGAGCGTTCGAGCGCTGCCTTGCGGATGTTCAGGAAGCGAAGCACGCCCAGCGTCTTGATCATCACGCCGGCCAGTATGACCGAGTTGGCGACGACGATAGACATCCAGCCCGGAACAATGCCGCGGAGCGCGACAAGACCGATGCCAACCATGAAGCAGGCGAAGCCCGCGAACCAGAACTGAGGGCCCTGCACCGTTCCCTTGGCGCGGTTCCAGGTGAACGCCGAGAGTCCGAGAAAGACCATGTTCATGGCCGTTCCGGCAACGAGCAGGCTCCACATGTCTATATGCATCGATTGACTCCGGAGAAGCTCTGTCTGTCGAATTATCGGTTGCATGATTATAGAATTATCGCACGACAATGACAATTGGCCACCGGCCCGGCAAGCGGAAGGCTACCGGGCGGGAAAGATCCTCGTCTTTCTGATACACTCTGACCAATGCAGACGCGTTCACCGGATACAGTACTCAAGACGGTCTTTGGCTATGACTCGTTCAAACCCCTGCAGCGGGAAATAATAGAGGCCGTGCTTTCGGGGCGGGATTGCCTGGCTGTCCTGCCAACGGGGGGCGGCAAGTCGCTGTGCTATCAGATACCCGCGCTCCTGCTCGGAGGAACGACGCTGGTCGTTTCGCCGCTGATAGCGCTGATGCGCGACCAGGTCGCGGCACTCAAGGCCGCGGGCGTCGATGCGGCGTTCATCAACAGCTCGCTTGAGCCCGAGGAGCGGCGTGGCATCGAGGCGCGGGTGAGGGCCGGCGACGTGCGCCTGCTCTATGCTGCGCCCGAGTCCTTGTCCGGTGACAGGCTCCTGGCGTTGATCGATACGGCGCGGCCATCGCTGATGGTCGTCGACGAGGCGCACTGCGTATCGGAATGGGGCCATGACTTCAGACCCGAATACCGCGGGCTCGCCAGCCTGCGCCGCCGATTTCCCGGCGCCACCTGGCTCGCGGTGACCGCGACCGCGACGGAGCGGGTCCGGGCCGACATCATCGACAGCCTGGGGCTCTCACAGCCGGCGGTATTCCTTGGTGGCTTCGAGCGGCCGAATCTGCGCATATCGGTGGCGCCCAAGCAGGAATTGAAGAAGCGCCTGCTGGGTTTCGCGCTTGCCAGAACGGAGCAGTCTGGAATCGTGTATTGCGGCTCGCGGCGGCGTACCGAGGAACTGGCGGCGCAGCTCAGGGCTGCGGGGCTGAAGGCGGCCGCCTACCACGCGGGGATGGACTCCGATGACCGCTCGCGGGTGCAGGAGGCTTTTGTGCGCGACGATGTGCTGATCGTCGTGGCGACGGTTGCGTTTGGTATGGGCATCGACAAACCCGATGTCCGCTGGGTCGTCCACGCGGATTTGCCCAAGAGCATCGAGAACTATTATCAGGAAATTGGCCGCGCCGGCCGTGACGGCCTGCCCGCGGATTGTCTGCTGTACTATTCGGCGGCCGATGTCTCGGTCGCTTCAAGGCTCTTCGGCGAACTGCCCGATGAGCAGCGCAGGGCGGCGCTCGGCAGGCTCGGGGCGATGCGCGACTATGCCGAGAGCGATCGCTGCCGGCGTTTGCTTATCCTTGACCATTTCGGCGAGCCGCATGATGGCCAGCCCTGCGGGATATGCGACAATTGCCGGGCCGGACCGCGCGAAATGATCGACATGTCGATTCCAGCGCAGAAATTGCTCTCATGCGTCAAACGCAGTGGCGAGCGATTCGGCGCGGCTCATGTCATAGATGTACTGCTCGGCGAGACCACCGAAAAGGTTGAGCGCTTTGGCCACGAGGGACTTTCGACCTTCGGCATCGGCACCGAACTGGGGAGGACCGCATGGATGGCGCTTGCCCGTCGTCTGGTGTCGACCGGGCACCTCGTGCGCGAGCCACTGCACGCGACGCTGTCGCTGGGTGGCCCGGCTTATGCGCTCTTCCGTGACAAGGGACCTTATCTCGTGCCAAGCGGCCTGGTCGGGCAGGCTGGCGCCACGGAGACGGGCGGCTCTGGCAAGCCCGCCCGCAAGCGACGGGGCAGTATGGCCGCCTCCGCTCAGGTCGCCGAGTTCGGTGCCTCGGGCGATGGCGGCTCCGACGAAGAGCTGTTCATGGCGCTCCGGGCTCTGCGCAAGCGTCTGGCCGACGAGGCGGATGTGCCACCCTATGTGATCTTTCCCGACAGGACCCTGAAGGAAATCGCACTGTCAAAACCCCGCACCGAGGAAGCGTTGGCCGTGATCCATGGCGTGGGCAGGGTCAAGCTTCAGAAATACGGTGCCGCGTTCCTGGAGCTGGTCAACCGGCGCTTCCCGGAGTAATCGTCCGGCTGCAAGGCACCGTGGTGATTTCTGCGCTTGACAAAAGGGCCGAGTGGATCAATGCTATGAAAGAACTTTCATGAATTGGCTTTCATCTTCAGGGTGAAGCCGAAACGGGGCAGAACGCATGGCCAGAACCACGATACCCACGATATATGACGTCGCCGACCAAGCCGGTGTCAGCATATCGACCGTGTCGCGTTTTCTGAACAATCCCCGCGCGGTGAACGTCCAGACGGGGGCCCGCATCAAGCTGGCCATGGAAAACCTGGAATATGTCAGGCACGGGAATGCAGGCAGCCGGCAGAACCGGCAAACGATCAGGATCGGGTTGCTTGCTCCCTTCTTTCCCGCTCCATCCTTCGTGGAGCGGATGGAGGGCATGACGCCTGTCTTCCACGCGGCAAACTGCGAGATGCTGGTCTACAGCATCGATTCACCCGAGCAGCTGGACAACCATGTGCGCACCGGATTCTTCTCCAGACGGCTGGACGGCATCATCGTGATGGCCATGGCCATGTCCGAAGAGAATGCCCACCACCTGCAGCGATCCGGACTGCAGGTCGTCCTGATCGAGCAACACAACCCGCTCTTCTGCTGCATCGAGTGCGACAATGTCCGTGGTGGCGCCCTCGCCGCCGAGTATTTCCTTGCCAGGGGCTATGGTGCGTGTGGATACCTGGGCCAGAGCATGGCGCTGCCGTACTCGCTGCAGCCCAGCGAGCTGCGCATAGCCGGATACCGGGACGCCCTGCTGATAGGCGGCAAGCCCCTGCGACCTGAATTCGTACGCCTCGGCGATGTCTCCGTCGATGGCGGGTATGCAATGGCCAGGGACCTGCTGGGTGGAAGCCACAGGCCACGGGCATTGTTCGCGATGTCCGACCTTCAGGCGATAGGTGCGATGAAGGCGGCGCGTGCTCTGGGCCTGAGGATTCCCGATGATGTGGCGATACTCGGGTTCGATGATATAGAAGCCGCCGATTATGTCGAGCTGTCGACCATCAGCCAGTCGCTGAAGGAGTCGGGGCGTCTGGCTGCTGAGCTGATTCTGGGCAGGATAGCGGAGCCGCAGCGGCCGCTGCAGAACATCCAGCTGCGGGTGCAGGTAGTGGAACGATCAACCGCTTAGGTTGTTTGCGTCAAAGGGCATTTGGTTCTATGTTTCTTGTCTGGATCAAGGAGGATTCTGTATGAAGAAGTCGATGCTGATCATCATCATTGCCATGCTTGCGCTGGCAATGGTATTCACCGGGTGCGCCAAGAAGGTGGAGCCGGTGAAGGTAACCACACTGACCCTGGCACAGGGCAAGCCAGAGATCGATGCCGCGCTCAAGGCCTATGCCGCAGCGTGGGGCACCAAGAACAACGTCACCGTCACGATCAAGTCCATCGGCGGTACCTCGGGTGGACTCGGACCGCAGCTCAAGGCAGATTACGCGGCAGGTGACATGCCCGACATCTTTGCGTTTGACGGGCTGGAAACCTACAAGGAATGGGAGAACCTGGTACTCGATGTTTCAGCCGAGCCGTGGGTCGCGAAGACATCGGTGGCCTTCAAGTACAATGGCAAGGTCTATGGCTTCCCGGTCGCGGTCGAAGGCTGGGGCATGGCGTACAACGCGGACATGCTCGCGAAGGCTGGCATCGATCCTGCAACGCTGGTCAATTACGATGGCTACAAGGCCGCCTTTGCCAAGCTTGATGGCATGAAGAAGGAACTCGGCATCAACTCGGTCGTATCGATGGCCGCGAGTGTCGAGATGGGCTGGGTCACCGCCCACCACAACTTCAACTCGCTGTTGTCCAATGGCCTGCCCTATGGCGACCTCTCCGTGGTCAATGATCTGCTGGCCGGCAAGGTCGACGCGACCCGCCTGTCGGAGTATGCCGACTGGGTCGAGCTGCTCTTCAAGTATTCCGACAAGAGCATCCTGACGACCGGAAACTATGACTCGCAGGTCGGCGCCTTCGCGACTGGCAAGTCTGTCTTCCTGCACCAGGGCAACTGGGTTGATGGAAACCTCAAGGGCGTCGCGAGCTTCAAGATGGCGTTTGCACCCCATGGATCGATGAAGGCGACGACCGACGGCATCTTCGTAGCCGCTCCCTCATTCTACGCGATCAACAAGGATTCCAAGAATATCGCGATGGCGAAGCAATTCCTGACCGACCTCGCCACCACGCCGGAAGGCGCGCAGTACATGGTCAAGGACGCCGGCATGATTCCCGCCTATTCCGGCATCAGCCTGCAGCCCGATGGCCAGCTGTCGCAGTCGGTCCAGGCCTGGTCCGCGGCAGGCAAGGTTTATTCGTGGGATCAGTACTACTTTACCGGCGATTTCCGCGACAAGGTGCTTACCCCGATATACAACCAGTTTGCCACCGGCAAGATCAACAAGGCCAAGTTCATCGATCTGATGACCAAGGCCTTCATCGAGAATAAAAAATAATAAAACAGGAGGAAGCCTCCTGGGAGGCTTCCTCCGCACCGCCAGGGGGTCGGGCCGACCAAGGAGGGTTCATGAACATCAAGAGGGAGAATTCGCTTGTATTCTGGCTGTTTCTTGCACCCGTGCTTCTGGCATTTCTGCTGGTCATCATCGTGCCCTTCATACTGGGCGTCTACTATTCGTTTACCAACTGGTCTTCGTCGGCACGCGCCGATGGCGGTCTGCAATTCGTCGGCATCAAGAACTATGCCGACAGCTTCAAGGATCCGGCTTTTGCACACTCGTTCGGTGTAACCGTCGTCTACACGATCCTGAACATGCTCTTCATCAATTTCATGGCATTTGCCCTGGCCATGCTCGTGACCAGCAAGATACGGCTTCGCAAATTGTACCGTGTCGGATTCTTCGTGCCGAATCTGATAGGCGGCCTGATACTTGGCTATGTCTGGCAATTCATCTTCAACAACGCGGTGCCGTCGCTCGGAGCGATCGTGCCCGCCCTGGCCCCGCTGGCCCAGGCAGACAACCTGATACTGGGCAAGGACACCACGGCGGTGATGGCGCTCGTCATCGTTGGCACCTGGCAGTATGCCGGTTACATCATGATGATATACATAGCCGCGATAGAGAATGTTCCAGCGGAATTGCACGAGGCGGCGATGATCGATGGAGCCAGCCCGATGCAGCGACTGCGCGCCATAACGCTGCCGATGGTGGCTCAGGCTTTTACCGTGACCATGTTCCTGACTCTGGTACAATCGTTCAAGCAGTTCGACGTCAACGTGTCGCTGACCAGTGGTGGCCCATCAACCATATTCATGGGTCGGCCGATACTCGGCACCGAATTGCTTGCGCTGAACATATACAACACCGCGTTCATATCGAACAACCTGGCCATGGGACAGGCGAGGGCCGTCGTGTTCTTCCTCGTGCTGGCCGTGATCGCGTTGATTCAGGTCTACGTGAACAAGAAGAAGGAGCTGGAACTGTGAATGCACGAAGAATCGGCACACTGTCGGCCGAGATCATCACGCTGGCGCTCTTCATCCTGTTTCTGTTCCCATTCTTTCTGGTCCTGATAAACTCCGCCAAGACCGCATTCGAGGTTACTCAGTACCCGCTCCGGATGCCCTCGGACTGGGGAACGATCGCGAAGAACATCGCGTCGATATGGACAAGCCAGAATATCCAGTATCCCGCGTCGCTCTTGTCTTCGGTGATCATCACGGTGGTATCGCTGGTGGCCATCAGCCTCCTGTCGGCACAGGCGGCCTGGGCGCTCGTCAGGACGAAGACGGCCATGTCGGCCGCCGTCTTCTTCATGTTCGTGGCGGCGATGGTCATACCATTCCAGATCGTCATGTTCCCCTTGCTGTCATGGTTCAGGACAATTACCAATCTGACGGGCATCCACCTGCTGCGCACCTATGCCGGCATGATACTCGCGTACATAGGGTTCGGCGTTTCGCTGTCCATCTTCATGTACCATGGCTTCATCAAGAGCATACCGGTGGAGCTCGAGGAGGCCGCGACCATCGATGGGTGCACGCGGCCCCAGATATTCTACAGGATCATCTTTCCCATTTTGACTCCGATACACGCGACGGTGCTCGTGCTCAATGGCATCTGGATATGGAACGATTTCCTGCTGCCATTGCTCGTGCTGGGCAAGGGCAACGCGGTGCAGACCATACCGCTGGCGGTCTCCAATTTCGCCGGCGCGTTCGTCAAGCAATGGGACCTGATCCTGACGGCCATACTCCTTGCGATGATACCGGTCATCATATGCTTCCTGCTCGCGCAGAAGTACATCGTCAAGGGAATGGTCGCCGGATCGATCAAGTGATGGACAGGGACTGGACCGTCTTCGAGCGGACATGCATGGAATACTGGCGCGCCGCCGGCTTGATGGCCGCGCCAGAATGGGAAGAGTTCGAAGCCAGGCTGCTGGCCGAGCGGCGACGCCTGGAAGAGCTGCTCTGGTCATTGTACCGGGACAGGCCCGATTTCGCGTTCCAGTTCGAGCGGCTGATAGTAGAGGTATTCGCCGCCAGCCGCGTCAGGTCGCCGGCGCTCAAGGCCCGTGACCGGCACTTTCCTCCTGATTCCGGCTGGTTCTGCGCCTCGTCGCAGGTAGGCGCCGTAGCCTATGTCGATCGGTTTGCCCATGATTTCAGAGGCATGATGGACAGGATCCCATACCTGAAGGAACTCGGCATCACCTTCCTGCACCTGATGCCATTCTTCCATTCTCCGGAACGGCAGAATGATGGTGGCTACGCCGTCTCGAGTTACCGCGATGCCAACCCGGGCCTTGGCAGCATGGATGATCTGGAGGCGCTCGCGCAGGCACTTTCCGATCAGGGCATCGTCCTGGTCGCCGACTTCGTATTCAACCATACATCGGACGACCATGCATGGGCGCGGGCGGCTCGATCCGGCGATGCCGACTATCGGGACTTCTACCTCGTGTTTCCCGATCACGCGGAGACCATCGCCTACCAGAGCCACCTGCGCGACATCTTCCCGGAGGTGCGCTCCGGATCGTTCACGTGGTCTGAAGAGATGCACGGCTGGGTCTGGACGACATTCCATTCATATCAGTGGGACCTGAACTACGCCAACCCTGCGGTGTTCCGGGCGATGGCCGCCGAGATGCTGTCATTGGCCAATCGCGGCATATCGGTGCTGCGGCTCGATGCGGTTGCCTTCATCTGGAAACAGCGTGGCACCAGCTGCGAGAATTTGCCACAGGCCCATACGATCATCAGGGCCTTCCAGTCGATCGTCCGTCTCGCGTGCCCGTCGATGCTCTTCCTATCCGAGGCGATCGTCCATCCCGATGACATAGCCGCGTACATCGACCCGCGCGAATGCCAGCTATCGTACAACCCGCTGCTGATGGCGGAGCTGTGGGAAGCCTCGGCGACCAAGCAGGTACGGCTGCTGGCGCTGTCGCTGGCCAGGCGTCACCGACTGCCCGATGGGTGCGCGTGGATCAACTACGTCCGGTGCCATGATGACATAGGCTGGACCTTCGCCGACGAGGATGCCGCCGAACTGGGCATGAACGGCCATGATCACCGCGCCTTCCTGAACGACTTCTATATGGGAACCTTTCCCGGAAGCTTCAGCCGGGGCGTCAGCTTCCAGTACAATCCAGCCACCGGTGACCGGCGGATATGCGGCACCGCCGCGTCGCTGGCCGGCATCGAGCGTGCCCAGCTCGAGGGCGATGGAGCCGATCTGGATACAGCCATCCGTCGGGTGCTCCTGCTGTATGGAATCGCGTTCGCGGTTGGTGGGATCCCCCTCATCTATATGGGGGACGAGCTTGGTGTCATCAATGACTACTCATACGAGGTTGATCCTGCCGAGTCGGCCGACAGCCGGTGGGTGCATCGCCCCCGGTGGAGCGACGAGCGCGCGGCCTTGCGCACCGATGCCAGGACGGCGGCTGGCAGATTGCATCGGGGCCTTGCGCTCATGGCCAGAATCCGCGCGGCTCACCCGGTGTTTGCCTCGCAGGGACTGACCGTCATCGATTCGGGCCATCCTTCCGTGCTGGCCTTCCACAAGCAGCATGCGGGGCAACTTGTCACCGTGGTGGGGAATTTCTCCGATCAGCCTGCCAGACTCGATCAGCATGTGGTATCATCACTGCTGCATGGCGCCGTCGGAACCGATCTGCTCGATGGCTGCCTCGTGTTGCCGCAGGAGCCGCTGTCGCTGGAGCCGTGCGCGATGGTATGGATTCTGGCATAGTGCCATGCGGGTCTGGAGGACACTGACATGATGTATCAACGAAGCGTCGGCGCCGCGGCATCGGAAGACCGGTTGTCACGACTGATTGCCGAGCGGATGGCGCCGGGCGCCAACAAGCAGCACATCGACGAACGTATCTGGGACCTGTTCGGTGAGGAATGGGCCATTGTGTTCACCGATCTATCCGGATTCTCCCGCAATGTCGAGGCCTTCGGCATCATCCATTTCCTGCAGACCATCTACGAGAGCGAACGGATACTGGTGCCCATCATCGATGACCACGACGGCATCATCCTGAAGATTGAAGGCGATTCGATGCTGATCATCTTCAGGAATACGATCAAGGCGCTCAAGGCGGTGGCAAGCATGCAAGCGGCATGTGCCGCATACAACGTGGGTCGGGCGGATGAGGAGCGCGTGCTCCTGTGCGCTGGAGTCGGGTTCGGCCGCGTCCTGCGCATCGGTGATACCGACGTGTTCGGCAGGGAAGTGAACTCTGCCAGCAAGCTTGGCGAGGACACGGCCAAGGCGGGTGAGGTTCTTGTCACCCAGGCCGTCGTCGATGCGGCGGGCAGCATGGGCGGATTGCACTTCGTCGAACTGGACGACATGCCAATGGCCATTGGCAAGGCGTACCGGTTCGACTATCGCTGAGGGGAAGCTGCGGGACATGTCACAGCAACGCCAGCGCTGGCTCCTCGATCAGTGACTTCAGCTGGGCGATGAATGCCGCCGCGACGGCACCGTCTATCACACGGTGATCGCTCGACAGGGTCATATGCATGATCCGTCTTGGCACGATCGATCCATTCCTGACGACTGCCTCGGGAGTGATGGCGCCAAGCGCCAGTATCGCCGAACCAGGCGGATTGATGATGGCCGTGAACTCCTCGACTCCAAACGAGCCGAGGTTCGATATCGTGAAGCTTGCTTCCGAATACTCATCGGGCGCGAGCGTTCCAGCACGGGCGCGCATGACCAGGTCGGTCAGCCGTTCGTCTATCGACGCGACCGATGTGCGCTCGCACGATCGGACCACCGGCGTTATCAGGCCCGCATCGAGCGCTACCGCCAGCCCGATGTCTGCCGCCTGGCGGTATCGTATCGCGTCTCCTTCCCACGATGCATTGACAACCGGGTAGCGCTCGAGCGCCGCCGCAGCCAGCCTCATGAAGAACGCGTTGAGGCCGATGGGCCGATCGCGGCCCGCGTTGATGGCGGTCCGCAGCTCAAGGAGGCGCTCCATGTCGACAGCCGCCCTGACGAAGTAGTGCGGGGCGGAGGCGTAGCTCTCGCCGAGGCGCTGGGCTATCACCGATCGCATCCTGGACAGCGGTATGCGCTCGTCACGCAGCATCGCGCCTGGCTTGAACGCGGCCGTGCCTTTGACCGCCGATTCCGGCGCGGCCCGCTCGGGAATGTCGCGCGCGACTATCCTGCCGTGCGGACCGGAGCCGCGGATCGTTCGCAGGTCGATGCCACGGTCGCGCGCAAGCGTTCGAGCCAGGGGCGATGAAGGCAGCGGCGATGATGGCGACACCGGCATATGCGCCGGTGCTGACTCCGGCCGTGCCGGCCGCGCCTGCTGAGCTGGCTGCGTCTGTTGAGCTGGCTGCGTCTGCTGCGCTGGCTGTGCCGGTATCGGGCCCAGCTCCGGGAAGGCTGCTCCGGTAGGCTGGGCCGGCTGCTCGGGCTTGGCCGGCGCGGGAGCGGCAGGCACGAGCGCTTGCCAGTCTTCGCCGGGTTTGCCGATGATCGCTATGGTCTGGCCAACCGTTGCCTTCTGCCCGGCAGCGGTGACGATCTTCAGCATGGTTCCGGCCGATGGCGCTTCGTATGGCATCGTGGCCTTGTCTGTCTCGATCTCGCAGAGGGCGTCCCCGGCCTTGACCGCCTGTCCTTCCTGGACCAGCCATTCCGCTATCACACCGTCCTGCATGGTCGGTGACAGCGCCGTCATAACCAATGGTTTTGCCATTTCATTCCTCCAGGTACAGGGTGCCCAGGCACGCTGCCACTATCTTGGCGGCCGATGGCTGGACCGCCAGCTCAAGCGCATGGTTATAGGGCATCGGCACGTCCTCGCTCGAAACGAAGGCGACCGGCGCATCGAGGGAGTCGAAGCGCTCCGATGCGATGCGGTGGGCGATGTATGCCCCGACGCTGGCCGCGGGCCACGATTCGTCGACAACGACAGCACGGCCGGTCTTGGCCACGCTTGCCATGATCGCCGGCTCATCGAGCGGGCGCAGGCTGCGAAGGTCGATGACCTCGGCCGATATGCCACGGAGCTGCAGAGCGGCCGCCGCCTCGAGCGCGTACTTGACCGGACGACCGAACGCGACGATCGTGACATCGGTGCCGGTCTTCGGTATGGCGGCCGCACCGATCGGCACGAGCGTCTCTTCGTCGGGCACCTCACCCTTGTCCGAGTACAGCATCTCCGATTCCAGGACCACGACGGGATCGTTGTCGCGAATGGCCGACTTGAGGAGACCGTAGGCGTCTGCCGGATTCGATGGCGACACCACCTTGAGCCCTGGCACGTGGACCCAGTAGCTTGCCAGCGCCTGCGAGTGCTGGCTGGAAAGATACTCCGCCGGACCATTGGGACCGCGGAACACGATCGGCACCGACAACCTGCCGCCCGACATGTGCCGGAGCTTCGCCGCCTCGTTGACCACCTGGTCAAGGGCCAGGAGCGCGAAGTTGTGGGTCATCCACTCTACGATGGGACGCATACCGGCTACAGCCGCGCCGACGCCGAGGCCCGTGAAGCCCAATTCCGTGATGGGCGTATCAAGCACACGTTCGGCTCCATACTTGTCCAACAGGCCTCGCGATACCTTGTAGGCTCCGTCGTATTCGGCTACTTCTTCTCCCATCAGCACGACCGCGGGATCGCGTGCCATCTCCTCATCCATGGCGCGGTTCAGCGCCTCACGGTAGCTCATGATTGCCATGGTCAGGCCCTCCCCATGAAGAAAGGCTCGCCCGCGTAAATGTCCTCATACATCGTGTGCAGAGCAGGTTCGGCCGACGACTCCGCGAAGGCTACGGCCGCCGTCGCCATGGAATCCGCCTCGTCATCCTGGGATTGGGCCTTCGCCTCATCCCAGATTCCGGCTTCCTTTATAACCTGTTCGAGCAGGTAGATTGGATCCTGCTGCTTGTATGCATCGACTTCTTCGCGTGTCCTGTACTTCTGCGGATCGCTCATCGAGTGGCCCTTGTACCGATAGGTGCGGGCCTCGATGAGGACCGGTTTGCCTGCTCGGGCGTCCTCCAGGGCGCGCCGCGCCGCGTCGTAGACGGCGAGAACATCCATGCCATCCACCCGTTCGCCGCGCACACCATAGGCCGAGGCCATCAGCGAGAAGTCATCGACAGCGGAGACGCGTTTCCAGCCGGTGCCCATGCCCCACTGGTTGTTCTCGCACACCAGTACCGCGGGCAGGTTCCATATTTTTGCCAGGTTGAGCGCCTCATGAAACGCGCCCTGGTGAATCGCGCCATCACCAAAGAACACGACCGTCGCCCCGCCGGTCTTCTGGTATTTCTGGGCGAACGCGACGCCGACGGCGACGGGTATCTGGGCTCCCACGATGCCATTGCCGCCCAGAAAGTGCCGGTTCGGGTCGAACAGGTGCATGGAGCCACCCTTGCCCCGGGAGCTGCCGGTGATCTTGCCAAAGAGCTCCGCCATGATCTCGTCGGGATTCATGCCGGCGGCGAGGGCGTGCCCGTGGTCGCGATACCCGGTAAGCACATAATCGTGCTCGTGGTCGAGGGCAGCGGAGAATCCCGCGGCAACCGCCTCCTGTCCGTTGTAGAGGTGGCAGAACCCACCGATCTTGCGCAGCCCGTACATCTGGCCGGTCGTCTCTTCGAAATGGCGTATCCTGGTCATCACATTGCGCAGATTCCAGTACTGTGCGCTCTCTATGGCTTTCATGGCAGCCTCAGTTCGTGCGCTGCGGATTGCATCGGTCTATACACCTTGATGTCATCGACGGTTGATTCGATGACGATCAGGTGCTTCGGGCTGGTATTGATTCGCCAGAAGATTGTCAGGTCGCGGCCGAGTGCCTCAAGAACCTGTGCCTTCAGTTCGGGCAGGTCGAGCAGCCGTGCATGGCCATTGACGCTGATGATGGTATCGAGGCGAGGGCTCTGAAAGGACCACGCGACTCTGTCGTTGGCGCCAATGTCCTTGGCCTTGTTCGTACCTGCCATGGTAACGCAGTACAGCAACCGGTCCTGCCCCGGCAGCATCGCGGCGGTTACCCAGCGGGTGTGCGGTTGACCATCGGGACTGCTCGTCGCCAAAAGACCGACCTTGCTGTTGTCGAGCAGTGCCTTGAGTACGGCTACTGGTTTCATTTCCTGCATCATCTTCCCCTGCGTCGATACGAATCGATTGTTTTCTGATCGAGCGCAGGATAAAGTTAAGTAAAATAGTCAGGAAAAGCAATGCAAGGCATGCCGCATGAGTGCGCAAAAAAAGGGAAGCCCCGAACACGGGGCTTCCTTCGATAACGCCTGCCGGTCGTCGAGGCTCAGTACGCGTCACCCTCCGGTGGCACGAGGCAAATGAATCTGAGCGGGGTGGAGCCGGTATTCACGAAGTGGTGCTTCAACCCGCCGGGTATGTAGGCGACCGACCCGGCGTGTACCGGTTCCTCCTTGCCGTCGATGATGACCGTGCCCTGGCCCTCCAGTATGTAGTTCGCGTGGAACCACGGATGCGAGTGGTACGGGCTGGATCCACCAGGCTGCACGGTAAACACCCTGAGGTAGCCATCGTAGCCATCCTTCGGGCCAATCATGATCTTCTTGGTGACTCCGACTACACCATCGCCAGCCATCTTGACCGATGGAACATCATCTTCATGTCGAACCATGTGCGCCTCCCCCTTGTTGCCTGATCAGTATACTACGACTTCCGTGAATCGAAATCAGTCTTTCGAATCCGGTGCATCGAAGAGCATCGCATAGTAACGGTCGATGGCGCGGCCGAGCTCCATGATGCCGAAATTGCGGGCTTCCCGTATCGTCTCCTTGCCCTGGATGAATACCAGCACCGCGGGCACCGCGTAGATGGCCAGCTGGCCGCGTATTTCGGGCACCGCGTCGAGATCGACATAGTACAGGCCCATCGCCGGGAAATTCTCCTCGGCCAGCGCGACAACCTTCGGCTTCAGGCTCTTGCAGACGCCGCAGTCGGGAGTGGAGCAATAGAACAGCGCCGCCTGGTCGTGGCTGACGATGTCCTGCATCTGATCGTAACTGGCAACTGCCTGCATCATCGGAGCGCCTGCTTCCTTTCACCATTCGATACTCGCGGCGGCCGCATGGCCCGTCGGGCCGTGACGATCGAAGACAGCACGACGGCCAGCAGTATGATCGCTCCGCCGGCGAGCGAGTTCGGACTTGGCTTTTCGCCGAGAGCCAGGAATACCCAGAGCGGATTGAATACGGGTTCGAGCCCTGCAATGATCGAACCCTGAATCGCGCTGACCCGCTTGATGCCCCACGACAGCAGAACGGCGGCCATGCCTATCTGAAAGACGCCCAGAGCGACGATTGCGGCAATCGAAACACCGGTGATTCTGGGTGCCGGCATGAACAGGGCTATCACGAGGCCAATTGTCGCGGTAAGCAGATGGGCCAGCAGGTTCGATTCGAGCGGCGAACCGTCCTTCTGCATGCGCATGAAGACGAAGTATGCGGAGAAGGTGACGCCCGCAAGTATGGCGGCAATATTCCCTCTGATCGATCCTCCGCCGAGGTTGCCCATGAAGAACAGGGCCATGCCGCCCGCTACGGCGACAAACGCCAGCCAGTGTTCAAGCTTCGGTTTCTCCCTGAGGAATATCGCGCCCAGTATGGCGGTATAGATGGGCGACCCGTATTGCAGCAGTATGGCGTTTGCGGCAGTCGTCGCCTTGTTCGCATAGATGAAGAGCAGCATCGTGGCCGAGCTTGCGATGGCTGCGCCGATCTGCGGGCCCGAGAAGGTCAGCTTGGGTCTGCGCATCCACACCAGCAGGAACAACGCGGCGACGAGGCTGCGGCCGCAGGCTATGGCGAAGGGGTTCCAGTCTATCAGTTTGATGAGGAGCCCGGCGAGGCTCCAGAAGAATGCCGTCGCGGCCAGGGCCAGAGCGCCAAGGCCGCGATCCTTTTCTGCACTTGTCATGCCGGCGATACTATCCCGCCGGGTTCATCCTCGGCAATGGCCGGTGCTGCGTTTCAGTGCGAGCAGTGGTGTTCGGCGTCTCCGTGTTCGGCGCAGCCGACTCCCGAGTCCGTGATGGTGCCGGCGAGCCAAGCCTCGACGACCGGGCGCACCGCGCCGGAAGCACCGCGTATCACCTCGATGCCGTTGGCCTTGAGCACCTTGACGGCACCTTCTCCCATATTGCCGGCCAGCATCAGCGTGACTCCCTGCTTGGCCAGGATCGATGCTATGTCGCTCTTGCACCCGCAGCTTTCGGCGCTGTCGACGACCTGCTCGCCCGAAATGCCGCCGTCCTGGATGGAGAATACACTGAAATACTGGCAGTGTCCAAAGTGCGCGTCGACCATGCCGTCACGTGATGGAACGGCTACCTTCTGATGCATGCATTGCTCCTTCTGTTCAACGACCTGTCCGCCTTCGAGCCTGAGCATCTTGCGGTTGATGATGGCGTCGGCGACGATGCGGTGCGCGTCCTCGAGTATGCGGCCAAACGTCTGTCGCGAGACGCCCATCTGCCGGGCGGCGGCTTCCTGATACAGACCTTCGAGGTCGGCGAGACGAATCGCCTCGGCGCCATCGAGGCCCAGTATGATCTCTTCGAGTTCGCGCCCTGGAATGCCGGCCGGCTTGAAGACCCCGGTGGCCATGCCGCCGCGAATTCTGCGGGCATTCAATGGACGAGGCATGACCTATCGCTCCAGCTTGCGGTACACGTACCGGTGCGGCCGGTCGGCTTCGCCACCGAGCTTCTCGTGCCGGTACTCGGCATATTCCGACCAGTTGCCATCGAACCAGACGACTTCGCCGTCCTCGAACGCCAGGAGGTGCGTGCAGACCCGGTCGAGGAACCAGCGGTCGTGGCTGACGACCAGCGCGCTGCCGGCGAATCCGTCGAGCGCCTCTTCAAGGGCGCGCAGCGTGTTGACGTCCAGATCGTTGGTCGGTTCGTCGAGCAGTATGACGTTGGCCCCATCCTTGAGCATCATCGCGAGGTTGAGCCTGTTGCGCTCGCCGCCGGACAGGATGCCGACCTTCTTCTGCTGGTCGCCGCCGGAGAAGTTGAACCATGAGCAGTACGCCCGGCTGTTCACTTCCTTGACACCGCCCAGCTTGATGATGTCGAGCCCTCCGGACAGCTGCTCCCATACGGTCTTGTCCGCGTCGAGGCCGGCGCGCATCTGATCGGCGTAGGCTAGCTTGACCGTATCGCCCAGTCTCAGAACGCCAGAGTCGGCCTGTTCCATGCCCGCTATCAGCTTGAACAGCGTCGTCTTGCCGGCACCGTTCGGGCCTACGATACCGACCACGGCTCCCGGCGGCACCGAGAACTCCAGGTCCTGGAACAGCAGTTTGTCGCCATATGTCTTGGTCAGTCCCTTCGCATCGATGACGACCGAGCCGAGCCGTGGGCCTGGCGTAATGAACAGCCTGGTCTCCTTCACCTTCTCGCGCTCGCCATCGGCAAGCAGCTTCTCGTACTGCGTGATGCGGGCCTTGCTCTTGGCGTGCCGGCCCTTGGGGCTCATGCGCACCCATTCCAGCTCCCGCTCCAGGGTCTTGGCCCGTTCGGAATTGCCCTTCTCTTCCTGTTCAAGCCGCTCGGCCTTCTGCTCGAGCCAGCTTGAATAGTTGCCCTTCCATGGTATGCCTTCACCTCGGTCGAGTTCGAGTATCCATCCGGCGACGTTGTCCAGGAAGTAACGATCATGGGTTACCGCTATCACGGTGCCTTCGTACTGCTGCAGGTGGTGTTCGAGCCACGCCACGGTCTCCGCATCGAGGTGATTCGTCGGCTCGTCGAGGAGCAGTATGTCCGGCTTCTTGAGCAGCAGCCGGCAGAGCGCCACTCGTCTGCGCTCGCCTCCCGACAGCACGTCGACGACCTGATCGGCCGGCGGACAACGGAGCGCTTCCATCGCCAGGTCGAGGCGCGCGTCGAGGTTCCAGCCGTCGAGGGCCTCGATCGTCTCCTGCAGGGCTGCCTGTCTCGTCGCGAGCTTGTCAAAATCGGCATCGGGATCGCCGAAGGCCTCGCTGACGGCCTCGAATTCGGCGAGGGCATCGACTATCTCCTGCACACCCTCCGAAACGACGGCCCGAACGGTCTTGCCGGCCTCGAGATGGGGTTCCTGCTCCAGAAAGCCTATCGAGTATCCTGGCGCGCAGGTCGTCTCGCCGGCGAATTCCGTGTCGACGCCGGACAGGATCCTGAGCAGGCTCGACTTGCCCGAGCCGTTCAGTCCTATGACGCCGATCTTGGCGCCATAGTAGTAGCTGATCGATATGTCCTTGAGGACCTGCTTGGTACCGTGCTTCTTGGAGACGCGGTACATCGAATAGATGATCTTCTTGTCGTCTACTGTGGCCATGCGTTGCAGTATACAGGAAATGGGTGGTTTGGTTGAGTGGGGCATGCCCCGGGGAAAATGCCACCGACGGGTGGATCGGTGGTTGTGAATTCGGCCAGGTCTTGCCATAATCAATCGTCATGAAGTACGAACCCTATGTCTGCCCCGAATGTGGCGCGCACTATCCGCTGGAGTCTCTGGCCTTTCGGTGCTCGTGCGGCAGCCTGCTCGACATTGCCCCGTTCGAGCCCCGCTTCCCGGCAACCGCGTCCGGCTCGGGCGAGCGATCGATCTTCAGGTATGTGGAGGCGATGCCGCCCCTGGCCGCGGATTACCCTGGCTGGACCGCCGCCTGGCACCAGGTATCGATGGGTGAGGGCCTGACGCCGCTGCTGCCTCTCGATGCGGCCGAGGCGGACATCCTGGTCAAGGTCGACTATGCGATGCCGACCTTGTCGTTCAAGGACCGCGGCGCGGCGGTGCTGGTCGCCGTCGCCCGTGCGGCCGGAGCGCGGCGGCTCGTGCAGGACAGCTCGGGCAACGCCGGAGCCGCGGTCGCCGCATACGCCGCGCGCGCCGGCATGGGCTGCGACATATTCGTCCCGGCCGGTACCTCACCGCGCAAGGTTGCCCAGATAGAGGCGTATGGAGCCCGCGCCGTCCTGGTGCCGGGCAGCCGGGAGGATACGGCCGCCGCAGCCCTCGAAGCCGCCGAGATGGGCGCGCGCGATGGCTCTACCTTCTACGCGAGCCATGTCTATAACCCATTCTTCTATCAGGGTACCAAGACCTATGTATATGAGTTGTACGAGTCGCTCGGAGGACGCCTGCCCGACACGCTATACATACCGCTGGGTAACGGTACGCTGGTGCTCGGCGCATACCTTGCCATCGGTGAGCTCATCACGCTCGGGCTGGTGTCCAGAAGCCCGCACATCGTGGCGGTGCAGGCGGCCGGCTGCGCCCCGGTATTCGAGGCTTTCGAGCATGGCAACACGAACGTCGAGGCCGTCACCAATATCGGTACCGAGGCCGAAGGCATTGCGATCGCGGCTCCGATGCGGGGCAGCCGCGTGCTCGCGGCGCTGCGCGAGCTTGGCGGCGAGGTCGTGCTGGCCCCTGAAGCGGGCATAGCCATGGCCAAACACCATGTCGCCTCACGCGGCTTCTTCATAGAGACGACGAGCGCGGCCACGTTTGCGGCATTTTTCGAGCGCAAGGCGGCCGGGGTCGACGAGGGCCTCGTCGTGCTGCCGCTGTGCGGAGCCGGTCTGAAGAGCGCCTGAGCATGAGTCGCCGGCCCTGGGGCATCAGCCACAAGTTCATCATGCTCATCTCCGCGGCCGTGGCAGCCTTCATGGTTACGGCATTCATCGTTACCAGGACCATGCTGGAAGACTACGCGCTGCGGGCCGCAGACGAGACCGCTGGCATCATCCTGGACCAGACCGACAAACGCCTGGTCGCGTTCTTCTCCGAGCTGGAGGCCCTGTCCCGGAGCCTGGCGTCGATGAGGCCTGTCCAGCGGGTCGATGTCGCGGCGATGCGTGACATATTCATAGCATCAGTGAACTCCCGCAGCGATTACCTGAGGGCCATCTATCTGGGAACCGCCGACGGACGGATGTATGAGTGGGGTATAGGAGCCGAGTTCATGGACAACACTCCGAAATTCCCTGCCGGGTACGATCCGCGAACGAGGCCATGGTACCGAAGCGCCATGGATCGCGGCGATTTCTCCGTCTCCTCTCCCTATCGCTATGCGAGCGTCGATGATATCGGTATCACCTGCGCCCTGCCGGTCAAGGCCTCGGACGGCTCGATCGCGGGCGTCGTCGGCATGGACATACTGCTGGCGAGCCTGGGCAGCGTTCTCGATGGGCTGGCCATCCCCAAGGGCGGCAAGGCCATCATTCTGGGTTCCGGAGGCGAGATCATAGCCAGCCAGTTTGCCCAGGACCGACCCGAGGGCATGATACTCAAGCGCTTCGGAGCCGGCGATGTGCTCGGCAGCCCGTCCGGCAGCATCATCGGCTCGATAGGTGGACAGGCAACCCAGTTCGTGCATCGCCGCATCGAGGGTCTGGACTGGATTGTCGTCGTCGCCCTGCCTCTGGCGCCGATCCGCGATTCGGTCCGCGCCTTGCTGGACCTGATAGGCGTCGTCGAAGCGATGCTGATGGTCGCCCTGGTGCTGGCTCTGGCCTTCATATCGGGCAGGCTCATCGTCGCACCGCTCGGCCACATCGTCTCGGTAATCAACCGCGTCGAGTCAGGCCAGAAGGGCGTCCGGGTGTCGGTCAATACTGCCGATGAATTCGGCTTCCTCGGAGACGAGTTCAACCGCCTGCTCGATACGGTCGAGGAATACTCGACGACCCTCGAAGCCAAGGTTCGCAATCGGACCGAAGAACTGGGCCGGCTCCAGCGGGAAAACACGAAGCTGCGTGTCATAGAGGAGCGCCGCAGGATATATCGCGACATGCACGATACGATCGGCGCCAAGCTGACCAACATATTCTTCTGCAACAGCGTCGCGCGCGACCTGGCAAAGGACGGGCCGGGCAGGCTGCCCGAGATGCTGTCCACCATCGAGACCAATTGCCTGGAGGCGGTTGGCAGCCTCAAGAGCATCATACTGGGCATGAGCGAGGATGAAAGGCGCGCCGCGTCCTTCTCCCTGACGGTATCTGCCGGAGTCAGGAATCGGCTGGAGGCCAAGGGCATGGCGCTCGATTGCCGGATACGCAACAAACACGCGCTGGAGAGCCTGCCTGCCGGGCATCGAGAGGAGCTTGAGAAGATAATCGACGAACTGGTCAGCAACGTGCTCAAGCATTCGGGAGCCGGCCAGGTCAGGATGCGCCTGTCTACCGGGGCCGCGGGCATCATCCTGCGCTTCTCGGATGACGGTGCGGGCTTCGACCAGGGTGGCCGGGCATCGGGATCAGGCATGGGCAACATCAGGTACCGCGCAGAGGCGCTGGGCGGAAGCGTCCGGCTCGAGACGGCGCCGGGACATGGCACTTCCTATGCGATAGCCATCCCGCTTGCGGCACCGGAGGCGCATCGGTGATCGGTGACGGGCGCTCGCGGCCTACGACCATCGCCATTGTCGAAGACCAGAAGGAGGTGCGGGAAGGTCTTGGCTACCTGCTGGGACTGGATGATCGTGTGCGCGTCGAACAGAGCTTCGACCGGGCGGAAGGACTCCTGACCTGGCTCCGCACCCACCACTCACCGGACATCGTGCTGATGGATATTCACCTGCCCGGCATCGATGGCATCGAGGCGACTCGTATCGTGAGGTCGACCTACCCAGCCATTGCCGTGCTGATCCTTACCATATTCGAAGAGCCCGATACCATACTGGCCGCGATCCGGGCCGGTGCCACCGGCTACATACTGAAGAATACCAGGCCGCAGGACCTGCTCGAACAGATCCTGTGCGCCAGGGATCAGGGCTCACCGATCAGCCCTACGGTTGCCAGGCGCCTTCTTGACGAATTGCGGCGGGAGGCCCTGGACGCGCCGGGGGGTGACTATGGCTTGACCCCGCGCGAGCGCGAGGTGCTGCGGGACGTCGTCGACGGTCTGACCTACCGTGAGCTCGCCGAAAAGCACCACATTGCCGGCTCCACCGCCAAGAAGCACATGCTGCACATCTACCAGAAGCTCAATGTATCGAGCAAGGCCGAAATAGTGCGCAAGGCCCTGGATGAACGCCTGGTCTGACCGCCTCTGCCGCCATGCCGCCGCGACATGCAGAATACACCTTTTGGTGCATATCGCATCCGGAAAAGTGGCCGTAGGATACAGCTGACAAACCGGACCCGTATGGGCCGGATGATCGACCTGTATTCCTGGAGGCAAGCATGGCTACGGAAAAAGTTGCAAAGAAAGGCATATTCGATTGGTACTTCAAGTCCAATCTGCTGGTGCGCATCCTGATCGGCCTGATCACGGGTGCCATCGTCGGCATCGTGCTTGGATTCATGCCTGGCGCGGTCAAACCATTCGTCGACAACACGAAGTTCTTCGGCGACCTGTTCATCCGCCTGCTCAAGATGATAGTCGTGCCCGTCATCCTGTTCTCGCTGATCGCCGGAGCGGCGAGTATCGCTCCGTCGCGGCTCGGCCGTGTCGGTGTCAAGATCATGGTATACTACCTCCTGACCAGCGCCTTCGCCGTCATCATCGGCCTCGTGTTCGCCAACATCTTCAGGCCGGGACTCGGCTTCAATATTGTCGGAGACGCCGCGCTGAAGGCGTCGAACGCAACCGCGCCGACGATTGTGCAGATCCTGCTCAACATCGTACCGACCAATCCGGTTGACTCGCTCGCCAAGGGTGATGTGCTGCCGATCATCTTCTTCGCCGTTGTCTTTGGCCTCGGAATATCCTATGTCAAGGACTCGAAGAATGCGACTATCGCCAAGGGTGCCGACGCGCTGTTCGACGTCTGTAATGCCGGCGCCGAGACGATGTACAAGATCGTCGGCGGCATCATGCAATACGCTCCCATCGGTGTCTTTGTGCTGATCGCCACCGTGTTTGCCCAGCAGGGTGCCAAGGCGCTCGGACCGCTGCTTGTCGTGACGCTGACCGTCTATATCGGACTCATTGTCCATATGGTTGGCGTGTATGGCGGGCTCATGTCGATATACAAGCTCGGTTTCGGCAAATTCCTCAAGGGCGCCAACGAGGCGATGATCACGGCGTTCGTCACCCGTTCGTCCGGCGGCACTCTGCCAATAACACTCCGTGTTACCGAAGAGAACCTTGGCGTTCCTCGATCGATATCATCGTTCACGCTGCCGCTGGGCGCGACCATCAACATGGATGGCACCGCGATCTACCTCGGTGTCTGCGCGATGTTCATCGGCTATGCTACCGGCAACCCGCTGACCATCAACCAGCAGCTGACCGTCATCATCACCGCGACGCTCGCTTCCATCGGCACCGCCGGAGTCCCTGGCGCCGGCGCGATCATGCTCCTGATGGTGCTCGAGTCCATAGGCCTCAAGGTTACCGAAGGCTCGGCCGTGGCCGCCGCCTACGCGATGATACTGGGCATCGACGCCCTCCTCGACATGGGGCGCACCTCGCTCAACGTGACCGGCGACATGGTCGGCTCTGCCATCGTGTCCAAGACCGAGAAGGAACTGGACATGACCAAGTGGGCCAAGGCCAAGTAACATGACACCCGAGACTGAGTCGGTGATCGTCATTGGTGGGGGTGTTGGCCCCATGGCAGGCGTGGCGTTGCACACGATGATCATAGCCAACACGCTGACCGATGGCACCGACCAGTCTCATTTGAACGTGCATCACTATTCATGCTCGGCCCGCATCCCTGACAGGACGGAATATCTGCTTGGCCGTGAACGGGCCGACCCGGCTGCCGCCATGGCAGGCGTCTTTGAACTGGCCGCCCGCGCCCTCGATGGACGCGCTGCGGTCGGCGGCGTTCCGTGCAATACCTTCCATGCGCCGCTCATCTATGATCGGTTCATCAAGCTGCTGCAGCAAGAGAACATTGGCATCAGAATGATCAACATGCTGGAAGAGACGATGGCAACCCTGCGCCAACGCCTGCCAGGACGGTCAGGTGCGAAGATAGGTGTGTTGTCCACGACGGGCACGAGGGGCAGCGCTGTATATGATCAACTGCTTGAGGATGCAGGTTTCCAGGCGATGTATGTTCCGGAATCGAGCCAGGGACTTCTGCATGCCGCCATATACGATCGGAGCTGGGGGCTCAAGGCTACGCCGGCGCCGAGCGAACGCGCGATCGATACAGTCACCACGATGGCCACCGACCTGGTTGGACGCGGAGCCGTCGCGATTATCCTGGCGTGCACCGAGCTGCCACTTGCCTTGGGTGGGACGCAGTTTGGATCCATCCCGCTTGTGGATCCAATGCTTTCGCTCGCACGCGCCCTCATACGCGAAACGGCTCCAGACAAACTCATATCCATCTAGGATACTGCAGAAACCATCATCCTCATCGCCGGTCATAGCGCTCTTCCTGCACTATTGCATACTGCGCAATATGGATTGGATATCAGAACCAGTCCCAGCATTTGCCATCTGGAACAAAAAGCGACCGTGGTCAATTTATCTAAAATCTAAGTTGACTGTAGTCAAAAACAGATCTACGATTCCAGCTGCCGCATGAAATCGGCCCAGGACGCCTTTGCGCCCCGGAGCGTTCTGGTGCAGGGTGCTGTATGTTCGCATTCCTGGCTTCGCTTCCAATCTTGTTGGTGGTGATACTGATGGCGGGATTCAACTGGCCGGCAAAAAGGGTCATGCCTCTCGGGTGGGCTCTTGCTTTCATTCTGGCGGCTTTCGTATGGAAGATGCCGCTGCAGTGGCTGGCGGGAGCCACGGTCTCCGGCATGCTTGATGCCTTCAACATCCTCATCATCGTATTTGGTGCTATTCTGCTCATGAATACACTGAAGAACTCCGGAGCCATTCGAGCCATCAAGAGCACGTTCTACAACATCAGTCCCGACCGCCGAGTGCAGGCAATCATAATCGCTGGTCTCTTTGGGTTCTTCATAGAAGGCGCCGCTGGTTTCGGAACCCCGGCTGCGCTTGCCGGGCCACTTCTGGTCAGCCTTGGTTTTCCACCCATGGCTGCAGCCATTCTGGCGCTCGTTGGCAACAGCATGCCAGTCAGTTTCGGTGCTGTTGGTACGCCGATCCTCGGTGGAGCCGCCAAGGTGCTCAACGCTCCGAGCGTGCTGGAATCGCTGACCCACTATGGCTGGACCTTTGATACTTTCGTTCAGCAGATCGGCGTCTATACCGCAATTATCCACGCCGCGGTCGGAACTTTCCTTCCTCTCATGATCGTGCTCATCCTGACCAGGCTCTTTGGTGCAAAGAAGAGTCTCAAGGATGGCTTCGCCATTGCGCCATTCGCGCTGTTTGCCGGCCTGTGCTTCTCGATTCCATATTTGCTCATAGCCATCTTCATCGGCCCGGAACTGCCGTCGCTGCTCGGCGCTCTGATCGCCCTGGTCATCGTCATACCGGCTGCGAAAGCCGGCTTCCTGCAGCCCAAAACCACGTGGGATTTCCCCGAAAGAAGGAACTGGGGCAGCGACTGGGTCGGCACCGTCGAGCCAGGCGCCCTCAGGGAAGATACACCGCAGATGGGAACCCTGCTCGCGTGGCTGCCGTATGTGCTGGTCGCCTTGATTCTGGTCGTCACCCGCATCCCTGCGCTTGGGCTCAAGCAGCTCCTGACCCGGCCCGAGCTAACCATAGCCTGGAAAGGAATACTGGGAACCAAGCTGGCATACAGCCTGCAACCGCTCTACCTTCCCGGAACCGTGCCATTCATATTGGTTGCCGTACTGACGATATTCATGCACAGGATGGATGGGAAGACGGTCAGCACGACCTGGTCGAACAGCATCAGACAGATGGTGCCCGCGACCATCGCGCTGGTATTCGCCGTAGCGATGGTTGCCATCATGAAGAACTCCGGCAACAACTCCACCGGCAGTCTGGATATGCTCAAGACCCTGTCGATGGCAGCCGCCGCACTGCTGAGTCCAGTCTGGGTATTCGTCGCTCCATTCATAGGCGTACTGGGAGCCTTCATGGCCGGCAGCAACACGACATCGAATATTCTGTTCAGTAGTTTTCAGTATGAAGTGGCAACGAGCGCAGCCCTCTCAAGGGTTGTCATCGTAGCGCTGCAGGTTGTCGGAGGTGAAGTCGGCAATATGATCTGCGTGCACAATGTCGTCGCGGCAAGCACCACTGTAGGCGTGCTTGGCCAGGAAGGCAGGATCATCAGGATCAATCTGATTCCTGCGGCGATCTATGCAATTCTCGCAGGCATGGTGGGCCTGCTCATCATGACGGTGTTCTCTCGCGGATTGTTCTGATTCCTGGACGAGGCGCGTCGTGCGCACATTGCGGGGTGACGCTGGTCGCCCCGCAACCCGACAGCATGGAGGATTCTCTTGAAAATCATTGTACCAATCAAACAGGTTCCAGAGACCAGCAATGTGAAGATGGATCCCGCGACCGGCACGGTCATACGCGCCGGTGTGGAGACCGTTGTAAACCCGCTGGATCTGTATGCGCTCGAGACGGCGCTCAGGCTCAAGGAGCGTGTCGGTGGCACGGTCACGGTGCTGTCGATGGGGCCGCCGCAGGCGATGAAGGCGCTGAAGGAAGCGATAGCCATGGGTTGCGACGACGCGATTCTCGTGTCCGACAGGAAGTTCGGCGGTTCCGATACATGGGCTACGTCATACACGCTGGCCCAATCCATAAGGAAATTGGGCGACTACGATCTGGTCATAGCTGGAGAGCGGGCTACCGATGGGGACACCGCACAGGTAGGACCTGGCATAGCGTCGTGGCTTGACATTCCAGTGGCTACCTATGTGGCAAATATTGAAGACATCGATGCGTCACATATCATCGTGGAGCGGCTCGTCGAAGATGGCTACCAGATACTGTCACTGCCCTTGCCCTGCCTCCTGACGGTCGTCAAGGAAATAGCGGCGCCGCGATTGCCGACCCTTGATGGCAAGATACGATCGATGCATATGCAGATTCCCGTGTTCAGCACCGAGAACATGGAACTTGATGCGGCATCACTCGGGCTCAAAGGATCACCGACCAAGGTGGTCAAGATTGATGCGCCCAAGGTTACCAGAGGCGGCACGCTGGTCAAGGCAGGAGACGACGAGACGGTTGTGGTCGCCGTCGATCAATTGATGACCTTTCTGGAATCAAAAGGCATCGTGTAAAGGGGATCCCAAGCATGAGTTTTGTATGGACTATAGCGGAACAACACAATGGCAAGCTCAAGGATGTTTCCTTCGAGCTGCTGGCTCGCGGGCGCACACTGGCGGACAAACTTGACACCAAGCTTGCCTCGGTACTGATTGGCGACAAGGTCAGCGAACAGGCGATGCAGCACCTCATTTACTGTGGGGCCGATGAGGTCTATGCAATCCAGGATCCGAGGCTGGAGAACTTCATTTGCGAAAGCTATGCGAAAGTGCTGGCCAGGCTGATCAAGACATATATGCCGAGTATCGTACTCGCCGCCGCGACATCCTCAGGACGGACACTGATGCCGTATCTGGCCATCAAGGTCAATACGGGACTTACCGCCGACTGCACCGAGCTTGACATAGAAGCAGGCACCGGCAACCTGTTGCAGACGAGGCCTGCCATTGGTGGCAATATCATGGCAACGATCAAGACGCCAGACCATCGCCCACAGATGGCTACGGTGCGGCCAAAGTCCAGCCGGCCGTTGCCGGAAGACACGAGCCGGTCTGGCAGGATCATTGCGGTGACCGTGACCGATGATATGCTCGATGGCAGGGTCAAGATTCTCGGGTACCGCAAGGATGCCACTGACTTCGTCAATGTTGAAGAGGCTGACATCGTCGTCGCGGGAGGCAAGGGACTCAAGAAGGGTGATAACTTCGCGATGATCAAGATGCTCGCAGACAGTTTCAAGGGCGTCGTCGGCGCAAGTCGCGAGGCAGTAGACCGGGGGTGGATAGGCTATCCGCATCAGATCGGCCTCTCCGGCAAGACTATTTCCCCCAAACTGTACATAGGTGTCGGCATCTCCGGGTCGATCCAGCATCTGGCCGGCATCAAGACCAGCGAGATAATCGTTTCAATCAATTCTGATCCGGATGCGAGCCTGCACAAGGTCGCCGATTTCGGCATCGTTGGAGACGCTTTCATGGTGATACCCGAAATTCAGAGGCGCATGGACAAGCGCAAGGGAGGTGCGAGATGATCGCCGCCAAGACTGCCACATACGCGCCTGTTACCCAGACCATCCTCGGTGAACTGCGCGACATCGTAGGAGCCAAGAATGTAGTCGTCGACACCGAGAAGACAGAGGCGTACTCGCATGACGAGACCGATGCGCAGGAGTATGGCCACATGCCGGATGTCGTCGTACTGCCCGCCACTACCGAGCATGTTGCGGCGATCGTGAAGCTGGCCAACCGCGAACATATACCCATAACGCCACGTGGGGCAGGCTCCGGTCTGTCCGGAGGAGCCATTCCACAGTTTGGCGGCATCCTGATATCGCTGGCGAGAATGAACAAGCTGCTGGAACTGGATGTGGACAACATGGTCGCTGTCGTCGAGACCGGCATGGTTACCAACGACCTGGCTGTGTATGTGCAGGAACGCGGTTTGTTCTTTGCCGGCTACCCGATGAGCCTGCAGACCTGCATGATAGGCGGCAATATCGCCGAGAATGCCGGTGGTGGCAAGGCTGTAAAATATGGTGTCACGGGTCGATATATTCTGGGCATCGAATTGGTCACGCCAACTGGAGACATCGTGCAGCTCGGCGGCAAGTTGTCCAAGGATGTCAGCGGCTACGACCTCAAATCGCTGGTCGTCGGCTCCGAAGGAACGCTCGGCATAGCTACCAAGGCGATTATAAAGCTCATAGGGTACCCGACCGCCAAGGCTGATCTGCTCGTATTGTTCAAGACGCCGCGCGAGGCAATAGACGTCGTACCTGTGATTCTGTCCAAGGGGCTCACGCCAACCAGTATCGAGTTCATGGACCAGCTTTCAATCATCACCAGCTGCAAATACCTGAATGAGAGCCTGCCCTATGAAGAAGCCGGCGCCATGCTGCTGATCGAACTTGATGGCACCAATGCCGAACAGATCGAAATGGACCTGATTGCCGCGGGCCAATTGTGCCAGGAGCACGGCGCCATCGAAGTCTATGTCGCCGAGGACCGCAACAATATAGAACGCATCTGGAACGTGCGGCGTAACATAGCCGAGGCATTCAAGGTTTACAGTCCAATCCAGAGCCTCGAAGATATTGTCGTCCCGATCTCGCGCATACCGGAGATCATTCCGAAGCTCGAGGTGCTCAGCGACACGTACCATGTCAAGATCCCCTGCTATGGCCATGCGGGAGACGGCAATCTGCATGCGACACTCGTCAAGGATCCGGGCATGAGCATGGAAGACTGGAAGCAGAATGAGGTTGCATGCCTGCGTGAGCTGTACAGGATAACCGGCGATCTTGGAGGCAAGATTTCCGGCGAGCACGGTATCGGCCTCAAGCGCAAGCAGTTCCTGAAGGAGGTAATCGACCCGGTGGAGTTGCAGCTGATGCAAGCCATCAAGAAGGCCTGGGACCCCAACAACATCATGAATCCAGGAAAGATATTCGACCTGTCTTGAGTCCAAACGAAGCAGACCGCTTTGCAGGAACAACATCGGTATTGAACAGGTACCGATGTTGTAGTAGCCTGCACTATTATGGCAAAGCTAGGACCGACCGCGCTGCGCACAAAGAACGCCATCATGGAGAGTGCGCTACGGCTCTTTGAACAACGGGGTTTTGATTCCGTAACGGTAGAGGAGATCACCAACGACGCCAAGGTCGCCAAGGGCAGCTTCTACACCTACTTTTCGACCAAGAGCGACATCATAGTCGATGAGTTCTGGAAGATTGATGAATATTACCACGACTATGCCACCAAGAACATCAAACGGTACAAGACGGCGCGTGAGAAGCTGCTGGCGTTTACGCGGGCCCAGATGCGCTATGTGCGCGATGTGATAGGAAACGCCAACCTCAAGATACTGTATGCCAACCAGACCATTCAGCCAGGCCGCGACAAGATAATAACGAATCGTGAACGGCAGTGGGTCAGGATTGTCAGTGGGATCATAGCAGAAGGGCAGGCCACGGGCGAGTTTCGTACCGATCTTGATGCGGCTCTGATGGCCAATCTCCTCAACCGCTCGGCGCGGGGAATATTCCTCGACTGGTGCATCCTTGACGCTGAGTTTGACCTCGTCAAGGAGGGGCTCTTTGTGATGGACCAATGGGTGATGTCGGCCTTGCAACATGGGCCGGAGCCATTGAGGCGCGGATGAGACGGCTGGTGGCCCTGATCACATCGACACGACTGGCGATCGTGACGCTGGTCTATATCGCGCTGACCAGCATGGTGGCAACGCTCGTGCCGCGCGACTGGCTGTTCGCAGTGCTGGGCCCGGCCGGTTTCTTCTCGTCGCCGGCCTTCATCATCCCGGTCTTCATATTCTTCGCCAATCTCTCCGCTTGTACAGCCAGGCGCTTCGTGCGCCAGATCCGGATGCGGCAAGGCCGGCGCTTCGGCCCCGACATCCTCCACGTCGGGCTGATGCTGCTGGTGCTGGGGAGCCTGTGGTCGGTTGCCACACGTCAGGAAGGCTCGGTCATGCTGACGATCGGCACCGGCGCCAGACTGCCCGATGGCTCGATACTGCGGCTCGATGATTTCAGGTTCGAGCGATATCCTGATGGCAGGCCACGTGACTGGGTCTCGGTGGTCTCCATCGAGAAGGATGGCGTCGTGCGCGTCGACCATCGCGACCTCCGCGTCAACACGCCGCTTCGATACGCGGGGCTTACCATCTATCAGGCCAGCTACCGGGCCCAGCCCGACGGAACGATGACGACGGGCCTGGTGGCCAGTGCCGACAGGGGGTATCCGCTGGTTGTCGTGGCTCTGGTACTGATAGCACTGGGCACGTCGATCACCTTCATCCAGAAACTCAGGAAGAACCCATGAACCTGGCATCGTTAGCGGCCGACGCCGCCTTCGCACTGGTGCTCGCGTCGATAGCCATGCAGATCATGCAGCTTTTCAGGTGTGCCGACGCCCCTGCCAGGGTCTCCTCCCTGATGCTGCCTTTGGCGTCGCTGCTGCTCCTCTTCGGGCTGGCTATCCGCAGCGTGGAAATGGAATTTGTCGCGCTGACGAGCGCCTGGGAATCGATCACCTTCTGGGTGGCCATGATCGGGTTCGTATCGTTTGGCTACCGTGTCCAGAAACGCCTGCCGTACAGGCCGGCGGTGGTGTTCGGCGCGACGATGGTACAGCTGGTAGTGCTCGCCATCGCGAGCTCGCCACTGCTCCCGAAGGATGTGCTGCCGCCCGTCCCGGCCCTGCGTTCCGGCTGGCTGGTCCTGCATGTCGGCTTCGCATTCATCGGGGAGTCATTCTTCGTGGCAGGCCTTGTCGCGGCGCTCCTGTTCCTGGGCAGCCGCGATGCTTCGCGCAGGATTGAACTTGACCGCCTGACCTATACCGCCATCGCCGTCGGGTATCCGTTCTTTACGGCCGGCGCCCTGGTATTCGGTGCCATCTGGGCGCAGCAGGCGTGGGGGCGATGGTGGAGCTGGGATCCCAAGGAGACCTGGGCACTCGTTACCTGGCTCGTATACACGATATACCTGCACGTGCGGCTCGTGGCCGGCACGAAGGGGAACGTGCCGGCGCTTATCGCCGTCGCCGGCTTCCTGTGCACTATTTTTACCTTCTTCGGCGTCAATTATCTCCTGCCCGGACTGCACGCGTACGGGTGATGCAGGGCAGCGTCATCTGCCGCAACACTGTTTGTATTTCTTGCCCGAGCCGCATGGGCATGGATCGTTGCGGCCGACCTTCGGTGATGACCGCACGACGGTTGCCGTCTTGACGTCACCGGACTCGTAGAGCCAGACGCCATCCTGTTTGACGAAACGGGCCGTCTCGTGGTGCTCGTCCTTGAGCCCGTCCATCGTGTAGCTGGCTATGAATTCCACGACGCCCGCGGTGTCTGCCGGGCCGCCCTGCTCGGTATGGACTATCCTGAGCCCTTTCCAATCCGCCTTCTGGCTCCAGCTTCGGGTGGCGTCTTCATCGATGCCGTCATCCTGGACGCAGGAGTGCATGATGTAGTCAACTTCGCCCTTCACATAGGCGGTGTAGCGTGATCGCATCAGGGCCTCGGCGGTCGTGGCCTTGGCGGTGCCCTTGATGACCGGTTTGCAGCATTCGGCATAGTCGCGGCCAGAGCCGCATGGACAGGGTTCGCTCATCGATGATCCTCCGGAGGCTACGTTGTACCGTGAAACGGGCTCTCCGGACAAGCCACAAACGGTCCGAAAGAGGCTTGCAGAGGTATACCCGGCCGACTAGTATGAAGGCCCTGTTGGAGGCACACCATGTTGACCAGACGGCTCGATGAGGCACGCGAAGCCTACAAGAAGCAAGACCACGAGGCATCCCGCGCGGCGCATGCCGCCAGGGCAGAGGGCTTGGGGGCACGGAATGGCAGCGCGATGGAGGATCACCGCAACGCGCAGGGCAAGTACCTGAAGAGCGTCATCTATGGCGGACTCGACGGCACCATAACCACCTTTGCCGCGGTCGCCGGCGTCGCCGGCGCGAACCTGTCCGCGGGCATCGTGCTGATCATGGGCTTTGCCAACCTGATAGCGGACGGCCTGTCCATGTCCATCGGCGACTACCTGTCTTCCAAGAGCGAGGCCGAGTACCAGGCCGCCGAACGTGCACGCGAGGCCTGGGAAGTCAAACACTATCCGGAAGGGGAGAAGCAGGAATTGCGCGAGATATACCAGGCCCGCGGCATGGCCGCTTCCGACGCCGCTGCCGTTGTCGACATCATAGCCAAGGATGAGCAGGCCTGGATCGATATCATGATGATAGAGGAGCTCGGCATCCTGCCCGATGAGGATTCGCCGGTGAAGGGGGCGATAGCGACCTTTGCCTCCTTCGGCATCTTTGGCTTCCTGCCGGTCCTTGCCTACGTGGTGGGGCTCTTCATACCGGGCATCGATTCGCTCCGGTTCCCGCTGGCGTGCCTCCTGACCGGCGCCACCCTCTTTGGGCTTGGCGCGCTCAAGACACGAATCACCGGGCGCAACTGGTTCTCTTCCGGCCTCGAGATGCTGCTCGTCGGCGGCATAGCCGCGGCCGCGGCATACCTCGTCGGCTCGCTCCTCGGCGGACTGGCATAGCGCATGCCAGACATTGACGCACTGCGACGCATCCATGAAGCAGCGCTTTCCTCCGCCGGCGCCGGACGCGTGGCGACCTATATTCCGGCCCTTGCGCGCGCGAATCCGCAGGCCCTGGGGCTGGCCGTCGTCACCGCGCATGGCGAGACGCTTGCCGCGGGGGACGCCAGGACGCGCTTCACGATGCAGAGCATATCCAAGGTGCTGGCGCTGGCCTACGTGATGACCGAGCGCGGTGAGGATGAGATATTCTCGCGGGTGGGCAAGGAGCCGACCGGTGATCCGTTCAATTCCATCATCCGTCTGGAGACAAGCGCTCACGGGAAACCGTTCAATCCGCTGATCAATGCGGGGGCCATTGTCGTCTCCGGCCTGATGCCTGGCTCGAGCCCCGAGGACAGGAGCGCGCGCTTCCGCGCCTTCGTCGGCATGCTGCTGGGCAGGGGCGATGTCCGCATGGACGATGAGGTGTACGAATCCGAAAAATCCACCGCCGCGCGCAACCGGTCGATAGCGTGGTTCCTCAAGGAGCTCGATATTCTGCCGGGCGCGGTGGAAGAGACACTCGATGTGTATTTTGCCCAGTGCGCCGTGTCTGTCGACGCCGTCGATCTTGCACGGGTCGGAGCCATACTGTGCACCGACGGCCTTGACCCGATCGGCGGATCACGTGTTCTGGCCGCCCGCACGGCGCGCGTCTGCAAGAGCCTGATGGTGACCTGCGGCCTGTACGATGGCTCCGGCGAGTTCGCCGTCGATGTGGGCGTACCGGCCAAGAGCGGTGTCGGGGGAGGCATCATGGCGACGGTGCGCGACCGCATGGGCATCGGCATCTACGGCCCGGCGCTGGACGAGCGTGGCAATTCCTCCGCCGGACTGGAAGCGCTCCGGCGACTCTCCGATGAGTTCGACCTGCGCGTCCTATGAGCTGATGACGCAGCGGTCCTTGCCGCGCTGTTTTGCCTGGTACAGGGCGGCGTCTGCCGCCTGCAGCATCGCATCGACGATCGCCGCGTCGCGGCTCGCGGCCGAGCCATCGGCCGGCGGTGCCACAGCGGCCATACGGGCCGGCCCTGGCAGGCCAGCTATGCCAACGCTGACTGTGATCCGCCTGGCATCAGGCATGACGCCAGCCGTCGCGTCGGCAATGGCCATCCGCATTCGGTCGCAGGCTGGCAGCGCCGCTTCTGTCGATACCCCGGGCAGCACGATGACGAACTCCTCTCCACCGTACCGCGCGACGAGGTCGTAGGTCCTGAGGGTAGCCCGCATCGCATCGGCAATGCTCCGCAGTACACGATCCCCGACGATGTGTCCGTGCCTGTCGTTGACGTCCTTGAAATCGTCGGCGTCCAGCATGGCCAGCGAGACGTCGGCACCCGAGCGCAGTGCCTTCTCGATTTCCTGTCTGAGGCGGTCCATCAGCGAGTGCCTGTTGTACAGTCCCGTCAGCGCGTCGAGCGTCGCGGCAGACTCCAGCTCGTCCCGAACCTTGTCCAGCTCTTTGCGCAGGCGGAACACGAAGGCGAATACCGCTCCCAGTATCAAGGCCGAGACCACCAGTGCGGCAAGGGCGATGAGCACAATGGTAGACCGCAGTGTGCGCTCGATCCCGCCTATCGGAAAGCTTACCGATATGCCACCGCGTATGTCTCCGACCTTGTAGCCTTGCAGGGCGTGGCATGCCATGCAGGAGTCTTCGGTCTTCAGGGCACCCATGTAGCGGAACTGCCGACCATCCGGGCCATCTTCTGTCTCCCACCGCTCGGTCGCTCCCCGTTCGAACGACTCGAGTGACCTGCGCTCGAACGGATCGGGCGCGTTGCCGGGATTGAGTGGTTTGAGGCTGGTGATCCTGAACCGGTAGTCGTCGCCGCGCGATGCGATCTCCGAGATCTCGCGCGTCATCAGCGCGGGATTGCGCAGCGTCAGCATGGTACCGTCGGCTGCCTGCAGGTCGGGGTGTTCGAGCCACGGATTGGACTCCACGCCTGGTCCCTTGCGGACGTAGACGCCACCGTATTCCGCCGCCCAGCGCCTGGTCAGCACGATCTGCTGGAAGAGCGACTTGGCCCGCTCGAGTATGATGTTCTGGATGAGGGTAGCATCGCGCATGGCAACGCCGATGAAGGCGCCTGTCGACAGCAACAGGATGACCACGGCCAGCGACACCATGAAGTATCGGTAGGCCCGTTTCTCGTGCTTCATCATCCTGACGGTATCCACAGGCATGCTCCCTCGGGACCATAGTATGTGCAGCACGATAGGGAATGCAAGCGGACGCCGGGCAGGCCATCAGGGGCCTGTTCGGCGTCCAGGCATGGTACGAAGGACTAGAGCCGGCCTATCGTTGCCACCATGATGGCCTTGATCGTATGCAGGCGGTTCTCTGCCTCGTCGAAGACCTTCGAATTCTTGTGGCGGAAGACATCGTCCGCAACTTCCATGTTCCGCAGGCCGTACTTCTTCTCGATGTCCTTGCCGACATCGGTCTCGGTATCATGGAAGGCGGGCAGGCAGTGCAGGAAGAGGCAATCGGGATTGCCGGTCTTCTGCATGAAGTCCATCGTCACCCGATACTTCTCGAGCTGCTTGATCCGCTCCTCGAACTTGGCTTCCTCGCCCATGGAGACCCACACATCGGTATAGAGCGCATCCGCGCCCTTCAATGCCTCGTCGACCCTGGTTATGTCGAAGAACTCAATTGAACCGCCAGTCTTCTGGGCCACCGCCTTCATCTCGGCGGTCAGCTTCTCGTTGGGCCACAGCTCCTTGGGTGCGAGGGCGACGAACGACATGCCCATCTTGGCGCAGCCGATCATCAGCGCGTTGCCCATGTTGTTGCGGGCGTCGCCGCAGTACACCAGCTTGCACTGTGACAGCGGCTTGGCGACATTTTCCTCTATGGTCAGGAGGTCGGCGAGAATCTGCGTGGGATGGTCATCGTCGGTCAGGCCGTTCCACACGGGCACGCCGGAGTGCCTGGCCAGATCCTCCACCAGCTTCTGGGAGAATCCTCGGTACTGGATGCCGTCGTACATGCGGCCGAGCACCTTCGCGGTGTCCTCGACGGATTCTTTCTTGCCCATCTGGCTGTTCGTCAGGAAGGTCGCGTTGCCGCCCTCATCCCAGCAGGCCGTCTCGAACGCGCAGCGCGTACGGGTGCTCGCCTTGTCGAATATCAGCACGATGTTCCTGCGCTCGAGGAGGTCGCCGCGTATGCCGGCCCGCTTCTTGGCCTTGAGGTTGGCGGACAGATCGAGCAGATAGCGGATCTCCTCGGGGCTGAAATCCTTCAGTGTCAGGAAACTTCTTCCTTTAAGATTGACGGGCATGCGAATCCTCCTTGATTGACTGACAGGTGTTGGTGGCGGAGCAGCGCCCGAATCGTACAAGGGCGACCCGGGCACTCCGTCCTGCGCGGGCGGTATAACACCACGGCCGAATGGTCGTCAAGAGATGCCGTGTATCCGTCTGCCGTGCATAAAAATACGGGTCCGTCGAATGAGCGCCCGGTCTCGTCCGCCTCGGGGAGGAAACGGCCGCGCTACGTTAGCCTAGCGAGGGCACCACGGACGCCAGGCGGTCCCAGTCGGGCTGTCCGACGTCAGCCGGAAAGAGGCCGTCTATCCGTATGAGCACGAGTCCGTGGATGTACGCCCATGTCGAGGCCGCTTCGTCGACGGCCAGCCCGCCGCCCGGTCCGGCTTCAGCCCGCGCCGTCCCGAGCGCGCCGGCGAGTAGCATGAGCGATTTCCTGGCCCAGACCATCTGCCCGTCCGGTATCCTGCAGACAAGCGGCGAGTTCATGAGGCGGTACAGCGCGGGGCGCGCCACGGCGAAATTCATGTACCTCCTGCCCATGGCTGAGACCAGCTCTCGTCCCGTTCCTCCCGCGCGTTCCAGCTCCACGCAGAGAAGGCGGAAGCCTTCGTCGGCGAGCGCGCCGAGGAAGCTTTCCTTGTCCTTGAAATGCCGGTACGGCGCGGTCTTGGATACGCCGGCGCGACCGGCGAGCGAACGCAGGCTCATCTCTTCCGCGCCTTCCGATTCCAGCGCCTCCAGGCCCAGCCGCAGGAGTTCTTCCCTAAGATGGCCGTGGTGATAAGCGATTTCCGTTTTCATATCAGAATTATACCATCGATATGTTGTCACTGCCAACAATAGTTGGTATAATGTTGGAGGTGCCAACAAACGCTGGTCGCTCAGACATAGGATGCGATCCTGTATTGAGGAGAATACATATGATCTTGAAGACGATGAAATGGAGCATGACGGCCATGGCTGCCGTAGCGACTGTCCTGATGGTTTCTTTACTCGCGGCGTGCGCCGGAGAGCCGAGAGCCGTTAGGAAGCCCGATTCCGGCGAACAGGCCGGGCCGCGTTTCGCGCTGAGCCTGGAACCGGGCGCCTATTACGCCAAGGACATGCGGGCGTTCCTGTTCTCGTACACCGTGTGGCCGCAGGTAGCCGTATGGCTGGAGAAGCCTGATGGCACTTTCGTGGATACGCTGTACGTGACGGAGCTCGCGGTTACGGGCGACTATACCGCGGCCCCGAAGCAGGGGCGGCCCGAGGCCTTGCCCGTCTGGTCTCACCTGCCCAAGAAAAGCATGGACGCGGTCTCGTCTCCCACGACGGTCGGATCGACCGTTACGTACGGCAACGGCCTGGCCTCGCGACTTCCCGCCGGGGAGTACGTCGTCAAGCTCGAGACGAACCGCTCGTACGACTGGAATGCTTCATATACGAAGAAGAACTCGGGCGTCAACGGCCAGCCCTCGATCGTGTATGAGGCGAGGCTGACCGTAGGCGGAGAGCGGACCGAGGCGAAATTCGTTCCGGTTGGAACAGGCTCCGTCGACGGCGCGGACGGAAACGTCAGGCCGGAGCTCGACGGCATCGATACGGCTCTGCAGCTGTTCTCGTCCATGACCGTTAGTTACGAGGTAAACTGAGTTGGCTGGCTGAGCGCCCGGATCAGATCAGATCAGATCAGATCAGATCAGATCAGATCAGATCGAGGTCGAGCGACGAGGTAGACGACCGCAACTCGAAGCATATCTCATCGAAGCGGGGCGCGCGGAAGGCGGGCAGGCGCAGGCGGTAGATGCGCCACGGCTCGGTCGGGCCGAAGATGCCCGAATCGAGCCGGCCGTTGCCGTTGACGTCCTGAAAGGCCCTGAGGGCGTAAGAACCGGCGGGCACGTTCTGTAGCGAATATCTCATCCTGCCCGCGCGGAGCTCTGCCTGCGTCGGCACCAGCACAAGACTGAAGCGATGTTCCGCGAGGTCCGGGCGCCTATACTCCTCTTCGGTTACCAGTGAGACGTATATCGTTCCCGTCTTCCTGAAGCTGACGGTACCGCCGACCGTCAGCCCCGCGTTATCGGCCATGCTTGGCGCGGCCATGAGCGCGAGGGCCAGCAAGGCAGGACCGGCGCGCGGATTCGTCCGCTCTCCGTTGTCGCGCCCGGTTCGTTTCTTCATGCCGACGGCCCTCCCTCGTTGAATTCCAGCACCTATTTCGTTCCGTTCTCTCCGGACGCACTCAGGGAGCCGCCGAGCCGGTCGGTCATGGCCCGTGTCATGGTCAACCCGAAGCCCGTCGATTCGCCAAAGTCGAAGGATGAGGGAATGCCCGGTCCATCGTCCCGTATTACTATGACGACGCGCGACCCCGCGTCGGCGAGCGTCTCCCGGGCGCGCTCGTAGCGGGTGGATTCCATCTGCAGGTTGAGGACGGCCCTGATCGTGCTCATGTTGCTCTTGATGCCGTGATGCACCTCGGCGAGCAGTATGCGCTTATCATCGAGCAGCGTTGCGTTCCTGGCGTTGAGTTCCTTCAGCTTCGTGTACGAGCGCATGTCCTCCGCGACGATCGCGAGGCCCTCCATGTCGCCGACAAGTTCGCGGAGTCTCGAGGCGTTTACCCGAACCGGCACCGGCTCGCCCAACGCGGCGAGCAGCGTCGCCTCGGCCGAGCCGCGGTCGACCACTCCCGACAGCGGTCGCGACGACAGCGAGGCGAACTCGTCGCCCGCGAAGACGGCGTCGAGCGGCAACGGTTCTACTGCGTCGGGCCGCAGGCCGGCTATGTTGCCGAACCGGTCGTTGGCCTCCGCGACGTTTCAGTTCTGGTCGCATAGCGCGAGCATCTCGATCACGTGGGACACGATCTGCCTCGAGGCGAAGCTCAGCGATATCCCCACCAAGTCGCACCGTACGAGCGCGTACCAGATGCCGGCTATCAAGATGAGCTGCGTGTCGAATGACAGCAAGGGTATCGGCAGGCAACGGCCGAGCGTCAAGGTATTGTAGACGGTCGTGGCCGCGAGCGACCAGGGCCGCGAAGAATGATTGTCAAATGGATGCGTTTCTATCGGTATAGAACCCTGCTCAATCCGCTTACCGGGTCTCTCCGCCTTCTTCCTTGGGTTTCCGCAAGGGGTACAGGAACCGCTTTATCTTCTGGGTCGGCGTCTTCTCGAACGGCTCATGGTGTATGACGACCTTGCTGATCCTGCTGAAGGCCGAAAGCCCGGAGTTCACTTCCTTGCGGACGAACTCGAGCATGTCCTCGGTGGTGCGTTCGAACGTCTCCATGCTGTCCTGGGCCTTGGCCTTGAGGTCATCAAGCACCTCTTGCCTGAGCTGGACCAGCGCAGTGAGCCCCGAGCCTTCACTGACGACCAGCGATTCGGCGACATACGCGGACTTGTTGATCAGCGCCTCGATCTCTTCCGGATAGATGTTCTCGCCCGAGGCGCCCAGGATCATCGTCTTGAGCCTGCCGCGGATGAAGAGCCGTCCCTGCTTGTCGAATATGCCCAGATCGCCGGTGCGGAACCAGCCATCGTCGGTGAAGACTTCCTTGGTCTTTTCGGGTTCCTTGTAGTAACCACGCATCACGTTGCTGCCACGCGCCTGGATCTCGCCTTCTCCGCTGTCCGGCCTGGGATCGGCTATCCGCAGCTCCACACCCTTCAGTGCGGGACCGGTGGAACGCAGCACCGTATGAAACGGCGCGCTGCCGGCGAGCAACGGAGCGGTCTCCGTCAGGCCATAGCCTATCGAGTAGGGGAAGCGCGCCGCGAGCAGGAAGGCCTCCACGTCCGGAGCGACGGCGGAACCACCGATGCCAAAGAAGCGGACATGGCCGCCAAAGGTCTTCTTGAGCTTGATGCCGGCCAGCCGGTACAGAAGCGGCCTGAGCCATTCGTGCCGGTACAGGCTCATCTTCTGCAGGGTCGGCAACACGCTGGCTCGATATATCTTCTCGATGATGAGCGGCACCGACAGGATGATCGTCGGCCTGACCTGCCGGAGCGCCGGCAGCAGCACCGACGCAACGGGCGGCTTGTCCAGATACCATGCCGAGCTGCCCTGCGCCACCGCGTTGATGAAGCCAAGCGTGCACTCGTAGGTGTGCGCCAGCGGCAGTATGGACAGGAACCGGTCGGTACGGTGCATCCTGATGATCGACCTGGACGCTATGACGTTGGACACGAGATTGCGGTGCGTCAGCATGACGCCCTTGGAACTGCCCGTGGTGCCCGAGGTATACAGGATTGCCGCCAGCGAGTCTTCCTCTACAGGCGGGAAGGCCGTGGCCGGATCCATCCCGGCCGCGGACACGCGAGCCTCCGGCGAAGCGAGCGACTCGACGGCTATCGTCGTACCCTTGAACGCAACGACCTTGGCGGCCGTCTTCTCCGATACGACGACGATGCTGGCTTCCGCGTGCGCTATGATGTTGCCGATCTGCTCGGGTATGAAGTCCACCAGTACCGGCACGATCACGAAGCCCGCGGCGGTAGCGCCCAGGTAGGCGACGCCCCATTCCGGTCTGTTTTCCGACAGCAGCACGACACGGTCGCCGCGCTTGAGACCGGCAGCCGCGAGCCGGTCCGCGAACGCCGCGGCCAGCGGAGCCAGATCCCGGTACTCGATGATGGTTGACCCATCGACCGTGCGCAATGCCTGCCGCTCGGCATAGGTTGCCGAACTCTGCACCAGAATATCTCGAAGCGTCTGCTTGACCAGTTTATACACGGTTACCTTCTCTCCCGGGCACCCATGGCGCCCTCAACGACATACACATCCACCGATTCGACTCCACACCGACCGAAAGGTTGCGGAGTCTGGCAGAATAACCCGAAATTCCGGATGTAGCCAGAGAATTCATCGGGATTGAAAGCGCGGGGGAAGGCGATATACTTAGTTCTATTGCCGGCATGTGTTGGCCTGCATGCTGCTGCTTCGGGCCGGCCCGGAGGGCATATCATGAAAAGTTTCAGGACTTTCGCGATATCGTGGACGTCTCTGGGATTGATCGTATGGGCAAGCCTGTCCCTTGCTTCATGCAACTGGCCGGTCGATCCAAAGCCGCCCTATACGCCACCGGCAACGGATGTGCCGGGGACGCCAGGTAATGTGCACCTGGATGTCTCGGGACAGGACACCGCCCTGCTGTGGTCAGCCATCGCCGGAGCGGACGATTATCGCATCTACTTTTCCGATGACGATGCCAGCTATGCCGCGTGGGCCGCCACGAGTCTCACGCAGTATCTCCTGCCAAAGTACGGTTACTACAGGGTCTCCGCCCGGAATGCGGCCGGCGAGAGTGAGTTGTCAGCGGCCGTATATCACGAGCTGCCCGCTGGAAACGTGGTCGAAACCCCTTCCTTCACACCCGTCGCGGGCGAGTTCGATGCACCTCAGGAAATTGCAATCGCCACCACGACGACGGGAGCGACGATCTACTATACGATCGATGGTTCGACGCCGAGTGTGGGCAACTCCCCCGTCTATGCTGCGCCACTGAGCGTCGCCACCGGGGAGTCCATAACGATCACCGCCATAGCGGCATTCTCCGGCTATGCCAACAGCAATGCCGCCAGCGGGACCTTCCGGGTCCACGGCTGGTCGATCGTGGGGGCTGCGGGTTTCTCGGGGGGAGCGGTGTACGACGTCTCGCTTGCCATCGATGCTTCGGGAAATCCTTGCGTGGCGTATTCCGACGCGTCCACGACACCGGCCTACATGGCCACAGCCATGAAATTCACCAGCCTCGACTGGACGGCATCAGGCGGGAGCGGCTTGTCCGCAGGAGTGGCTTATTATACGTCAATCGCGGTGGACAGCGTCGGCGGCGTCTACGTCGCCTATGAGGACGGCAGCCAGGGCGGAAGGGGGACGGTGCGCAGGTATGATGGATCCATCTGGACGACGCTCGGCAGCGCTGGATTCTCGGCGGGTTCTTTCCTGTACGCCTCGCTCGTGATACGCGATTCGGGGTCCACGCATGTGCCCTATGTGGCATTCAAGGATGGAGGAAATGGGTCCAGGGTCACGGTGATGCAGTTCGATGGCAGTTCATGGAACGCCGTCGGTGGTGCTGGTTTCTCTGCCGGTACCGCCGATGATGTATCCCTCGCCATCTCTTCCGGTGGTACACCCTATGTAGCCTTCAAGGATGGAGGAAACGGTTCCAAGGCGACGGTGATGAAGTTTGATGGAAGCTCCTGGAGTGCGGTGGGTGGCGCCGGCATCTCCTCCGGATCGGTCAAATACGTCTCGCTGGCAATCGCTCCGGATGGCACCCCGTACATAGCGTATCAGGATGGAGGAACGTCCGACAAGGCGACGGTCATGAGGTATGATGGCAGCTGGACCGTGGTGGGAAGCGCGGGCTTCTCCCCCGCTACAGCCGACTATGTCTCGCTGGCCATCGCATCAAATGGAATACCTTATGTGGCGTATCGGGACGGCCTGGCATCCGGCAAGCTGACGGTTATGAAGTTCGACTCTGGCAGCTGGAGCGCCGTGGGCGGCGCGGGTTTCACCGCGGGTTCCGCGCTCTTCGTCGACCTTGCCCTGGATCCTGACGATCATCCCTACGTCTCATTCAGTGACAATGCATCGGGGCTGGGTGCCACCGTCGAGGAATATCGATGACCCGATTGCCCGGCTTCTTATGGAAAGAACCATGAGGCATGAGGTATACTCGATGTATGTTAGCTTTGTGAGAGGTATGCCCCATGCGGAAATTGCTTGCCACGACTGCTCTTCTTGTGATGCTCTCGGGTTCCGCGTGGGCAGCCGCAGTAAGTTGGACAGGAGCCGCCAGTGACTCCGATTGGGGGAACAATCTCAACTGGAGCGCGCCGCTCGCTCTCGGAGACGATATTACCATTCCCACCGGATTGACCTATTATCCGAACAACGCCAGCGGCAACTACAATAGCCTTTCCATCGCGGACGGTGCATCCGTCGCCATGGCGGGGAATCTGATAATCGCGAACGCCGTGACCATGACTGCCACAGGGTTCCTCAATGTGGGTGCCAATACCCTGACCGCGGGTTCCGTGGGCGGAACCGGCATACTCAATGGCAACACCGGAACCGTGACCGTAACGGGCAATTTTACCGTGAGCACCTACGCGGCGACCAGTGGTACGACAAGCCTGGGTGGCACGTTCACGACGCCGGTCGCCAACTTCAGCCACAACAACGGGACCGTCGTGTTCAATGGCGGCGCCGCGCAGAGCATCACTTTAGGCTATACGTTCTACGATCTGACGATAGCCAGCGTGGTCGCCACGACAGCCGGAGTCACGGTTACGGTCGCAGGCAATCTGTTGGTCACCGCGGCCGGGAACTATACGATCGGCGGCGCCAACGCGACTACCGTTCAGGTAACCGGGACGGCAACGAACGCGGGTACGATCGCGATCACGTCCACTGCCGCTTTGACGGCGCAGTTGCGCGTCAACGGTACGCTGATCGCGAATTCAGGAACGATCACCCTCAGCGCCTCGGTTGCCAGCGGTTCTGCAACGCTGCGAGGAGCCGCGGGATCCACGATCGACAATACCGGCGGCATCATCCGGGTGCTCAGTTCAACGGGAACGGCGCTCGTTCGTTCCGGAGCCGGAGCCGTCACCAGCACGCTGATCGGGAATCCGTTCGACCTCAACGGGCGCACACTTACGATACGCGGCATCATAACCGCCGTTCCCCATACGCTCCTGGCCTCCGAAGTCATCGTGCTCAATACGAACGGTTCCACCTTCTCCGGAGGGCTTACCCTGAATGGCGCGGGAGCCCAGGTCCAGGTCGGGGCTCTGCCCCTGACGGTGACCGGACTCGCGGTCACGACCGGTACGGTCACCGTATCTACCGGGTCCATAGCGGCCGGAGCCTCGGCGGTGGCGACGGCCGCCGGCGGGACGATCAATTATACCAGCAACGGCACCCTGACCGCGGGAAGTGTGAACAACGCTGGAACGCTGTTGTTCAATACGGTTGCCGGCGCCGCGTGGACGGTGAACGGGAACCTGACGAGCACGGGAACCATCACGAATACGGTGACGAATACGTTTGGCGTTTCCGGAAATGTCGCTGTTTCTGGCACGTTCAATACACCGGCGAACTCGACGATCACGATGACGGGGTCGGGTGCGACCATCGACACGGCGGTGCAGATCGGGAACCTGACGACATCGGGTACAGCGACGGTGAGCGCGAGTGGCAACTCGGTAAAGCTGTCCGGCACGCTGACGGTGGGTGCCGGTACCAGTCTATCGCTTGCGGCGTTGGGCGCGACCACAGGAACGGGAAACATCAC